>OCVV011250821.1_pt1 | contig 10022 bp, 9 predicted proteins | sample 1539721 | NCBI WGS metagenome assembly OCVV01 (sample SAMN02144230, study PRJEB22623) | gut metagenome | biome: sheep rumen | host: Ovis aries | place: New Zealand
TACACACTGATGATATCAAGCGTCTCCTTGCAATTTTAGAGAAAATAGTAGATAATAAAGATACTGTAGTAGTCATAGAACACAACCTAGATGTAATAAAAGTTGCTGACTACATAATCGATTTAGGACCAGAAGGTGGAGATGGTGGAGGAACAATCGTTGCCACAGGAACACCAGAACAAGTTGCCAAGGTTAAAGAATCATATACCGGACAGTTCTTGAATAAATTGCTATAGGGGAGAAGTGACTTATGAAACTAGTAGTTATAGAAAAAAACAAAGCAACAATTAATAGCTTATTTGATTGGTTATTACATATGGTAGGTTATACATTAGCCTTCTTTGTAGTACAAGCACTATTTAAAAGTGTTCATGTAGATAATGATCCAATTATCTATTTTGCAGTAGTTTTATTACTATATTGTTTAAACAAAACAATTAAACCAATATTAGTAACATTAACAATTCCTATAACAGGAATGACTCTAGGATTATTTTATCCATGTATAAATTTATTTATTCTAAAATTAGTAGATTGGGTAATGGGACCACATTTTGATCTTACTCATATCTATGCATCCTTCTTATTCGCAATATTATTATCAGTAATGAATTTTATTGCTGATCGTATTATTGATAACATGATAAAGAAGGTGAAGTCTCATGGATAGAGTGGCAGTAGACTTAGGCTTCATACAAATATATTGGTATTCATTATTTATATTCGTTGCTATGCTAGTAGCATGCTGTCTTATATTTCAAGAAGCAAAGAGAAGAGAAATAGATGAAGAATTTATCACTAATTTAATTTTTAATACAATTATTATTAGTATTGTAGGTGCCAGAGCTTACTATGTAATATTTAATATAGGTTATTATTTAACAAACCCAGTAGAGATATTAGAAATATGGAATGGTGGTTTAGCAATCCACGGAGGAATACTATCTGCAACAGCATTCATGATGTATTATTGTAAGAAAAATAATGTTGAATTTTTAAAAATAGCAGATATTGCCGTAGTAGGGTTAATAATAGGACAAGCTATTGGAAGATGGGGGAACTTCTTTAATAGCGAAGCATATGGACAAATCACTACATATGAAAAATTATTAGAAGCTGGAATACCAGAATTTGTAGCAAAAGGAATGTATATAATGGGAGATTACCGTCAACCAACATTCTTCTATGAATCAGTATGGTGTTTATTTGGATTTCTAGCTATGTTAATAGTAAGAAAATTAACAAAATATCTAAAAACAGGACAACTAACAGGATTCTATTTAATATGGTATGGAATAGCAAGATTCTTAATTGAAGGATTAAGAACAGATTCATTAATGTTAGGACCAATTAAAATTGCACAAGTAGTTTCAGTATTATTTATTATCTTGGGACTATACTTATTTACAAAAAATCAAAAGAAAAATAATAAAGAAGTTTATTATCGATATGTACCCCCTAAAGAACAGGTAGCTGTTGTATATTTTAAATAGAGGTGAATATTATGCGTAGTAAAAAAGTAGTAGTATTTGGTGGAGGTACAGGTATCTCCTATTTGCTTAGAGGATTAAAAGATTTCCCAATTGATATTACCGCAGTAATTACAGTATCCGATAATGGTAGATCAACAGGAAAACTAAGAAAAGAATTTCATACTCCAGCAGTTGGAGATATAAGACAAGTAATTACAAATCTATCATCTATAGATGATCCAATCAAAAAGATGATGAGTTATCGTTTTAAAACATCTAGCGATTTAAATGGACATGCAGTAGGAAACTTAATACTAACTTCTATGTTAGAAATTACTGGTTCTCTACAAGAATCAATTAAATGTTTAAGTAAATTACTAGATGTAAGACATACTATTTTACCTATTTCAGAAGATTCAGATCTTACTCTAATGGGAGAAGATAGTGAAGGTAATATTATTGAAGGAGAAGAAGAAATTACAAAATCTCCAAATCATATTGAAAAAATTTTCTATAAAAAAGAACCAAAAGTATTACCTGAAGTAATTAAAGCAATTAATGAAGCAGATTTAATTATTTTAAGTATGGGTAGTTTATACACATCAATATTACCAAATATAATTTGTAAAGAAGTACAATTAGCACTAGAAGATGCGAAAGTACCTATTATGTACGTATGTAATGCAGTAACTCAACCAGGTGAGACTGATAACTTTAAAGTAAGTGATCACGTAAAACTATTCAATAGATATTTAAAAAATAGAAAAGTTGACGTTGTAATTGCAAGTAATACAAAGATTGATAAAGAAATAGCAAAAAAATATGAAACAGAAGAACAAAAAGATCCAGTAGAAATTGATTATGAAGAATTAGATAATATAGGAGTAGAGTTAATAGAGGACGATCTTATCACTGTTGAAGATAATACAATTAGACATAATAGTTTAAAACTAAGTGCTCATATTTTCTCTTACTTAATGAGATAATGTCATACACAACAAGAATAAAAGAAGAAATATCAACAATTTCAAGCACAAAATCAGAAATGATTGCGGAACTATCTGGATTTATTCGTAATAATGGAACTTTATCAGACAATACAATTATTCTAACTACTGAAAGTGAACCTACTAAGAATCGTATGGAACACTTCTTAAGAGAAGCATACGAAGTAGAAAGCATAGTAGAAATAAAAGATAGCCTAAACTTTAGTAAAAAAGACTTATTCGTTATTAATGTAAATGATAAATTAGATCTAATTTTAAAAGATATTGGATATTTAGATGACGAAGGTAGACTACTATCTTCACCTCCAACTTATATAGTAGGGGCAAATGAAGAAATAAGAGCCTACTTACGCGGAGTATTTCTAAGTTGTGGAAGTATTAATGATCCAAAAACATCAAGATATCATATGGAACTACTAATTGTTTCTCCAGAAGAAGCAGTATTTGTTCAAAAACTACTTAATATATTTGACTTAAATGCAAAAATACTTAATCGTGATAAAGGATTTATGATTTATATTAAAGAAGCAGAAAAAATAAGTGACTTTATTAAAATATTAGGAGCTAATAAAGCGGTACTATATTATGAAGAAGTACGTATCTATAGAGATCAAAAAAATAAGACTAATCGTCTAAATAATTGTGAGCAAGCAAATATGGATAGAGTATTTGCTACTGCAAATGAGCAATTAAAACAAATAGATATAATAGAAAGTACAGGTAGTGTAGAACTACTAGATGAAAGAACGCAAGTTGCTTTAGAATATCGTAAAAAATATCCCGAAAGTTCAATTCAAGAACTTGCAGAAATTATCTCAGTTGAAACAGGTAAAAGTATTACAAAATCTGGATTAAATCACCGTCTAAGAAAAATAAAAGAATTAGCTGAACGTTTAAAGAAAAATCAAGAGAAGAAGTAATTCTTCTTTTTTTGTACTATAATGTCAACCAATTAAATATACATATTATTAAGTTCTAAAATATGATATAATTTATATACGATAGAGGAGGTTGGCAAAATGATAGAGACAATAGAAGTTATTGTTAATGGGAAGAAAATAGATTTAACAAAAGGAATAACTTTAGAAGAAGTAGCTAATGAATATGCCAAAGACTTTAAATATCCAATTCTTTTAGCAAGAGTTAATAATACTATAAAAGAGTTAAATAAAACTTTAAAAGAAGATTGTACTGTAGAATTCTTAGATTTAACAAGCAAAGAAGGTAATCGTTCGCACATAAGTGGGTTAACTTATATTTTAATATGCGCTGTTAAAAAATTATATGGCAGAAAAGCAAATGTAATAGTGCAACATTCCTTAGATAAAGGACTTTATATTGAAACAAACTTTAAACTTACTAAAGAAAAAGTTAAAGAGATAAAAGAGACAATGAACTCTATTATTAATGCAGGCTTACCAATTACTAAAGTAACTATTGACCGTTTGGAAGCTATTAATTACTTTGATAATCTAGGAGACCATTCTAAAGCAGGAGTCATGAGATATAACACTAATACTTATATTAATTTATATCGTTTAGGAAATTACTATAATTATTTCTATAACCCAATGCCAATCTCAACAGATAGATTAAAAGATTTTGATTTAACATATCTAAGAGATAATGGATTCTTATTAAGATTCCCAACAGTATATATTAATGACAGAATAAAAGAATTCGAACCACATCCAAATATGATGGAAGTGTTTAAAGAATATCGTGATTGGGCAAAAATCATGAATATTGAAAACTCAGTTGATTTAAACAGAGTAGTTTCAAGTGGTAAAATTAGTGATTTAATTAAAATTGATGAGACTTTGCAAAGCAATAGATTATTAAATGTAGCTAAGGAAATTGCTCAAAAGAAAAATCGTATTAAGATAGTTTTACTAGCAGGACCATCATCATCAGGAAAGACTACCACATCTAAGAAACTATGCATGTATCTAAAAAGTTTTGGTCTAACTCCAATAGTACTTGGAATGGATGATTACTTTAAAGAAAGAGAAGATAATCCAAAAGATGAAAATGGTAATTATGATTTTGAATGCTTAGAAGCATTAGATCTAAAATTATTTGATAAACAAATGTCAGAATTATTAAAAGGAGAAAAAGTAACAACTCCAACATATAACTTCATTACTGGTTCTAAAGAATTTAAAAATGAATTACAAATGGATAAGAATGACATTATTGTAATTGAAGGTATTCATGCACTTGATGATAGAATACTTACAAACATCGAAAGAAATAAAAAATATAAAATATATGTTTCTGCACTAACAGAATTAAATATGGATGATCATAACCGTATCTCAACATCAGACAATCGTCTATTACGTCGTATTGTTCGTGATAATAGAACGAGAGGATACTCTGTTGAACACACTCTAAAGATGTGGGATAGTGTTAGAGATGGCGAAGAAAAATATATCTTCCCATATCAAGATGAAGCTGATTACACAGTTAACTCTGCATTAATATATGAGATTGGTGTTTTAAAGACATATGCAGAACCATTGCTATATTCTGTACCTAGTGATTCAGAATACTATGAAGAAGCAAAAAGATTAATAGACTTCTTACGTTTATTCTTACCAATACCTAGTGATTCAATTCCAGAAGACTCAATTATTAGAGAGTTTATCGGAGGAAGTTATTTTGAATAATAAATATCCACAACTATTGTGGATATTTTTTTTGTAAATAAAAATACCTGTGGAAAAAAAGTTTACACAAGCAAAATGTCAAAAGTAGTCTACTTTATTGAAAGTAAAAAAATTAGATACTATAATTAAATCATGGAGGATTGAGAAAATGATTAAAGTAGCAATCAATGGATTCGGAAGAATCGGAAGACTATGTTTTAGATTAATGGAGGAGAACCCAGAGTTCGAAGTTGTTGCAATCAACGACTTAACAGATGCTGAGCAATTAGCATATTTATTAAAATATGATACGAACCACAGAAATTATCGTATCGATGAAATATCATTTGAAGATGATAAAATTGTAATCGGAGATAGAAAAGTAAAGGTATATGCAGAAAAAGATCCTGCAGCATTACCATGGGGTGAATTAGGAATTGATGTAGTATTTGAATGTACTGGTCTATTCACTTCAGATGAAAAAGCTATGGCTCATATTAATGCTGGAGCAAAGAAAGTTATTATTTCTGCACCTGCTAAAGGTGATTTAAAGACTATCGTTTACAATGTTAACCATGAAACATTAGATGGTTCAGAAAAAATTATTTCTGCTGCAAGCTGTACAACAAACTGTTTAGCACCTGTAGTAGATGTATTAGACAAAGAATTTGGAATTAAAAAAGGATTCATGACAACAGTTCATGCTTATACAAATGACCAAGCAACTCTAGATATTGCACATAAAAAAGGAATTAAAGCTCGTCGTGGACGTGCTTGTGCTGCAAATATCGTTCCAGCATCAACTGGAGCAGCTTCTGCAATTGGTTTAGTATGTCCTAACCTTGCAGGAAAACTAGAAGGAACTGCTATGCGTGTACCAGTTCCAACAGGATCTGTAATAGATTTAGTTCTTGAATTAGGAAAGAACACTACTGCTGAAGAAATTAATGCAGTATTAAAAGCACACACTAATGAAACATTAGAATATACTGACGATCCAATTGTATCAAGTGACGTAATTGGAAGACGTTGTGGTTCATTAGTAGATGGTTTATCAACAACAGTACTTGATGTTGATGGAAAACAATTAGTAAAAGTAGTATCATGGTATGACAATGAAATGTCTTATACTGCACAAATGGTACGTACTGCAAAATACTTAATGAGTAAATAATAAAAGTGTAACTTCGGTTACACTTTTTTTAAAGTCAAAAATGTCAAAAATAGCTCGTTTTTCTTTTTTAATAAAGATTTTAGTGTTATACTCAATGTAGATAGGAGGCTTGTCGCCATGAGAACAATAAAAGATTTAAATATTGATAATAAAAAAGTGTTAATAAGAGTAGATTTTAATGTTCCAATGAAAGAAGGTAAGATTGTAGATGATACCAGAATCGTTGGAGCTTTACCAACAATACAGTATGCATTAGAACATAATGCAAAAGTAATTTTAATGTCTCACTTAGGAAGAGTTAAGGAAGAGGCTGACTTAGCAAAAAATGATATCGCACCTGTTGCTGATAGACTAGGAGAACTTTTAGGAAAGAAAGTAACATTTGTAAATGCAACAAGAGGAGAAAAACTAGAAAATGCTATTAATGCTATGAATGACGGAGATGTTTTATTAATGCAAAACACTCGTTATGAAGATTTAGATGGTAAAAAAGAAAGTGGAAATGATCCTGAATTAGGAGCTTACTGGGCATCTCTATGTGATGTATATGTAAATGATGCATTTGGAACTATCCATAGAGCACATGCATCTAACGTAGGAGTACCTACAAATATGAAAGAAAATTCTGCATTTGGATTCTTAATTGAGAAAGAATTAAATGCTTTAAGTATCTTAAATGATCCTGAAAGACCATTTATTGTAATTTTAGGTGGAGCTAAGGTAGCAGATAAGATTGGTGTAATTGAAAACCTAGTTACTAAAGCAGATAAGATACTAATTGGTGGAGGAATGGCATTTACATTCCTTAAAGCTGAAGGATACAACGTTGGAAAGTCACTTGTTGATGAAGAGAATATTGAATTCTGTAAAAAAGTATTAAAAGATTATGCTGATAAAATTGTGTTACCTGTAGATACAGCTGTAACTAATGAATTTACAAATGACGAAGAATATCGTGTTAAAGATATTACTGAATTATCAGAAGATGAGATGGGGTTAGACATTGGTCCAAAAACAATGGAAATCTTTGAAAATACAATTAAGAACGCTAAGTCAGTTATTTGGAATGGACCACTAGGCGTTTATGAATTTGAAAAGTATAAGAAAAATACAGATAACTTATTACAATTTATTGTAGACAACAATGTTAAAACTGTATTAGGTGGAGGAGACATTGTTGCAGCTGCAGGAGTAGCTGGATTAAAAGATAAAGTTTACCACGCATCTACTGGAGGAGGAGCTACACTTGAATACTTAGAAGGAAAGGAACTTCCAGGTATCGTAGCAATTCAATAATAAAAAAATAATAAAAAAGTAGGTGAGGGAATTGCATACAGAAAGTTTGTATATCGCAGATCCATACAACGAGAGTCATATCAAATTATTTGAAGAATTTGAAGAAAAAAATGGTGTAGAAAAGACTACAACAAAAGCATGGGAGTCTTTGCGCGCCAGATTTAGTGAAGAGCAATACAAGGAATTTCAAAAAGTTCAAAACGAAATAACACAAACAGTATTTACTATGGAAAAAGATGTAGTAAAAGATAGCTGCTTTATTCGTGGAGAACAAGATATTAAGACTTGTGAATTAATATTTGCCCCACTAAAAGAAGAACCAAAGAGTAGACCTCTTGTTGGAATTGTGAGTAATTATGCCCTAAACACTTTAGGTATGGAACAAATTTATGTATCAATTGATCCAAATGATAAACATTTAAAAAACTGTCTAGAAACAAAAGGGTTTGAAGATATAGGAGCAATAGAAGAAAATACAAATAGCAAATTAACATTTATTAAGTTAAAAGAAGATATAAAGGAAGCAAGCAGAGTAATTTAATGGAATTATTAAAAACCATCAAGAAAAACACAATTCTTCTTCTATTTATCACATCAATAGTATTATTCTTTATTTTAAAAGATAATTTTGATGAGATAGTAAAAGCATTATCTTCCATGGATTACAAATATATCCTAATTGCTATCCTTTTTTACTTTGGCTATTTATTTCTAAAGAGTATAGCAAATTATACAACTATTAATGACAAAGAAAGAATTCCACTAAAAGAAGCATTCAAACATGACACTATAGTGCAATTCTTTAATGGTGTTACACCTTTCTCAACAGGTGGACAACCTATGGAAATATATATGTTAACAGAACATGATATAAAAGCTACAAAAGCAGCCGATATTTCCATTCAAAATTTTATATTTTATCAAACAGCTTTAGTAATCTATGGAGCATTAGCGGTTACTTATAACTTCTTTTTCCATTTATTCCCTAAAGCAGAATTATTAAGAAAACTAGTACTATTAGGATTTGTAATTAATTCTTTAGTAGCAATTGGCTTACTATTATTATTAACATCCAGTAAAGCAACTAAAAAGATAGTAGGAATTATTATTAGTTTTCTATCAAAAATACATATTATAAAAGATAGAGAATCATTTGAAGAAAAAGCCTTTAGAAAATTAGATGAATTCCATGAAGGAGCATCAGACTTAAGAAAAAGAAAAGGTCTATATACAAAAGGCGTATTACTACATCTAGCAAGTTTAACGTGCCAATATATAATTCCATTATTTATTGTATATAGTCTTCATGATTATACCAGTATAAATGTATTAGAAACATTAACAGCATCAGCATATGTTTTATTAATGGGTTCTTTTGTACCAATCCCAGGAGCAAGTGGTGGTATAGAATTTGGTTTTATGCAATTTTATGGAAATTTTATAACTGGTAGTTCACTAACTGCAGTATTAATTGTATGGAGATTTATCACATATTATTTCCCTATGATTGTAGGAGCACTAGTATTTAGTTTAGAAAAGAAGGTGAAAGAATGAGAATTGGATTATTTACCGATTCCTATCCTCCTTATATAAATGGAGTATCAACATCTGTTGCCATGTTAAAAAAAGCCCTTGAAAAGCAAGGACACGTAGTTTATGTAGTTACAGTAAGTAACCATGCCTTAAGATATGAATATAATGAAAAAGAAAGAATGTTAAAAATACCTGGAATACCTATAGGAATATATGATTACCGATTAAGTAGAATATATCCTGTTTCCATGATTAATAAAATGCGTAATTGGAAATTAGATGTTATCCATTCGCATACAGAATTTGGAATAGGAATTCTTGCAAGAATATTCGCAAAACAGTTTAACATTCCTCTAGTACATACATACCATACGTTATATGAAGATTATACACACTATATAACTCATGGGTACTTTGATAAATCAAGTAAGAAAATTGTTGAGTACTTAACAAAGTTCTATTGTGATAAAACAGCACATGAACTTATAGTTCCAACAAATAAGATTTATAAATTATTTAAAGATAAATATGAATTTACTAAAAATATTCATATTATTCCAACAGGAATAGAAGTAGATAGATTCTTTGTAGAAAACATAGATAAAAAAGAAGTAGAAACTCTACGTAAAAAGTTGGGTTATACAAAAAAGGATTTTGTTATTCTATTCGTTGGTAGATTAGCAGAAGAAAAGAATGTAGAATTCTTAATAAATGCCCATAAAAAACTGGTAGAAAAAGATAAAAACTATAAATTACTAATTGTTGGAGATGGTCCAGATAAAGGAAAATATGAACAATTAGCAAAAGACTGTGGAATAGAAGACTATGTTTACTTTAATGGAAAAGCAGCATGGGAAGAAATTCCAATCTATTATCATGTTGCTGACTT
>OCVV011338231.1_pt1 | contig 10022 bp, 8 predicted proteins | sample 1539721 | NCBI WGS metagenome assembly OCVV01 (sample SAMN02144230, study PRJEB22623) | gut metagenome | biome: sheep rumen | host: Ovis aries | place: New Zealand
TTAATCAGATTAATAGGTTTTTACTAGCTGCACGAAGGGCAGACATAGCGATGTCGCCTGTAGCAAAATAAACATTTTTAACATTGTTTTATAACCTCGCGGTTCGCGAGAATAACGAGGTATTTAAAAAGAAACGAAAAAGAAACAAGATATATGGAAACAACTGTTGACGACTTGATGAAAGAAGAGCGCGACACCAACATTGCCGCCGACCTGTTGCGTCAGAAGCTGAACGACCTTATAGCCCGTTATCAGCTCAGTGGCGCTGCGGCTCTCCACATGCTTGCCCGCATCTCTGCAGGCTATATCCACCAGTTGCAGCTCGCCTTCAATCAGCAAGGTGCCGATGTGGTAGTAGAAGAAGACTTCCAACAGATGCTCACCGCCTACCTCACCAGTTTGGACATGAGCGATGTGGCTGGTGAAATGGAGAAGATGAAGAACAAGGAATTGAATTGAAATTACCGCCACGTGGCAGTCACGTGACGCCTTTTAATATGTTTTAATAACAATGATTGTTTTAGTCCCTCGTGGTTCGGGAGAATAGCGAGGATTTTATTAAAGAATGAATAAATAAGATATATGGCAAAGAAATACAATAGAGTTATGTTAGGCCAAGGCAGTAAGTTTGCCAAAATGTGCCACGAAGAGGGATTTATCGGAGCAGAGTTTGATCTACTCTTTGACCTTTCAAATGACCTTTATGATAATTGGCGAGACTTTAACAAAAAGTTCATTCCCATATGGATGAACAATGTGCCAGGCAAATCAACTACTGCAGCAGGTTTGGCATGTGGTTTCTTGTGGACTATCATAAAAGGCTTGCAAATTGGTGATGTTGTGCTTTGTCCTTCTGGTGAAGGTTTCTATTACGTAGGAACAATAGTCAGCGATTACTACTATGTACCTGACACAGAATTACCACATCGTAGAAAGGTAAAATGGATGGACAAGGTGATAGAAAGAAAAGCTATGTCGCAAGAGTTAAAGAACTCTTCCGGTTCCGTTGGCACATGCTGTGATATTACCAAGTATGCAGAAGAGATTGAGGCTCTGATAAGTGGCGCTTCGGAAGCACCAGCATATGGCAAGCCATTAACGAAAGGGGATCAGACGGAAGGACATAAGGATTTCCTTGAAAGGTCGCTACATCCACTGTTCTGCAGTTATCTGCGCAATAGAAATATATATGCCAAAACCATCTATCATGAAAAAACACCCAACAAGATTGACAATAATGCAAAATGGGTTCATCCAGATATTGTCGGAGTGCAATTCGAGGATTTCAAAAACGATGCCACTTTATCCCTTCTAAAAGCTACAGAGCCTAAACAAAGTGTACATATCTATTCCTATGAGTTGAAGCGCAGAATAGAATCCGATTACCAGTTGAAGCAATACTATTTCCAAGCACTGTCTAACAGCAGTTGGGCAAACTTCGGTTATCTGGTAGCCTTTGAGATAAATGAAGATTTGACAGAAGAGATGGAGCGTCTGAACAATGCTTTTGGCATTGGTGTTATACTGATGCAAGCCAATGAATCCAAGATACTTTTCCCTGCAAGGGAGAAGGCTCTCGATTATAACACCATTGAGAAACTGAACAACTTGAACCCAGACTTCTGCGAATTTATCAAGAAACTATCGAAGGTGATGAATGCTTCTAAAGAATACACTTCTGACGCAAGAAATTCCTTCGAGAAGATATGCGACAAGATTTTCGATACGGATGAAGAAATAGAGAAGTATTGCAAGGAACATAATATACCATTCTGAATAAAATAATAAAAAGATATATGGCAAAGAAAGCTAAAGTAGTTAAGGAGAAATCGATAGAAGACCGAATATGGGATAGTGCGAATAAACTTCGCGGAAACCTCACTGCATCTGAGTATCAGAATGTAGTGCTTGGTCTTGTTTTCCTTAAATATATCAGCGATTGTTTTGAGAAACGATATAATGAGCTTGTTGTTGAAGGTGACGGCTTCGAGGAAGATCGTGACGAATATACAGCTGAGCATGTGTTCTGGGTTCCTCAGGATGCTCGTTGGCAGAAAATAGCCAGTAAAGCCCATAGTCCTGAGATTGGACAAGTCATTGACCATGCCCTTGAAGAGATTGGCAAAGAGAATCCTCGTTTGAAGAAGGTGATGCCCAACAACTACTCTCGTCCTGAGATTGACAAGATTCGCTTGGGTGAGGTGGTTGAAATCTTCGACAATATGGATATGCATGCACAAGGAGAAGGGCTTGACCTCTTTGGACGTGTGTATGAATACTGCTTGCAGAACTTTGCAACAGAAACCCAGCAGTCAGGAGGTGAATTCTACACGCCGTCTTGCATTGTTCGTACCATTGTAGAAGTCCTTCAACCATTTGAAGGTCGTGTCTATGACCCAGCATGCGGCTCTGGAGGTATGTTTGTTCAGAGCGCAAAGTTTGTTCAGCAGCATCAGGGTAATCTCCGTAACGTTACCATCTATGGTCAGGAGTTTAATGCCAACACTTGGAAGATGGCACACATGAACCTTGCCATTCGCGGTTTGGAAGCAGACCTTGGCGACAGTTGGGGCGACTCTTTCGGCGATGATAAACATGCCACCAAGAAGTTCGACTTCATCATGGCTAATCCACCATTCAATATGAGTGAATGGGGAGCAAGCCGTTTGGCAGACGATGTCCGCTGGAAATACGGTGTTCCACCAGAGGGCAATGCCAACTACGCATGGATTCAGCACATGATACATCACCTTTCGCCAACAGGTCGTATTGGTCTTGTTCTTGCCAATGGTTCTCTAACAACAAATACAGGCGGTGAAGGTGAGATCCGCAGGCGAATCATAGAGGCAGATCTAGTTGAGGGTGTTATATCTATGCCTAACCAGTTGTTCTATAATGTTCAGATTCCTGTCTGCGTCTGGTTCTTCAATCGCAAGAAAAAGAATCCGGGTAAAGTGCTCTTCATCGATGCAAGAGAGATGGGTATGATGGTTGACCGAACCCATCGCGAACTCAGCGATGATCTTGTTCGTTACGATACCGTCAAGAAAGAAGACAAGCCTTGGGCAAACCTCCCTGCTGAGAAATGTGATGTGCAGCGCATTGCTGCCACTTTCAGAGCCTACGAGAATGGAACCCTCGAAGATGTCAAAGGTTTCTGCAAGGTTGCTTCCATTGAGGATATTGGCAAACAGGATTGGGTGCTCACCCCAGGTCGCTATGTCGGCATCGCTGACGAGGAAGAAGATTCAGAGCCTTTCGAGGAAAAGATGACTCGTCTTGCTGATGAACTCGGAGATCTCTTTGCAGAAAGTCATCGACTGGAGGCAGGCATTCGTGAGAAACTCGCAGGTATTGGATTTAAAGTGAAGGAGGAATAAGTATGAGAATGGATAGTTTTAAGGATATTGCTAAGTACTGCGTAGAGAGATACAAAACTTCATTAGATGAAGAAAGTGAAAGATATGTCGGTACTCTTTATGTATCGATAGATGAACATGATTTTGTGGATTGTTCAACAACACCACATATATTAAGTCAGGCGACGAAATGCATTCTGATTCATTCCAGAAGGGCTTTAGCTGTATCCAACTGGTACACTTGGTATAAGGTGGAATATATTGATGAGGAAGGCTGTGTGACTGACGGCATGTTAGGAAATGGTTTTAGACTTCACTCTACTTATAGAGGAAGTTACATGGACCAAAGATTAAACCTATTGCATGACAAAGATATAAACGAAACTACCCTAATATATTCTGTTCCTGCTCCCTTTGAAGATAAGATGCAAAAAGTATGGAATCTTTATCTTAGGGCTAAGAAAGCGCAGTCCCAGGCTTCGCTTGAATTGATGTCAGAACTTATAGAAAAAGATGAGACTATTCTTGAGTTAGAGGGTGAAATAGCCAATCTTAAGTTCACCAACATTCTTTTGGAAAAGCAGAAAAAACAATATCGTGGTTTGCTGAGACAAATTAGAGAGATGGTTGACGAATTAAATAGATGAGTATGGTGGAGTGGAAAGAATATAAGTTGAGCGACTTTATGGAGTTTAATCCTAAAATCAGTCTTAAGAAAGATGTAATAGCGAGAAAGATTACAATGGATCAACTCATCCCTTATTCACGCGACATATACTCTTGGACATATGAACCATATTCAGGTGGAGCTAAGTTCCAAAATGGGGATACCATTATGGCAAGAATAACGCCTTGCCTTGAAAATGGGAAACATGCTTATATTTCCTTATTAGATGAAAATGAAATAGCTTTTGGCTCTACAGAATATATTGTAATGAGAGGGAAAAAGGGGGTTAGTGATAATAAATTTGTATATTACCTTACACATTATCCATCTTTCAAAAACTCTGCCATTAAGTCGATGGTTGGTAGTTCTGGTCGTCAAAGAGCACAAGTTGTTGTTCTTGAAAATTTGACGATGCCTCTCCCCATTCTTTCTGAACAAATAAGAATTGCAGACATGCTTTCAGAGTTTGATGACATAATCGCTGTGAATCGTCGTATTTGTGAGAACTTAGAGGCTCAGGCTCAGGCTCTTTTCAAGCATTGGTTCATTGATTTTGCCCCATTCAAAAATGGCAAATTCGTGGAGTCAGAACTTGGAATGATTCCTGAAGGATGGAGAGTGGGAAGACTAGGAGATGTTGCAGATATTACGATGGGGCAATCACCTGCAGGAAGTTCTTACAACGAAAAGGGTGAAGGTATATTTTTTTATCAAGGTCGTACTGAATTCGGTTTCAGGTATCCAAGTGTACGATTATATACTACAGAGCCCAAGAGATTTGCAGAGCCTTTAAGTACACTTTTAAGCGTTCGTGCACCTGTAGGAGATATAAATGTTGCAACAGACAAATGCTGTATTGGTAGAGGATTAGCTTCAATAAAATCAAATAATAATTGCCATTCATATATCTTTTACCTTCTCCAATCAATGAAAAGAAGATTTGATGTATATAATGGAGAAGGAACAGTCTTTGGAAGTATAAACAAAGATACATTAAATGGTCTAAAAATCATAATTCCTTCTAATTCAATTTTATTAGGATTTGAAGAAATCGTTGAAGAAATGGATAAGAAGATTTTAGGATGTCACCAAGAGAATCTCCGCCTTTCCGCTCTCCGCGACACCCTTCTTCCAAAACTGATGTCTGGTCAAATTAAAGTATAAATCAATTTTGCATTACTAGAAATAAATCAAAAGAAGCTTATGAAAAAAATATTATTACTACTGGTTATCATTAACTTAGTATCCTGTGCTAATAAAGCAAAGAATGATGCTTCAGATACTGATTCTATTATGGTATTTGATACTAATATGGAAGGGGTAGTAAACGAAAATAATGTTGAAGATACCCCTTCTGCTATAACGGAAAAAACTGAAGTTACAATAGATTTCACATCATACCATCTTTATACTTGCGAAGAAGACAAGTATGATGCTAATGGATACCAACCTGTAAAAGCAAAAGTAACTATAGATGAAGGGAATAATAAGGCTACCATGTATTTGTATGATAGTGGAGAAAACAAATGGTTTACTTTTAATTTTAGATTAGTTGAAAAAATGCATCTACAAGAAGGAGTAATTACATATAAAGTCTATAATAATGTTAACAAAATAGGTTACTTGTATATTAGCACAAATAGACCTGGTGGTATATTCATTGATATAAATAATTTTGCGTTTGGTGGAAATGAATATTGCTGTTGGATGCAAGAAGGGGGAAGTAGTGGTAGCCAGTATAGGGAATCTGTTACTAATCAAAACACCCCCAATACTAATCCTTCATATAATTCTAACCTAAATGGTGGTAGTGTCTCGTCAGGAGAAAGGATATATGGCAATTATTCTAATTATCCCAATTATAAAGAAACGGATGACTGTGTAGAAGGGGTAGTAGTCTATGAAGGTAATGGTGATTATTATATCGTAGAAACCAAAAGAGGCTATACCGTATTAGAAAGATATAATGGTAGACTGGATGAAGGTGATAAAGTAAGGGGTGAATTAAACAAATATAATTTCAAATACCTAATCAATCGGAATAAAGATTCTGAAGTTAGGGTTTATATTGAAGATTATATGTTATCCGATAAAAGGGCTTTAGAATGGTTAGGTGAACATAACCACTTAAAAAATGATGATCAAAGGGCTTATGATGCAAATAACTAATAGGTAAGAGTAAGAATTTAGATACATATGTCAGCATTCTCTGAAGATACATACGAACAGGCCTTGATTGCTTTGTTTCAAGAGTTGGGATACAACTACAAGTACGGCCCTGATATAGAGCGCGACTATAGCAATCCGATATTGGATGATGTGTTGCAAGCGTCTTTGCAGCGCATCAACCCAACATTGCCCCTTGATGCTATAGAAGATGCCATCAAGAAGTTGCATCAGATAGAAGGCTCGTCGCTCTATGAGTGCAACTTCAAGTTTACGCAGATGTTGCAATATGGCATCGAGGTGCAATATACCGATGCCAAACATCAGGTAAAGACCGCTATTGTCAACCTGATAGACTATGAGCATGAAGACGAGAATGACTTCTTGGTGGTGAACCAATATACTGTTCAAGAACTTGACCACAAGCGACCTGATATCGTTGTTTTCGTGAATGGTCTGCCTCTGGTTGTGATAGAATTGAAATCTCCAAGCAGAGAAGAAACTGATGCCAGCGAAGCTTATCTGCAACTGAGGAATTATCAGAAGTTTATCCCCTCGCTGTTCATCTATAATGCTTTTAACGTGATGAGTGATATGGCACTCACCAAAATTGGAACTATCACTGCAAAGGAAGACCGCTACATGGAATGGAAACAGCCTACAGGCGAGGTGGTTGATTATGACACAGCTTTTAAGTCGGTGTTTACCCCGAGGGTGTTTCTTAATCTCCTGAAGAACTATCTGCTCTTTGATGTGCGTGAAGGCAGTTACACCAAGATTCTTGCAGGATATCATCAATATTATGCGGTAGAGAAAGCAGCCTTAAAGACGGAGGAAGCCGTAAAGGGTGATGGAAAGATTGGCGTGTTCTGGCATACGCAAGGCTCAGGAAAGAGCCTTTCAATGGTTTTCCTGGCTCACCATCCCAAGGTGCAAGCTATGAATCCTACGATTGTGGTGATTACAGATCGTAACGATTTGGACGAACAGTTGTATGGTCAGTTCTCGCGCACCATTGACTTCCTGCGACAACGTCCTGTACAATGCACCAGTCGTAATGCAGAGAATGATGACACTTCGCTGAAAGCCATGCTGAAGAATCGTAATTCTGGTGGTATCATCTTTACCACCATGCAGAAATTCGATGATTGGGATGGTGCACTTTCAGAGCGTCAGAACATCATTGTTATGACTGATGAAGCGCATCGTGGACAGTATGGTATGGAAGAGAAAGTGGATACTGAGGGTAATGTGCATATCGGAGCTGCCCGAAAGATTCGCAACTCGCTGCCTCATGCTTCCTATATCGGTTTTACAGGAACTCCTATATCAGATAGAGATAGGGACACCCGCGAAGTTTTTGGCGATGATATTGACGTTTACGACATGACTCAGGCCGTAAAGGATGGTGCTACAAGACCAGTCTATTACGAGAGCCGTGTCATCAAGCTGAAACTCAATGACGAGGTGCTTGCCCAGATTGATGCTGAGTATGATAAACTGAGGCAGGAAGGAGCGACAGAAGAAGACCTTGAGGAGAACAAGAAAGAAATGTCGCACATGGATGAGCTGCTGGGTAATGATGCGACCATCAATGACCTTGTGACAGATATCATCTCTCACTACGAGGATAATCGCCAGCATGTCTGCTGCGGTAAGGCAATGATTGTGGCTTACTCCCGTCCGATAGCGATGAAGATATACAAGCGCATCCTGGAACTTCGCAAAGACTGGACTGAGAAGGTAAAGGTGGTGATGACCAGTGGCAATAAAGATCCTGAGGAATGGGCAGAAATCATTGGAAGCAAAGCCTACAAGAAAGAACTTGCCAAGAAGTTCAAGGACGAGAACGATCCGATGAAGATTGCCATAGTGGTTGACATGTGGCTGACGGGCTTTGATGTACCTTCGCTTGCAACGATGTATGTCTATAAGCCCATGAAAGACCACAATCTGATGCAGGCTATTGCGCGTGTAAACCGAGTGTTCCCCGAAAAGGCCGGTGGTTTGATAGTGGACTATGTAGGTATTGCAGCAGCGCTGAAAGATGCCATGAAGCGCTATACCAAGCGCGACCAAGACAACTATGGAAATAATGACATCAAGCAGAAAGCATATTCTGAGTTTAAAGAGAAACTGGAGATTTGCCGTGACATGCTGCATGGTTATGATTACAGCAAGTTCCATTATGGTACACCTGCCGAACGCGCACAAATCATAAAAGGTGCGGTTAACTTCTTGATAGCGCCTGAGAAAGCAGAAGATTGCAAGGTGTTCATTAAAAACGCTGCATTACTCAGTCAGGCGGTAACTCTTTGCCGTTCACTACTGGTTGAAGATGAGCGCTTCGAGGTAAGTCTGATGGAGTCTGTAAGAATTCTGATAATCAGACTTCAGAATCCAGGCAAGATAACCAAGAAGGAAATCAACAAGCGTATTGCAGCACTTATTGAGCAAAGTGTGCAGAGTGATGGAGTGGTGAACCTCTTCGACGAGCAAACGGAATTCTCACTCTTCGATGAGAAATTCATGGAAGAGGTGAAGAAGATGAAGGAGAAGAATCTTGCAGCAAAACTGCTTGAAGACCTGCTTCGTGGTCGTGTTCGTACAATGACACGCATCAATATTGTTACCGGTGAATTGTTTAGCCAAAGATTCATTGAAACACTTAACCGTTATGTCAATGGATTGATTACTAACGAAGAGGTGATTCAAGAGTTGCTGAAGATGGCTAAGGAGATGATGGAAGAAGAGCAGCAAGGCAACGAATTAGGTCTTACACATGAAGAGAAAGCTTTCTACGATGCCTTAACCCGTCCACAAGCCGTGAAGGATTTCTATTCTAACGATCAGTTGGTTGAAATGACAAAAGACTTAACTGAAATGCTTAGAAAGAACCGCACCATTGACTGGAATCGCAGAGATGCTGAACGTGCCAATATGCGCCGATTGGTGAAGCGATTACTAAAGAAATACAAGTATCCGCCTGAAGAAACTGATGATGCGATGAATGTAGTTTTGAAACAGTGTGAACAATGGGCTGATGATGAAAGCAACTTCACTGTAAAAGTGGAAATTCACAACCACTATCATGGTACGGTGGAAACAGTAGTAAACGTAGAACAACCACAAGAATAAGAGAAAAGTCAAAATTTATTTTGTGGTGTGAAGATAAAGCGTTAACTTTGCAGCAAATAAAAAATAACATAGCGTAGAATCGCTGTCTTTAGGCTCAAATAATCTCTACAGGGCTTTGCCCATCAAACCAATAAGACAAGCGACCATCGCTTCGCGTGATTGTATCACAGCGAGGGCGGCGGTCGTTTTGTTGTGATTGGTGGGGAGTAGAGACCCTTGAGCCTGAACACGAGACGAATACGTGCCCTCCTTTACTAAAACTAATAACTTATTAACTTAAAAAATGGAGACAACAGACGAACAGCGGCCTAGCCGTAGTGGAATCAGCAATTTCTACTACGGCGGAGTGACAAACGTGATTAACCTGAAACTATCGAAAGACTTGGTCGAGGTACTTGGACCAGGTAATAACATTGCAGAGACCATCAACAGTTTTATCAACCAAAATACCAAGAAGAACGATGATGATAGGTGAGGAAAAGAGTTCGGATGGTGGATTTACTATCAATGTAAATAGTCCAGGGAACTTCATTGCAAAAGAGATTACTTTCACAGGTACAGTCAATATTGGCGGTTCTACGGAACAGGGTGGCTATACGGATGAACAGATTGCAGAGGCTATCACTGCTATCAATGGCATAGGGAAGCCCCTGAACTCTAAACGTAAATGGGCTGCTGTACATTGGGGCCTG
>OCVV011342745.1_pt1 | contig 10021 bp, 8 predicted proteins | sample 1539721 | NCBI WGS metagenome assembly OCVV01 (sample SAMN02144230, study PRJEB22623) | gut metagenome | biome: sheep rumen | host: Ovis aries | place: New Zealand
CTAATGTTTGTCAAGCTGATTTTTGAAGATTTTGAGCACTTTGAGAACAGAAAAAGAGTAACCTTAACAAGACCTGCCATTGCAGGCCAAATAAAAGCCAGCAATGGATCTGTAACATTGGATATGACCACCAAAGAGGCAGAGGTAAATAGGAAATACCATCCTGATAGGGAACACTATAATATACTGAGCCTCCTCCTTGTGAAGAGATGATTTCGATTCCCATCACCTGCTCTATTTTTTGCCCTGAGAATGGCTGACGAAGCTGTTCTCAGGTTTTTTTCGTGTACAGGCAGTAAGTGTGTCTCCATATGGTATAATTATACAAGATACCTTTCAACTGCCGATTGGAGACAATGAGTATGAGAATAGGAAAAGGATTGCTGACAGGCGCTCTCCTGGCAACAGCCCTGATCTTTGCAGGCTGCGGGTCCGGGAGTAAAGAAAAGAGGTCGGAGAGAGAGAAGACAGAAGCCGCGGAAGATGCGGAGGATTCAGCCGACAGGGACGAAGATGACAGCGATAAAGACAGCGGTGATAGAGACAACAGCGAGAAGGACAGCAGTGATAAAGCAAACCGGGATGAACCGGCCGGTTCGGCGTATGGCGCCTACGCCCGTCTGGTGGAGGAAAAGGAAGCCGAATACGGCGCAGGAACCTATGCGGAGGACGGGATTCCCTATCTTTCCGGCGTGGGATTCCTTCACCTGGTCGATTTTGACGGGGACGGGACCGAGGAACTGATTCTGGCCCACGGGACATCCTTTGAGCAGACCATTGAAGTTTACGCTTCTGACGGGGATGAGGCCCGGATGGTCTATGAGGGCGGAGCGCTGATGTACGGCATGGACACGCCTCTGGTGGAAATCTGGGAAGGAGCGGGGCCGGAGAAGTATCTTCTGGTCAATAAGGGCGATTATTTTGACGGAAGGGTCAGCTTTCTGACCTATGACGGCGCCGCCATGACGGAGGACCATGAGGGAGCCCTGGCGAATCCGGGGGAAGACGGGCGATTTACCAGAGCAGAGTCATTTGCCCTGAACTTCGGCGGCGCGGACGAGAATGAGACAAAACAGATGGCAGATGCGGCCGAAGAGCGCCTTGCGCAGATGCACGAAAAGCTCGGACAGCCGGGAGGAGCCGGAGCACTGGCCTGGCTTAAGAACATGGGGAAGGATAAGGCGGATGGCGAAGAAGCGGCCGGGACCGAGGAAAACCAGGCTGCGGGTGATGCAGATGCCGCCTTTGCCGGCGCAGGAACCGTCCTTGTGGACGATGAAGAGCTGACCATACTCTGCCATGGGAAGACGATGATTAGGATGAATGACGGGGAACACCCGGTGTACTGTCTTACGGTGACAAACAACAGCCCCTGGCATCTGGAGCTTTCCGATGCCCATCTGAACGAGAATTTTGTGCATGAGTGCGGCACCGTGGACGGGGCAAGAATCATAGCGACTTATTTTGTGGAAAAGGAGAACCCGGCGCCGAAGAAGTACGACGTGTCAAAAGCCATGACATTCCCGGGAATTCCGGCGGGAGCGACGATGGAGCTCTACATGGAGATCCTCTGCTCCGGATACGGGCTGCAGACGGAGGATGACCTGGTAAATGTCTCCGCCAACATTAATACAAGCCACGGTACGGGAGACAGCTTCGCCTACCGGAATTACACGCTGCAGCTGAACCAGGGGGAGAGTGCACCCGGACTGGCGGAGGGCTATGAAAAAGGACAGCATCGTTACTTCACCTTCACCTACCCGGCGGCCTGGCAGTATGAAACGGTGGGAGAACAGGATGACTATGGACGGGCAGTTGTCTCACTGCCGCCGCAGTATAACGACCACGGCATGAGTACCATCATTATCACCTACGACAACCTGAATTCCGCGGAAGCCTCGGCACAGAAGACGGCAGACTTCTATCGGAGCGACAACTATAGTGACGGCAATTACACCGTTGATGTATTCAACACGGAGATTAACGGCAGAACCCTCGTGACGGTGGAGGTTTTCGGCAAGCTGTCCGACTCCCGGTTCCGGTTCTACAACCTGGATCTGCCCGATGGCAACACCCTTACTATTGAGACCAGTGTGGAGCTGCCATTCCTTTCGGAGCTGGATGGGGAGTATGAGAAGCTGCTGCAGAGTATTGAGTGGCAGTAGAGCGTTTGTGATACGACCGGCATTGAACTCGGAAAGACCATACAAAACAGCATATGTGTATTTCCGATGAATATATCAAGTAATTTTCTATACTAAAGGTTTTCCATTTTTCAGTCAGATGTGCTATGATGGATAATGTTCGTAAATAAAGTGGGAGAGATATAATTAGTTTCAATTATATGAATGGAGGTGTCTATGGAATTACAGATTCAAAACCTTGTTTCCTCAATTCGTAAAGAGGGGATAGAGGCGGCGAATAAAGAAGCAGAATCCATCATTGCGGAAGCAAAGAAGAAGGCTGATTCTATTGTTGCCGACGGAAAGGCTGAAGCACAGCAGTATAAAGACGGAGCGGAGAAGGAAATCTCCATCCTTCGGGAGAGCGCACTCGTCAGTGCCGAACAGGCAAAGCGGGATGCGGTTCTGTCCTTCAAGGCTGAGATTCAGGCAGAGTTTGAGAAGATTCTTGCGGCGGATATCCGGAAGAATATGAACGGAGAGGCTCTCGGAAAGCTGATCCGCGCCGCGGTTGCAGGCGAGGATATCGCCGCTTATACCGCAGAGGTCTCTGAGGTTACGGATGAACTGAAGTCCGAGCTGGCCGAGGAAATCAAGAAAGGCCTGGAGATCAAGCCCACCAAGGGAATTCCGCACGGATTCCGGCTTGCCGCCAAAGACGGTTCAGGATATTTTGACTGCTCCGATGACGCTATCATGGAGATGCTGATGCCGTATTTCAGAAACCTGGACTTCCAGTAAAGGAGGTGCAGCGTGGGTTCTTACTATTATCTGATAGCAAGCCTGCCGGAACTGAGAGTGGACGGGGAAATGCCGCTCAGCTACAGCGAGTTTCTGTCCTGCTGCGAAGGAAATGTGAGCGACAAGGATTATGAAATTCTGCAGAATCTGACGCTTTCTTCGAAAGAAGGACCGCTTGTGGAAGAATGGGCCCGTTTCTATGACATGCTGAATAAAGAGCTGAGCTATCAGAGGAGTATCAATCTCGGACGGACCTACTCATCGGCATATGATAAGGACGGATTCATTTCCCAGGTTGTCCAGTCAGCGCTTACAGCGAAAAATCCACTGGAAGCGGAGCGGATTCTTCTCGAGTACGAGTTTGAGAATCTTGACACACTGGTAGGCCTTCATATGTTCGACGACTATGTGCTGTTCGGATATGCAATCAAATTAAAGCTGCTGGAGCGTCTCTCCTGCTTCGAACAGGAGAAGGGCAAGACACAGTTCCAGTCTCTCTTCGACGGGATACAGCAGCAGGTATACAGTTTGTAACGGGAGTGTTATATGAAAACAGAGACAGGATATGTGGCCGGCGTCAACGGCAACCTTATCAAAGTTAATTTCGATGGCTCTGTCCGCAAGAACGAGGTAGGTTATGTTCTCGTTGATGATAAGCGCCTGAAGGGCGAGGTTATCCGTATCAACGACGGCGTGGCCAGCATGCAGATCTACGAAATGACGAATGGTATCAAGGTCGGTGACCCGGTTGAGTTCACAGGAGAACTCATGAGTGTGGATCTGGGCCCTGGTCTGCTGACACAGGTATATGACGGTCTGCAGAACCCCCTTCCGCAGCTGGCAGAACAGTGCGGTTTCTTCCTGGAAAGAGGCGTGTATCTGGATGCAATCCCGGATCGCGACTGGGAATTCACACCGACAGTTGCCGCAGGTGATTCCGTAAAGGCCGGAAGCACCGTGGGTACGGTTCCGGAAGGACTGTTCACCCACCACATTATGGTTCCGTTCACCCTGAAGGGTGCGGACTGGACAGTTAAGTCCATCAAGGAAAAGGGCACTTACAATGTCCATGACACCATCTGTGTCATTGAAAACAGCAAGGGTGAGGAGAAGGAACTCTCCATGATCTTCACACAGCCCATCAAGCAGGCCGTGAAGTGCTATGCCGAGAAGCTTCGCCCGACCGAGCCCCTTGTCACCAAGATTCGCTGTATCGATTCCTTCCTGCCCGTGGCCAAGGGCGGTACCTTCTGTACCCCGGGACCCTTCGGCGCCGGAAAGACGGTACTTCAGCACATGCAGGCCAAGAACTCCGACGTTGACGTCGTTATCGTTGCTGCCTGCGGAGAGCGTGCCGGCGAAGTTGTTGAGGTTCTGAAGGAGTTCCCGGAGCTGACCGACCCGAAGACGGGCCGTTCGCTGATGGAGAGAACCATCATCATCTGCAACACCTCCTCCATGCCGGTTGCCGCCCGTGAAGCATCCTGCTACACGGCTGTTACCCTGGCGGAGTATTACCGGCAGATGGGCCTCGACGTCCTCCTGCTGGCGGATTCCACCAGCCGCTGGGCACAGGCCATGCGTGAGATGTCCGGACGTCTGGAAGAGATTCCGGGCGAGGAAGCTTTCCCGGCTTACCTGGAGTCCACCATCGCAGCCTTCTATGAGAGAGCCGGAAAGGTCCGCCTGGACGACGGAACCATCGCCTCCATCACCATCGGCGGTACCGTATCACCGGCCGGCGGTAACTTCGAGGAGCCGGTTACCCAGGCAACCCTGAAGGTTGTCGGCGCATTCCACGGTCTTGCAAGAGAGCGTTCGGATGCCCGTAAGTACCCGGCAATTCACCCTGTAGATTCCTGGTCAAAGTACAAAGGCGTTGTCGATATGGACCGCGTGAATGAGGCCCGCGGCATGCTGATCCGCAGCACCGAGATTAACCAGATGATGAAGGTTGTCGGTGAGGAAGGTACTTCCAGCGAAGACTATATCATGTATCAGAAGGGAGAACTTCTCGACTCTGTCTATCTGCAGCAGAACTCCTTCGACCCGATCGATGCGGCCGATCCGCCGGAAAGACAGCGGAGAGAGTTTGACCGGCTTTATGATGCCCTGGTGAAGACCTATGATATCACCGACAAGAAGGATATCAGAGCTTTCTTCAACCAGCTCAGACAGGAATTCCTTGACTGGCACGGCTTCGAGTTCGAAACGCCTGAGTTCGAGCAGCAAGAACAGAAGATTCTTGACTTTTACATGTCAAGAGCTGTTGACTAGGAGGTCCGGGCGATATGCAGAAAGTATATACAAAGATTGAATCGATTGTCGGTAACGTAGTTACCGTGCGCGCACCGGGCGTCCGCAACGGCGACCTGGCTCTCGTCGGTGACAGTTACGCGAGTGTTATCAAGCTGGACGGAGACAAGGTTTCCCTTCAGGTCTTCGCCGGAGCGCAGGGTGTCAGCACCACGGATCCGGTAAAGTTCCTGGGAAGACCGATGATGATCTCCTTCTCGGATCACCTTCTGGGCCGCATATTTGACGGTGCAGGCGTTCCGAGAGACAACGGTCCGGCTCTTACAGAAAACATGATTCCCATCGGCGGACCGTCGTTCAACCCGGCGAAGCGTATTCTTCCCAAGAACATGATTCGTACCGGTATTCCGATGATCGACGTGTTCAACACCCTGGTCGAGAGCCAGAAGCTGCCGATCTTCTCTATCTCCGGTGAGCCCTACAACCAGCTGCTGGCGAGAATCGCCATGCAGGCCGAGGTTGATGTCATCGTTCTCGGCGGCATGGGCCTTAAGTACGATGACTACATGGAATTCCGCGACACCCTGGAAAAGGGCGGCGCCATGAGCCACACGGTTATGTTCATTCATACCGCAGCGGATCCTATCGTAGAGTGCACCCTGGTGCCGGATATGTCCCTGGCGGTAGCGGAACAATTTGCCCTTGCAGGAAAGAAAGTCCTTGTCCTTCTGACAGATATGACGAACTTCGCCGATGCCCAGAAGGAAATGGCCATCACGATGGAGCAGGTGCCGTCCAACCGAGGATACCCCGGCGACCTGTACAGCTGCCTTGCTTCCAGATACGAGAAGGCCGTGGATATCGAGGGCGCGGGTTCCATCACCATTCTCGGCGTTACCACCATGCCGGGCGATGACGTAACCCATCCGGTTCCCGATAACACCGGATACATCACGGAAGGGCAGTACTACCTGAAGTCCGGACACATCGAACCTTTCGGTTCCCTGTCCCGTCTGAAACAGAACGTCAACGGCAAGACCAGAGATGACCACCGTGCCCTCATGGACGGTATGATTCGTCTGTATGCCCAGTACAAGGAGAGTCTTGAGAAGAAGTCCATGGGCTTCCTGATGACCGAGTGGGATGACAAGCTCCTGAAGTACGGCGAACTGTTTGAGTCAAAGATGATGGACCTCAGCGTGAATATTTCACTGGAGGATGCGCTTGATCTGGGATGGGTTATCCTTGCAGACTGCTTTGAACCTAACGAGACCGGCCTTAAGTCGAGTCTGATCCAGGAGAGATGGCCGAATAAAGATGCTTTGCAGTAAAAAGGAGCGTGTCTATGGCTATCAAACTTACAAAGAATGAACTGAAAAAGCAGAAGGACAACCTGAAGCAGTTCGAACGCTATCTCCCCACACTGCAGCTCAAAAAGCAGCAGCTTCAGTCCGTTATCATGAAGATTCGCGCGGACCTGGAGCAGCAGGAAACAGAGCGGGTGAAGATGATCGGCGACCTGGATGACTGGGTGGCTGTATTCGGAGAGAATGAGATTTTTGAAGACGGATTAAAGCTGGACAAGCTGGTTCAGCCCGACCGGGTGGTTACCAAAGAGGAAAATATCGCCGGCGTCACCATCCCCGCCTTCGAAGAGCTGACCTTCAAGGATATCGACTACGATGTGGACGAATATCCGCTTTGGGTTGACACTGCAGTTTTTAAGCTTCGTGAGATTGCCAGACTGGACGCCATTTGTGCGACACTCCGCAAACAGACAGAGCTTCTGGAAGCAGAGCTCCGGACGACCTCCCAGAGAGTAAACCTCTTTGAGAAGGTCAAGATACCTGAGGCAAAGGAAAATATCCGCGTCATCCAGGTATATCTCGGAGATCAGCAGACGGCCGCCGTTGTCCGAGGCAAGATCTCGAAGAAGAAATTAGTGGAGGTATAGCGATGATTGAAAAAATGAAATTGGTTCACATCGTTACGTCTGCCTCCCGGAAAGAAGAGATGTTAGACGGGCTTCGCGAAGTGGGGCTCATGCATCTCGCAGAAAAACAAAACGCAGATCGTAATATCAGCGAACAGTTCCAGACACTTTCGAAAACGGCCAACGCTCTGAAAGAGTACGCCGACCCGAAAGCAAAAGAAAAGGCACCCATTCTCAGTGATGAGGAGTTTGCCGGTATGTACCGGGAGGTACTGGATGCGCTGGAACAGAAGGCGGCCCTCAGCCAGACCATCGGCGCCGCCAACACAGAGCTGGACAGAATATCCGCCTGGGGTGATTTTTCACCGCAGGAGGTCAAGGAGCTGAAGGAGGAAGGATTTGACTTCCACTTCTACCGGCTGGGAGCAAAAGAGCTTCAGGATGCGCTTAATGACGAGAACATCCGGCTCATCCGCCTCTCCTCCGTCGACAAGATGGATACGGTGGCGGTCATAGGAACGCTTCCCCCGACCATTCCGGCAACGGAGTTCGTGCTGCCGGAGAAGAGCGTCTCGGAGCTGAAGGAGCAGATCGAGGCCTGCACGAAGGAGATCGCAGTCTGCGATGAAAAACTCCGGAAAGCTTCGGTTTACGAGGACAGCTTCAATGACCAGATGTTAAAAGCCCGGAATGATATGAACTATTCCGCGGCAAGCGCCACAGCACAGAGCGACGAAGATTTCGTCTGGCTCACCGGATACATTCCGGAGGCGGACCTGGAGCCCTTTAAGGCGAAGGCGGACGCCATGAACTGTGCCTGGGCGGTAGAGGACGTTTCGGAGGATGATGACCAGATTCCCACCAAAATCCGCTACAACAAGGTATCGGCGCTCATCAAGCCGGTATTCGACATTCTCGGCATTCTGCCGGGATACCGGGAGCAGGATGTTTCCCTGTGGTTCTTCCTGTTCTTCGTGCTGTTCTTCGCCATGATTATCGGCGACGGCGGCTACGGCGTGCTGATTCTTCTCGGAACCATCGCACTCACCGTAAAAGAGAAGAAGGTCACCAACGTGAGCTTCCTCCTCTATGTATTATCCATTGCAACTATTATATGGGGCGCGGTAACCGGAACCTGGTTCGGTATGGAAAGTGTCATGAACATACCGTTCTTCAAGAAAATGGTTATTCCCAGCATAGCAACCTATCCTGAATATTTTGGCCTGACAGCAAATGTTACCCAGAATGCGATCATGAAGTTCTCCTTCTCGATCGGCGCTATCCAGATGGCCCTGGGCTCCATCCTGTCGGTCAAAAAGAAGATACCGGAAAAGGATCTTTCCTGGATTGCCGACATAGGCTGGACGATTGCTATTATAGCGATGTATATGCTTTCACTGAATCTTGTCATTCACGAGGACATCAATCTGAAGCCGGTGTTTGCGCTGATTGGCGCAGCCTTCGCACTGGTGGTGCTGTTCGGCGGAATGTCGCCGGATAAGTCCTTCGGAGACGGCCTGAAGTCAGGACTCGGGGATGCATTTACACAGTTTCTGAACACCATCAGCTGTTTCGGAAACGTTATGAGTTACATCAGACTGTTCGCAGTCGGCATGGCAGGCGTGGCCATCTCCCAGAGCTTCAACGGGATTGCGGCAGGCATGCACGGTCCGATGATGATTGTCGGAATCGTGGTAGTGCTGATCGGCCATGCGCTCAATATCGTAATGTGCTTCCTGTCGGTTGTGGTTCACGGCGTACGTCTGAACGTACTGGAATTCTCCGGCCAGGTCGGCCTGGAGTGGACCGGTATTCCGTATGAACCATTTAAAAAGGTGTGATAGTAAATATTCGCATGGCATCCAGGTTTCAGGGTGCTGGAAATTAAAACACAAAGGAGAAATGTTATGAATCTTGCATTTATTGGTATGGCTGCAGCCCTTGGTTTATCTGCTGCTGGTTCTGCATTTGGCGCCGGATTCGCCGGCATGTCTTCCGTCGGTGCATGGAAAAAGTGTTACGCTGCAGGTAAGCCTGCTCCCTTCATCATGATCGCGTTCACCGGTGCACCGCTTACACAGACAATCTACGGTTTCCTGCTGATGAACTTCATCAGAAGCGCAAACCCGGATGCAGGCATGGCTCTCGGCTGCGGAATCTTCGGCGGACTCGCCATCGGTCTTTCCGCACTGTTCCAGGGAAGAATCGCTGCTGCCTCCGCAGATGCACTGGGAGCAACCGGTAAAGGTACGGCGAACTACTTCATTGTCATCGGTATCGCCGAGACCGTCGCTCTGTTTACGCTGGTATTCTGCCTGCTGCTGCTGAACGGCTGATGCAATTGCCGGCGCGTAATCATTAAACAATCAAACGAAGAAGGGGCTGTGAACTTATGTTTCACAGCCCCTTCTTGCGTTTACCACACTTCCGTATATGTATCTCCCAGATACTCCTGCAGCTCGTCGTAGTAGTATTCTTCCATCAGCTGGGAATCTTCTGACGGGAACATGGAGCGGGGCATCCAGAGGGTGATCCGGTCGTATCCGATGGTAAGGCCTATGCCGTCCGGGCCGGGCGTTGTCACGGCTTTCCGCATGACGGCGGGGAAGTCTTCCGCATGCACCCGTTTTCCGGAGTCGTTGTGGGTTCCGTAGGAATCGATCATGTCCGAGGAGATGAAATCGGCGATTTCTTCCGGGTCCCGGAACAGGTCGCCGAAGCTTAAGATCTTGCCGGTTTCGGTATCGATCAGGTAATGGAGATTCCGGTAGGTGCCGTGACCATACTCGCCGGCGCCCAGGGAATTGGCGTGTCCTTCGGAGATCATGAAGGAGAAGAGCCGGTTATTCAGCTCCCAGTTATCGACTGCGTAGAGGGAGTAGCAGTACCTGCGGTCCGCCTTTGACCA
>OCVV011360033.1_pt1 | contig 10019 bp, 8 predicted proteins | sample 1539721 | NCBI WGS metagenome assembly OCVV01 (sample SAMN02144230, study PRJEB22623) | gut metagenome | biome: sheep rumen | host: Ovis aries | place: New Zealand
AATTTACAAGAAGCACAATCTGATTTTGAAAGAATTTTTGAAAGCATTACATTACCTTTCCGTAAAATTTATCAAGCACTGTTGTTGGTTTGTAAGACAGTTTTGCCTTGCGTAGTCCTTCAACACCCATATCTTCTTCGCGATTAAGATACAAAAAGTCTGTACATGTTTTTGCAAACTGATTATTTACAATTGCAAATACACCGTTAGGTTCATGTTCAGCAATAGCTTTTTCAAAATGAACATCAAGCACAATGTCTGAAATAGGAGAAGCAAGTGTCATTGCAGCAGGCTTTCCGTGAATGTAAACGACACCACCACGCATTTGTAAAAGTTGCGCATTTTCTAAAGCAATTTGAATACTTTCATGTTCAAGAATAAGTGCTTCATTTTCTGGACCGTCTTTTTCGTTAAACCAAGTGTCTGCAACAAACATAATATCGTCTGCAATGTCATGTTCAGGAAACGTTTTGAAAGTCCAGTCATCACCGTAGATGCGGTTAAAGCGTGAAATATGATTTCTTTTTTTCTGATAGTTTGAACCACTGAGCGTTGCAAGATTTTGTGTTAAATACAAATAATCACTGTCATCTCGATTTGTATTCCAACTAACTGAACATGAAGAAAAATGTTTTGTAAAACAAGCATCAATCAAATTTTTTTGTTCTTGCGTACATAAACAAAATTGAGGAGTCACATTTTCTTTTTCACATTTGTCTATAATAAATGCAAGAGCAGAATGTAAATAGCTTTCGCTCGCAGAATGTAATGGAATGGGAAAAGCCCAACCAGTTCTGTTTTGAGCACCGTGATACTTGCGGAACAAAACAGAATTTTCAACGCACAATTCTATGTCGTACTTGGGTTGCAACAAAAAAAGACTTGCTAGTGCACTGTCGCTTCCGTTTAAATTTTTTGTATTTATATTTTCGCGCAGATACATAAAATCTGACACTGTAGTTGAATACTGCATACGCTACAGAGTATGACAGAAAAATGTCGCTTAGTCCATGCAGGTTCTTCCGCCCCAAGCTTTAGAGTTAAGACGCTCGTGAGTGAGCGTTGCTTCAAAGTCTGCTTGAGGGTCACAGTTAGCTTCTATTTGTAAAGCAGTTGTATGCAAACGACGCAAACATTCAGATTTGTCTTTGTAGCCAAGTTTTGATTTTTCTATGCAGTCACCCAAAATACGAATGCTTTCGTCATAAATGCGAGTCGGTACTGGAAATGGGTGTCCATCTTTTCCTCCGTGAGCAAAACTGAACCTTGCGGGGTCTTTAAAACGACTTGGTGTTCCATGAATAATTTCGCTTACCAAAGTTAGTGACTGTAAAGTGCGTGGACCTAAACCTGGAGTTAACAGAAGAGACTCGAAATCTTTAGGCTGAGATTCATAGGCTGTAACAAGAATTGCACCTAAGCGCTTAGTATCCACATCTTCCACTCTGACCTCATGATGATCTGGCATTTTTACTGAACGAACGGTAGTTAGCTCTTTAATAAGACCATCAGGGCTTTCGCACACATCTTGCAATATGGCTTGGCGGGTTTGAAGTGCATTGCTGTCTGTCAAGTTTAAGATTAAGCCTTTGTTTTCGCCCGTAACGCCAGAGTGAGGCTCCTCTATAAATGACCGAACGTTAGCCGAAGACCAGTGGTACCTGCGAGCTGTTTTTGTTTGGGTATTCATTCCTTGCTGAACAACAGCCCAATCGCCTTGATCCGAAAGAATAAAATTATGCTGATACAGTTGAAATCCGTCTTGAACCGCAGTATTGTCAATTTTTGCAGAAAGTTTACTAGCCCGCACTAACTCATCACCATTTAAGCCGGTATGTTCTGCTAAATACAAAAGTTCACTGGGAGTCTGCCGAGAATACTTTCCTCTTCCACCACAAACACATAAACCAAACTCACGGGCACGAGCATTAATTCCTCTTTTGAGTGCATACATGACACTTGTGGTTATACCAGAAGAATGCCAGTCCATGCCCAACACAGCACCAAAACTTTGGAACCACAAGGGATCACTTAGACGGGTTAGCACTTCTTTTTTACCGTAATCAATAATGAGCGCTTCTATAATTTCTGTGCCTAAATCTCTCATTCGGTCTGCAAGCCAGCGGGGTACTGTTCCGCCATGCAGAGGAAGATCAGCATGTCCTGTTCGTTTAATCATTGTGCCCAGTATACAACTATTGCGAACCTTTGCTAAGCCTTATATACTGTTACCATGATGCGTTCCATAAAATTTTTGCTCTTACCTTTTATTCTCTTGTGTTCACTTATGCCAGCATTTGCACAACATTATGCAGTTACTCAATCAGAAGAAGAATTTGATGTTGCCTATATTCAGTATGACGAAATGACTCCCATTACCGTTAGCCCCAAATTGCAGCGTATTGTTCCCATAACCCAAGCTTTTACGGTAGACGCAAACGGTTTAAAAGGTCAGATTTTGTATTCTCTTTTTACAGATACAGGAACACTTGACGAAACGCGTTCAGATGAAGCTGCACTGTGGATGTGCATGTGCCTTTTGAATGCAACTGGCTACACATTGGGCGAAATTCAAATAGAAGAGTTTGACCCTGCCGATGCCAAAAATGAATTCAATGCAGATTTTGGAATCAATGTTTTTTGTGTTGCTCCTCCAAGTATTTGGGCACAAGGCTATTTATACATGAACATTGATTTTCTTGGAAAAGCAGGTCAAGGTTTGGTTATGCGTACTATGCTTTCAAACGATGCTCGCTTTTTTGGTGCAACAGAACAAGAAGATTCTTTTGACTGGAATGCTCCCTTTTTTGCTTTGTATAATTCCTTTTTGTTCCTCGAAAAAGACGATGCAGGAAACTACATTCTTCCTGACTACCTAACCACCGAACAAGAGTAATCTTAAAATAATTTTCATTGAAACATTCACTATAAAATGCTAAACTTTTTTAGAAACAGAAAGTTAGGAGGAAAAAATGAATGCTAATTCTGCAATGATTCAGCAGGTAATTGCGTTCACACTGTATTTGGGTCTGATGATTTACATTGGAATCCGCTTTATGGGTAAAAACGCAAACTCTGAGGATTTCTTTTTAGGCGGAAGAACGCTGGGTCCATGGACTACGGCACTTTCTGCAGAAGCATCTGACATGTCCGGATGGATGCTCATGGGTTTACCAGGAGTTGCATATCTTACTGGTATGAAGGAAGCATTCTGGACAGCATTAGGTCTTGAAATTGGCACTTACTTGAACTGGCTTATTGTTGCAAAACGTTTGCGTACCTATTCAATTACTTGTGGAAATTCTATTACTGTTCCTCAGTTTTTGACCAATCGCTTTAAAGACAAAAAACACATCATCTCTGCTATAAGCGCTTTGTTTATTGTTCTTTTCTTTGTTGTTTACACCGCTTCTGGTTTTGTTGCTTGTGCACAGCTTTTGAAAACTGTATTTGACTTACCCTATGTGTGTGGTTTGGTTATAGGTATGGTTGTTATTCTGCTGTATACACTTTTGGGTGGTTTCTCTGCTGTTTGTACAACAGACTTTATTCAGGGAACACTTATGTTCATTGCCCTTATTATTACTGTTTGCGTTATGACTTCAGTATTGGGCGGTCCTTCGAATGCAGTTGAACGCGTTAATGCATTTGGTGCTCAGTTTATGAATCCTTTTGTTTCAAACGGAAACGACGGTTTCGGAGCCATGAGCATTATTTCAGCACTGGCTTGGGGACTGGGTTACTGTGGAATGCCTCATATCTTAGTACGCTTTATGGGAATACGCAGTAACAAAGAAATTAAACTGTCACGCCGCGTTGCAATGATTTGGGTAACAATAGCAATGTTTAGCGCAATGCTTGTTGGTGCACTTGCAAAAGCATATCTTAATGTTCCCCTCGCAGAAGGAAAACATGAAACTGTTGTTATTGCAACATTCCTGCAAACATATCAGCCCTTTATTGCTGGACTCTTTATGTGTGCAATTCTTGCAGCTGCAATGAGTACCGCAGACAGTCAGCTTTTGGTTGCTGCCAGTGCATTCAGCGAAGACTTCTGTCAAACACTCTTGGGCAAAAAGTTTAACGCTAAGACAATGTTGCGTATAAGCCGCATTACTGTTTTGGTTATTGCTTTGATTGCTTTCGTTATTTCTTTGGATGAAAACAGTACTATCTTTGGTTTAGTTTCTTACGCGTGGGCAGGATTTGGTGCAACCTTCGGACCATTAATTCTTCTTGCACTCTTCTGGCGTGGAACAACTGCTAAGGGAGCAATTGCTGGTCTTATTACTGGCGGTGTTGTTGTTGTAGTATGGCATCAACTTTCTGCAGAACTTTGCCCCATCTTTGGTTTGTACGAAATTCTTCCCGGATTTATTGCATGTCTTTTGGTTACCATTGTTGTAAGTCTCTGTGACAAAAACAAAGATCCCGAAATGCTTGCAGAATTCGATGCTTACAAAAAAGCTGTTAACGAATAAGATTTTACTTTGTTAAAGGCACTGCCGCTTCCCTTACCGGAAGCGGTTTTTTTATAAGGGGCGGTCTGTACGAAATTCGTGGCGAAGTATACGCCAAGAAAGCCAGTCCAGTATGAACACAAATAAAAAGAATATATATTTCTGAGGCGTCAACTGTATTGCATCAGAAAGTAAAAAATCATAGATTCCATGTATAATCGTTGGTATAGCAATCGCAAAAAGGAGAGCAAGTATTGTAAAAAATCCTATGCCACGTAGAGCCCAGTGTTTTGCTCGAGACAAAAAAAATCCCATAAAAATAGCAAAGGCTGCATGTCCTGGAATAGAAAAAATTGCACGCGGAATAGAAATAGCAGTTCCATACGAAATAACATACATAACATTTTCTAAAGCAGCAAAACCGAGAGACGCAGCAACTGCATACACAATTCCATCGTAACGAAAATTAAATTCTTTATTCTTCCAAATGAAAATCATAAAGACAGTAAGTTTAACTGTTTCTTCAATCAGTCCAACACCAATAACATTTTCAATTAGTTCATAAAGAGTATAATCATAACCAAACCAATACCAAATGACATTTTCAAGAGCTCTTTCAATCGGAATACACACTGGCGAAAACAGTGCTCCAAAGAAAAAAATTTTTAACACAAGAGCAAGCGGTTCTCGTTCATGCTTGTCTTTGCTGTATACATACCAAAACACAAGAAAAACAGGAAGTAATGCCGGAAACAAAATAAGCCAGAAAAAAGATTTTATCACTTATAGCCTCTTTATATTTTTATCTGAACCCATTTTCCGGTCTTAAAACGCAAAGAGCTACAAATAAAGCGAGCTGCCTGATCTGCAAGAACGCCCATCCATATTCCTATAATTCCCCAACCAAGTACGTATCCACAAATGTAAGAGCCTGCTGTTCGAATAATGGTTACGCTAATTGCAGAAACTATAGCAGTAAACAAAGTATCACCTGCTCCACGCAAACAGCCCATGTAGATAACCTGTGCAATTTGGAAGAACAAAACAAAAATGATGACATACGAAATTTGTGCACCTATTTCAACAATCTCTGGCTTGTTAAAGAACAAAGCAAAGAGTGGGCGTCCAAACAAAAAGTAAATAACCGCAAGAATAACGGTAATTATTCCACCTAAGATTCTACAAGTACGTCCGTATCGTTTTGCTAAATCTGGTTTTGCTTGTCCTAAACTGCGTCCTATAAGTGCAACTGCTGTTACTTGAAGTCCATCACCAAAAGAAAAACTTAATCCCAAAAGATTCATTCCCACTTGATGTGCTGCCATTGCATTTGTTCCCTGATCTGCTGCCATAACTGCAGTTAGTAAAAAACCAATGCGAATAAGCACTTGCTCAAAGAAAACACTGTAGCCAACTTGCACTAAAGATTTAAATGCATTTTTACTTGCGCGAATTTTTTCTTTAATAATATAGGGAAGACAAACAAAGCAGTCCGATTTACACACAGACACAATGCTCATAACACAGGCAACAACTGTTCCTAAAACCGTTGCAAGTGCGGCTCCTAAAATGCCCAAACGAGGGAAACCAAAATGTCCTTCAATAAGCAAGTAGTTAAAGATTATATTCACAATGTTAGAAACAACATTTGTGCGCATGGTTATTTGCGTATTACCGACTCCACGCTGAGCTGCATTTATGCCCATTTGCAAACAGTTAAATATCATGCCACCCATAACAACTTGGAAATACAAAACAGACATGTCATGTGTATCTTCCGTAGAGCCACACCATGTCATAAAAGGGGAAGCAAAAAGAACAAAAACAACACTGAACACCACCGCTGCTATTACAAGAAAGACTAACGAAGTAACTAATACTTCATTTGCATTACGACGATTTTGTTCACCAAAGCGACGAGCAACCAGTGCAGATATAGCAAGATTAAGTGCAAAGAAAAGAGCCAGCCCTAAAAACTTTGGTTGCATAGTTAAGCCAACTGCAGCAACTGCATTTTCTCCTAAAGAGCTAACCATGTAAGAATCGACCAAACCTGCAAAGGCAACAAAAAAAGATTCTAGTATTGCGGGCCAAGCCATATTGACCGTTGTCTTGAGAATTCCTTTTTCTTCTGAATCAAGCTTATGCACTTGCATACAAGAGAGTATATCAAAATTAACTGAATCTATCCACACCACAAAAAAAGCAGTACACTTAAAACAATCTAATCAATTGTAGGAGGTTAGCTATGCCACCACAGGGCGGAAGAATGGGTCCCGGATTTTTAACCGAAGAAGAAAAAGCTAATCAACCAAAAGTAACAGTCGCTCTGTTAAAACGAGTTTTTTCATATCTAATGCCTTATTGGAAACATTTTTCTCTTGTCTTAGTGTGTCTTTTTGTTTCTTCAGTATTCACTTTGCTTCCTTCAATCCTTACGGGAAAAATTATTGATGATGGTTTGATTGGTCGCAACATGAAAGCCCTTCTTACACTAATTCTTTTGTCCCTTGCAGTTACTCTGGGTGCCAACTTAATTGGTGTTGCAGAAAGTTATTTAAACACATGGATTGCCCAACACATTACCTTTGACATGCGTAACAAAATGTACCGCCACTTACAGCACATGTCTCAACGGTTTTTTACAAGCAGTAACCAGGGTGACATTATTACTCGCATGACCAGCGACATTTCTGGAGTTCAGCAAATAATTACGGGAACGCTTACCAGCATTATTTCAAATTCTATTACGCTTATAGTTGCACTGGTTGCAATGTTTCAAAAAAACTGGATGCTTGCAGGCGTTGGCATTTTGATTATTCCACTGTTTATGATTCCCACTCGTAACGCAGGAAAAACACGTTGGAGTCTTACTCGAGAAGCACAAGCTTGTAACGATGAAATAAACGGCATACTGAACGAAACACTTTCGGTAAGCGGTCAGCTTTTAGTAAAACTGTTTTGTAAAGAAGATGTTGAATACGAGCGCTACAAAGAAGTAAACGGCCGCATGATAAAACTTAACATCAAAGAAGGCATGGCTGGTCGGTGGTTTAGAGTTGCATTGTCAACTTTTGCAAGTATTGGGCCTATGCTTTTGTACTTAGTGGGTGGACTTTTAATTATGCGTTATGATTCAACGCTGAGTGTTGGTGACATTACTGTATTTGTTGCTCTCTTGGGAAAAATGTACGGACCTGTAAATCAGCTTTTAAACATTCAAGTTGATTGGATTCGTTCTATGGCTTTGTTTACGAGAATCTTTGACTACTTTGATATGCCTGTTGAAATTCAAAATGCAGAGAATGCTCTTATTCCCCAAAAAAAAGCAAATGGAGAAGTAACATTTGAACATGTTCAGTTTTCGTACAATGCCGATAAAATTATTTTGAAAGACATAAACTTTTCTCTTAAAAGCGGAGACTGTGTTGCAATCGTTGGACCTTCGGGTTCAGGAAAAAGCACACTCATTAATTTAATTCCACGACTGTATGATGTTGAAAAAGGTTGTGTTTTATTCGATGGAATTGATGTGCGTTCTCTTGACCTTACCTACTTACGACAAAACATAGGCATTGTAAGCCAAGAAACATATTTATTTAACGGAACAATCAGAGACAATCTTTTGTATGCAAAACCAGATGCAAGTGAACAAGAAATTGTAGAGGCTTGTAAAAAAGCAAATATATGGGACTTTGTGCAAAACCAAACAGAAGGATTAGATACACTTGTTGGAAACCGAGGACTAAAACTTTCGGGCGGAGAAAAACAACGCATTTCCATTGCACGAGTCTTACTTAAAGATCCTGCTCTTTTAATTTTTGACGAAGCAACAAGCGCTTTGGATTCCATTTCTGAAGCAAAAATTCAAGAAGCTATTGAACCACTTATAGAATCACGCACAAGCATTTTGATTGCCCATCGCCTTTCTACAATTCTTGCAGCAGATGAAATCTTAGTTATAAAAGACGGAATTATTGCAGAACGAGGACAGCACAATCAATTAGTTAAAGCTGGTGGCATGTACACAGAACTGTATGAAACTCAGTTTAAGAAGGCTATGGGGAAATAGTGTATACCTGGGGACAGTGGTAAATTGGGTGTTCAAAAGAACCAAATCTGTACCCGTAGGTGCGTTCCAGGGCATCTGTACCCATTTGCTCTGGAACTGTACCCGAAAAACAAGGCTGAAGTGTTGGTAGAAGTATGATTCTGTCGGCAAAACGGGCTGCAGTGTTGAGGTCATGAATGGACACTAAAACCGCTTTTCCTTCTTTGTGGGCTAGACTTACTAAGAGCGACATAAGTTCTTCTTGGTAGGAAAAATCTAAACCTGCAAGAGGTTCGTCCAGAAGGAGGACATCTGGTTCCTGGGCAAGACAGCGAGCAATGCGTACTTTTTGTGCCTCTCCACCTGACAGACTGAATATACTGCGCTTTGCAAGTGCTTCAATCTGTACCCTTTTAAGTATGGAATCTGTCACCATAAAATCTTGTTTAGAGTAAGCAGAATCTATTTTTGTATGACAAAATCTTCCCATAAGAACAGTGTCTCGCACGGTATAATTCCAAGCATGTTCTTCGTGTTGTAAAAGATATGCCCGCTTAGTTGCAAGCTTTTTTTGGGATACAGATTGAATGTCTGTACCCATAATTTGAACTTGACCCTTTACTTTAAGCGTTGAAACTTGTATTCCCGCCAGAGCTGTTAACAAAGTAGACTTTCCGGAACCGTTGGGACCGCATAAACAGACAACTTCGCCTGCATTTACTGTTAAACTGCAATTTGTTACAACTGGAATTTTATTCCACCAGGCACAGACATTTTTTGCACTAAGAAGAGGGTTATTGTCCATTGCGTAAGCCTCTCTGTGAAAAAATAAGTGAAATAAAGAAAGGTGCCCCTAAAAGCGTTAGAATAGTTCCTACTGGTATTTCTGAGGGGGCAATAACTAAGCGCGCAAGAGTATCGCTTACTAAAAGCAGAATTCCGCCCGTAAGCATAGAAAGCGGTATAAGCATACGTGCTTTTGCTCCTAAAATTCGGCGAATAATGTGCGGTGCAATAAGACCTACAAAGCCTATGGTTCCTCCTGCACAAACCGCTGCAGAACAGGCAAAGGCTCCTGCTATCATAACTAAAAGGCGCAGTTTTCTTACTTCAACGCCAAGAGATAAGGCTGTTTCTTCACCTAAACTAAGCAAATCGAGCTGTCGTCCACACCACAGCAAAAGAATAACCGAAAGCGTTGCCGGTACAGCAATAAAAAATACTTCTGTCCATCCGCGACCACTAAAGCTTCCTAACATCCAAATATACATGACATGTAACTGTTCTCGCCGTGCAGACAAAATTATGGCTATAAAAGCAGAATACAATGAACCTAAAGCCGCCCCGCACAAAAGTAAGGCAGTTGTTGCAGAAGGTCCTGTTCGACGACCAGAAAGAAGTGTTACTAAAAAACCTGCACCAAGTGCACCTAAAAAAGCGCCTGTGTTTATGGGACTAAGCACATGGGCAAGCACAACTTCTCCGCCAATCCATCCGCCTAAAACTGC
>OCVV011159153.1_pt1 | contig 10018 bp, 6 predicted proteins | sample 1539721 | NCBI WGS metagenome assembly OCVV01 (sample SAMN02144230, study PRJEB22623) | gut metagenome | biome: sheep rumen | host: Ovis aries | place: New Zealand
AATTGTAAGGATTGCAAGTGTAATTCCAACTGGTTTTGACATTGGGAAAATTATGTCAAAGAAAATCTGAAGGTATGGAGCACCGTCAATGCGGGCAGACTCTACAAGAGAATCTGGAATACTTCGGATAAATTCTGTTGTAAGGTAAATACCCATTGGCATACCAATTCCAATATAACAAATCAAAACACCAAGACGTGTATCATAAAGGCCTGTCCAGTTAGACATGAAAAACAACGGAATCATAATGCACTGAAGTGTAATCAATACACCAACAACAAATGATTTATAAAAGAATGGTGTTGCCTTAGAAGGAAGTTTTGAAAAGGCAAAACCAGCGGCAATCGAACAATACAAAATTACTATTGTAGAAACGCCAGTATATATAATACTGTTCAAGAATAAGGTTCCGAATCTTCCGCGAACCCAGGCATCAAGATAGTTTCGCCACCACCATACCTGAGGTAAAGCTAACTTACTTGTAAGCTGATATTCCTGTGTTGTCTTGAATGATGAAAAGAACAGCCAGAAAAGCGGATACAATGCCATAAAGGCAAAGAAAACCAATATGATATAAATTACAACCTGACTCAATAAATGCTTAGGACCAGTTTTTTCCATTACGTTCATGACCTATTCCTCCTTAGCACCAAATTTCTTTTCGAGAGTTTTTACAACGCCAATCAAAATCAAGCTGATTACAACCATGATTGTTGAAATTGTATTTGCCATTGGATAATCTGCTGCTCCCTTAAAGGCCTTATCAAACATATAAAGCGAAAGCACATAAGTCTGTTTAGCAGGGCCGCCACCAGTCATTACATAAACAAGGTCAAAGGATTTGAGAGAACCTGAAATTGCAAGAATTGCGCTGATTACAAATACGCCGGAAAGTTCCGGGAAGATTACGTGCCACAAAACCTGCCACTCAGTTGCTCCGTCAATTGTTGCCGCTTCCATAATCTGAGGGTCAATTTTCTGAAGGTTTGCCATGAAGATAATCAGATAGGTTCCGGTATACATCCAGAGAATTACAAAAAGAACTGGAAGCATAGGCCTGTTACCCATTGACCATTCATAAGACGGATTAAACCACTTCATAATTTCTGTCCAGGCACCATGAGAAGAGAAGAAGGTCTGGAACAAAATACCAATTACAACTGTAGAAATTACACAAGGCAGATATATCATTGTCTGGAAAAAGTCTTTGCCTTTTACAAGCCCGCGGGTAAGCACATAGGCCAGGAAGAAGCCAAGCGGAAGCTGACCGAAAACTGAAACAAGAACAATCCAGAAGTTATTTCTTAATGAAACATAAAAATACTGATCTCTAAAAACCTTAAGGTAATTCTTTAGTCCGACAAACTGAAGCGCTCCTTTTTCAAAAAGAGAACCCCCGGAATAATTTGTAAGACTCAAGAAAACAGAGAACAATGACGGGAAAGTCATTACGCCAAAGTAAAACAGAATTGCAGGAAGAGAAAGCATCCAGTATGCGCGTCGCTCTTCTGTTTTTGTAGAAAGAGTTTCACCAAGCAAAGTTGAATATAGATAGACGATTACAAAGGCTGCAAGACCATAAACCATGAAGTAAAATCCTAAGCCAAAATCAACGTCTTCTTCTGTAAACTTTTTGACTGTAATCAGTGCAAAAAGTGTAGATATCAAAATCGTAAACATTAAGGCAATATCAATTGCCGCAGCACTTTTTGAATAAGTATCTTTTTTTCCGCGTACATAATATAAAGATGAAAAAACAACTGACGCGACCATTGCAATAAAGCTTAATACTAAAGCAATGCCTATGAAAATATAGAGTGCTCCCTGTCCTGCTCCAAAGAAATATATGAAAGCAGCAAATCCATTGGCATCATCAAAAACCGGGATACAGTAACCGAGCATGGCGACAAGGAGACAAACCTTGCTCGCAAGTATCATGTTCTTTTTATTCATAATTTTTTCCTTAAAAGAAAAGATTGTCATTATCGGGCTTGACCCGATAATCTGTCGTGTAGTACAGATTGCCGTGTCTAGCACGGCAATGACAACCTGGTTATAAAATTATTTAGAAGAATCGAAAGCAGCCTGAACGTCTTTACAAACCTGATCAACTGTTTTCTTTCCAAGACCAAGAGCCTGAAGATCTGCGTTGAGAACTGAAGCTACTTCTGAATTGAATACAGAGTCGAATACAGGAGTTGTTGCAGTCTGTGCATTGTAGAAAGCACCACGTTTTGCTGAAAGTGGTTCGAGGTTGTCATATGATACACCAGATGTCAAAGAAGGGAATGATGCACCTGTATCAAGACGTCTCTGCTGGCAGTAAGGTCCGCTGAGCCACTTAATGAGTTCCCATGCAGCCTTTTCTTCCTTAGAGTTCTTCTTAAGCTTTGAGCTCATACCATAACCAACACCAAGAGTAGCTGAGTTAGAGTTCTTGAGCTTTTCGCCTGGAATTGCAGGGAAGTTAATAAGTTCAATATTCTTTGCCTGATCAGCAGGAGAAATCAAAGCCTTGCCAGTAGACATATCTGTAAGGAAAGCTCCTACACGCCAGTCACCATCAATGAGGTACGCACCTTTCTTAGAAGCAAACTGACCTACTACATCACCATAAGAAGTAGCAAGAGTTTTGTCTGAAAGAACACCATCATCATAGAGCTGCTTTACGAATTTTACTGAATCAACAAAAGCCTTGTCTGTAAACTTAGCTTTTCCAGCCATAATCTTATCTGCCCAGTCTGCACCACCAAAGCGGCCTGCAATCATAGAGAAGAGACAAGACTGCATTACCCAGTCATCCATGTTAGCCATAAGGATTGTTTCATATCCCTTAGCCTTGAGTACAGGAACCTGAGCTTTGAGCTCGTCATAAGTCTTTGGAATTGAAAGTCCACATTCATCAAGAACATCTTTATTTACGAACATCATGTGTGAAACTGTAAGTCCGAATGGGATTTCTGCTACATAACCAGAAGCCTGAGCGGTAGGGTCTACACAAGCCTTTGTGTAGTTGTCGAGAAGACCTTCCTTCTTAAGGAATGGAGTAAGGTCTTTTGCAAGCTTCTTTTCGTGAATTGATGTAGAACGTCCAGCTGGCCACATATAGAATACATCTGGCATTTTACCGGCAGCTGCATAAGCCGCAGCTTTCTGATGGAATGCTTCGTTGAACAAAGCTTCGCGTTCAATTTTAATATCAGGGTGAGCAGCTTCAAATGCTTCCCAGATAAGCTTGTTGTCATCAAATGAGTTAGGAGCAGTTGCATCCTGATAATCCAGAACTGTGATAACTGTCTGCTTAGATTTCTTTTCACCTAAAGCAAAAACAGAACCAAGAAGTGCCGTAGCCGCAAGTGCGGTTGCCAATAATTTTTTCATAACAATTCCTCCAATTGTTTACTTTTTAGTCGTGTTTTGTACAAGCACTGTACTCACTATGAATCTTAAACCCGGTTTTATTGAGTTGTCAACAAATTTATTCGTTAAAACTGGGGAATTTTGCTGATTTTTGATAAAATGTTTGTTTTTTTACTGTACTTACTAAAAAAGTTGATTTATAATACGCGTAATGAAACCTGAAATTAATATTATTCCACTACCAAATTATCTCGAAAAAGAAGAAGGTGAATACAAACTTACCTCAACTTCAGAGGTATCTTTAATAATAGAAAACTCAACGGCAGCTTCTATGCTCAAAAATCAGCTTGAAACTGCATTTCTGATTGCCGGTATAAAATCAACTGAAACTGGAACACCCGTAAAGGTCGAAATTCTTCCAGCCTCAGCCACTTCAGAACCTGATGAGTCTTATACTATAAAAGTATCAGACAACGGCATTGTAGTAGCTTCTGAAAATCCAAAAGGCGCTTTTTATGGCTGTGTCAGTCTGGCACAAATGATTTCCAAGAGTTCTGGAATTTTGCCTTTCGTTACAATTGAAGATAAACCGGCTTACAAATGGCGTGGCTTTCTTTTAGATACCTGTCGCTCTTTTTTCTCCATCAGCTTTATCAAAAAAATGCTGGATGCCTGTGCGCTTCATAAACTGAATATTTTTCACTGGCACCTCACTGATGATCAGGGCTGGCGCTTTGAAGTTCCAGGTTATCCAAGACTTACAGAAATTGGTTCTGTGCGAATCGACCACACAATGCCCGAAGAAGAAGACGGCTTTTACGATGAAGGGGAAAAAGTCCGCCGCTGGTATACTGATGAGGAAATCCGTGAAGTTATTGAATATGCAAAAATACGTGGAATTGAGATCGTACCAGAAGTAGAATTTCCGGGCCACGTTTCTGCACTTCTTGCCGCATATCCTGAATATGGCTGCACAGGCGGACCTTATAAAGTAGAAAACCGCTGGGGCATTTTCCCGGATGTTCTTTGTCTCGGCAATGATGAGATTTTTACAATATATGAAGCTGCCCTCAAAAAAATTGTTTCACTGTTTCCTGGAAAGTATATTCATATCGGTGGCGACGAATGCATGGCAGACCGATGGACAAACTGTCCTAAGTGTCAGACACGAATGAAAGCAGAAGGAATATCATCTCCAGCAGAACTTCAGACCTGGGCTACAATCAAAGTTACACGCATGGTTCTGGAACTTGGAAAAATCCCGATTGGCTGGGATGAAGTGCTTGATAACAACAATAAATATCAGGCTCCAAAAGAACTTATTGTTCAGTCATGGCGCGGAACTGAAGGTGGAATCAAAGGAGTAGAAAAAAATCATCAGGTAATTATGTCACCTCAGACTCATTTTTATCTGAATCTGAAAAATAGAAAATCCTTTGAAGAACCAGGAAGGCTTGGCACAACAACTACAGCAAAGACTTATTCATTCTGCCCTACTGCAAAAGAAATGAATTTGAAAAATTCTGAACTTGTAATTGGCGGCGAATGTACTTTCTGGAGTGAGAAGATTCAATTTTCTAAGATTGCTGAATATCTTTTGTTCCCTCGTTTCTGCGCAGCTGCTGAATCAATGTGGCTAAAAGAAGAAAACAAAGATTTCAAAAATTTTACCGGACGTTTAGAAAATCATAAAGCGCTGCTTAATAAACTTGATTTTCTTTTTTACAAGGGAGAGCTAGAGTAACAGGAGGAACTATGACAATCTGTATTCACAATGGCATCGTTCTTACAGGTCTCACAAGTAACGAAAAACGTTCTGCAGTTCTGATTGAAGGCTCAAGAATCAAAGACACCTTTAGTGAAGAACGTTTTGAAAAAATGAACTTTGGACCCGAGGTACGCCTCATTGATGCCAAAGGCAATTTTATTATGCCTGGAATGATTGATACTCACATTCACGGCTTTAAGGGGAACGGAACAGACAACTGTACAACCGAAGGTATTCTGCAAATGTCCCGAGACCTGGCACAATATGGGGTAACGGCATTTAATCCTACTATGTACCCATCTTCGCCAGAAGACATGAAAACAAAGCTTCGTGCAATTTCTGCCGCAATGGGACATGAAGAGGGGGCCCGCATTATGGGTGTACATATGGAAGGTCCGTTCATTTCTCCCGAAAAACTTGGAGTTCAAAGGCCAGAAACTGTAAAACTCCCGGATATTGAATTATTCGATGAACTTTGGGAAGCCTCAGAAGGCCACATTGTAAATATGACAGTCGCCCCTGAACTCAAGGGAATGCGGGAACTTGCACTGCATTGTGTAGAAAAAGGAATAATTTTACAGGCCGGTCATACCAACGCAGAATATGAAAATATTGTAGAAGGCATTCAAGTTGGCATTTTGCATTCTACACACTTTTTTAATGCAATGAGTCAGCTTCATCACAGAAACCCTGGAGCAGTCGGCGCAATTTTAATTCATCCGGAAATGTCCTGCGAAATAATTGCAGATGGTGTTCATGTTCATCCGGATTTATTTAAGCTGCTTTCGCGTGATAAAAACAGAGCGCAGATTGTTCTTGTAACTGATGCGCTTACTCCAACCGAACAGAAAGGCGAACATCTTTTTGCAAATGGAGAAGAAGTTGTTTTCAAAGACGGCTGCTTCCACCGCAAGGCAGATGATGTAATTGCCGGCTCCGCACTCACAATGAAAAAGGCAATCAAAAACATTGTTCAATACGGCTACCCTCTTTCAGATGCTGTAAAATTTGCCTGTGTGAATCCGGCACGCATAATGAAATATGCACATAAGGGAATCATAGCTCCAACTTATGACAGCGATCTTATAGTTATGGATAAATTATTCAGCATAAAGCTTGTAATGTCAGAAGGACGAATCCTGAAGAATAAACTGGAGGAACAGAAATGAGATTAATTATAAAAAACAATTATAACGCCTGCGCAAAATGGACAGCAGATTATATTGCAGCAAAAATTATAAATGCAGCACCAAGTGACGAAAAACCATTCGTACTTGGACTTCCAACCGGCAGTACACCGCTTGGAGTTTATAAACGGCTTATAGAATTAAATCAAAAAGGAATTATTTCCTTTAAGAATGTAATAACTTTTAACATGGATGAGTATGTTGGTCTTGAAGCAAGCCATCCACAAAGCTATCATTATTTTATGATGGAAAACTTTTTCAATAAAATTGATATTGAAAAAAAGAATATCCACATATTGGACGGCATGACTGACGACCCGACTGGTGAATGTCGCCGGTACGAAGAAATGATTACTGCAGCAGGTGGTATTGATTTATTCCTTGGAGGTTGTGGATGCGACGGACACATTGCTTTTAATGAGCCGGGCTCATCTTTGACTTCGAAAACAAGAATGAAAACCCTTACAGATGACACAATTGCTGCAAACGCAAGATTCTTTGGTGGAGATCAGACTCAAGTACCAAAAACAGCCCTTACAGTTGGAATAGGAACCATTTGTGATGCAAAAGAAGTTTTAATTATGATGACAGGTCTTCAAAAAGCTGATGCACTTCAACACGCAATAGAAGGCTCTGTTTCACAGATGTGGCCGGTAACTGCTTTACAGCTTCATAAAAGTGCAATTATAATTACAGATGATGACTGTACAGATAAACTTCGTGTAGGCACTGTAAAATATTTTAAGGGCATAGAAGCAAAAATAAAAGACGTAGAAGTGGAATAGAAAAATGGGAAATGCAATACACAGCACAGTAGAAAAATTTTTGAACTCACATAACTTTTCTTTAGAAGTTGAAGGGCTGGAACACCTTGATTCCCTGCAACCGATTGCTGCAGGAAGTGCAAAACTTGGTGCTGTGCAGGAAGGCAAAAAAATAATCGTCATAGATGCAGGTGGAACAAATTTCCGTTCCTGTCTTGTAGAAAAAAAAGGCAGCAAAACTATTATTTCTGATTTTGAAAAAACTTCTATGCCTGCAGTTCACGAAGAACTTTCTAAACACGATTTTTATTATCAGATTGCAAAAAACATTTTACGTCTGAAAGATAAAGCCGACACAATTGCTTTCTGCTTCAGTTATGCAATTGAGTTTGAAAACGGAGATGCAAAAATCCTGCGTTTTTCTAAAGAAGTTAAGGCTCCTCAGGCGGTAGGAACTTACGTTTGTCAGGAACTAAAATTTGAACTTATTGCTCAAGGATGGGATCCTTCCATAAAGATAAATGTTTTGAATGATACTGCAGCTCTTCTTCTTTCCGGCTGTATGCCAGGTGAAAAAAAATGGGGCGGACAAATTGCATTTATTTTAGGCACAGGAATGAACAGCGCATATATTGAAAACTCGCAGATTGTTGTTACAGAATGCGGAATGTTTAATGATGTTATGCAGAGTGACTTTGACAAAAGTGTAGACAAGAACTCTTCCTGTCCTGGAAAATCTATTCTTGAAAAAATGTGCTCGGGTGCTTACATTGGTGAAATCGCCTATCAAATGCTTTTACTTGCCTGTAAAGAAAATCTGCTTTCTAAGCAGTTTGCGGCAGAACTTCCGAATTGTGCAGGAATGAATGCGGCAGATTTTGATGTCTTTTTCAACCAGGATAAAAATGAAGCCTCCTCTACATCGGTACTTAAAAAAGCCGCTAATCTTGGTTCAGAAAACGACCGGCAGATTATTCAGATGCTTTTGCAGAATCTAATTGAGCGCGCGGCATATATCTGTGCACAGGCAATTATTACGGCTATTTCACATGCAGATCTGGCAGATGATTATTCTCCAATTTGCATAACCTGTAACGGAAGTACCTTCTGGAAAACTCCACTTTTAAAAGAAACCGTTCAATTTTATCTTAACAAGAAACTGGACAGACGCTTTGAAATAGTTCAAATAGAAGATGATATAACTACAGGAAGCTTTGTTTCTGCATTTATAGAATAACTAAGAATTTTTCTTAGCATCTCTTTGTGCATGCTTAATTTTCTTCTCTTCATAGAGCCCCTTATCGGCTTCCTTGAGAAGATCTTTTAAATCGTTTGCCTCTGAATTAAAATCTATTGGTCCAATACTGATTGATAATGTAAATGGCAAATTGGCTTCTCTTGAAAATTCTTCATTTATAGTTCGGAAACGCTCTCGTATAACATCTGCTTTATAGGCAGGAAGTCCGGGAGCAACAACCCCAAATTCATCACCACTAAGACGGCCAACCATATCTGAATCACGGAAGACTGCCCGTAAAACTCTGGCTTCTGTTTTTATTGCAAGGTCACCAATTTCGTGTCCATAAGTATCATTAATAGTTTTTAAGCCATCCAAATCACAGAAGAAAACACAACCGCTTTGACCTGCTGCCGTAGAAACATCTATCAACTGCTGACCATATTCATAAAAGCCACGGCGATTAAAAAGTTTTGTAAGTTCATCAGTCTTAGATTCAAAGTTTAAGGTTTGATTTTTTTCTGCCAGAATTGCACGTTCCTCTTCCTTCTTAGAGAATACATAAGAATGAACAAAGGAGTTTACAAGAATTTTAAGGAAGATTGTATAAACCGGATAATTATTTGTCGGGAAGCGACAGACAAGATAACCATAGTTTTCACTTTGAAGGAAAATCGGAAGTACATAATAATTTCCAGTTACACAGTTCTCCAGCCGGCCAGGAAGAATCTCTTCTTTTGGTGAAAATTCAATTCCACCCTTTTCATAATAGTTTTCTTTTGTTTTTGAATCATTATCTATCAGCCAGAAAAGACGGGCTTTTTCCGGCATTTCAAAATCATCCTGTGGTGAAAGAAAAATCGGTTCATCATAAATACACATTGCCAGCATTCCGATATGGACCACATTCAAGTTGTTAACTACAGTATTAAAAAACTCATGCATGCGGGGAACAGTATCTGTCATTGTAAGCAGATGGAAAATAGTCGCCATATCATTAATGCTGTTACTAAAAAGTTTGAGACCAGACATCTGCAAGGCAGAAGATTCGCATAATTTGCCTTCAATATCAAGATAGCCCTTGTCTTTTACAGTTTTAGGAATACAGCCACAGGACTGTCTGAACATCGGGAAGGATTGAATCACAGCCTTTTCTGGAACTTTCTTTCCATTCAAAACATCATAAACCAACTCAGCTGCTTTATAGCCTGTCATTGCAACACTCTGACTGATTGTAGAAAGCATTGGGTCGCAGGTTGTAGCTACCTCAGCATTATCAAACCCAAAAACAAGAACATCATTAGGGATTGAAATTCCAAGCTCTGAAAAAATGCTTACACAACCAGCGGCCATATAATCGTTTGCACAAAGAATTGCTTCAAATGGAAGTTTATCACCTTTTTTGAATTTTTCATTAAAACAGTCGTAAGCAGATTTAGGAGTAAAGTCTCCGTCGTAAATCCAGTCTTCGTTTACGTCAAGACCATGACTTTTCATTGCTGCGCGAAAGGCTTTTTCACGTTCCTCAGATTCAGGAGAAAGAGTAAGGGCCGCTGTCATAAAAGCAATTTTGGTCTTATTATGTTTTTTTATAATGTGCTCAATTATCTGATCATAAGCATCCTGGCAGGATACAGTAGTATAATGATTTCCGGGAAGTGCAAGCGGATTAGAAACAGAAATAATCGGAATTGGTAAAAGG
>OCVV011074601.1_pt1 | contig 10016 bp, 7 predicted proteins | sample 1539721 | NCBI WGS metagenome assembly OCVV01 (sample SAMN02144230, study PRJEB22623) | gut metagenome | biome: sheep rumen | host: Ovis aries | place: New Zealand
GTTTTTGATAATTCTCATCATCTGTTTGGTCTGCGATATAATCTTCTGATACATTAGCAACAATCATAAATGGCTTTGAAGTTAAGAAGCCATAATTTTTAATATATGCTAATTCTTCTTTTGAAAAATCTAAGCCTCTAATTGGCTTCTCAGATTCTAGTTGCCTTTGAATCTTTTGTAAAAGTGCATACTCAAAAGGAGCGTCATCCATTTTTGATTGAGCTTTCTTTTGAATCTTTTGTAATCTATTATTAACTTGCTCTAAATCAGATAGAATTAATTCTAAATTGATAATTTCTGCGTCTCTTACAGGATCTACTCCACCCTCAACGTGTGTTACATTGCTATCCTGGAAGCATCTAACAACCTCTAATATGGCGTCACAGTTTCTAATGTTTCCCAAAAACTGATTACCTAGTCCTTCACCCTTTGAGGCGCCTTTTACTAAACCAGCTATATCAGTGAATTCGCATACTGCTGGTATAGTTTTCTTAGGTTTATACATATCTGATAAAACCCATAATCTATCATCAGGAACCTCAACCATACCTACATTTGGCTCAATTGTGGCAAATGGGTAATTAGCTGCAAGTGCTCCTGCCTTTGTAATTGCGTTAAATAAAGTTGATTTACCAACATTAGGTAATCCAACTATTCCTGCTGTAAGTGCCATTTTAAAATACTCCTTAATACTACTTTAAATATAATTGGTTATATGCATCAATAGATTCTTGAATAACCTTCTTTGCTTCTTTTTCTCCAAAGACATCAGTAACAACTGTAGTCTTTCCCTCTAATTGCTTATATACAGTAAAGAAATGCTTAATTTCATCAAATAGATGCTCTGGTAATTCAGAAATATCATTATAGATATTCATTGATGGGTCGTTTATACAAACTGAGATAATCTTTTCATCAATAGCTTCCTCATCAATCATCTTTACAACACCAATTGGTTTACATCTAACTAATACAAGTGGATCAAAAGACTCATTACTTAAAACTAAAACATCAAGTGGGTCCTTATCATCACTATAAGTTCTTGGAATAAAACCATAATTTGCTGGATAGTGAGTTGATGTATATAAAATTCTATCAAGAATAATTAAACCAGTTTCTTTATCTAATTCATATTTCTTTTTACTACCCTTTGGAATCTCTATACAGGCAATAAATTCATCTTGTTTAATTCTATCATTATCGATATCATGCCAAATGTTCATTTTAAAACCTCATTTTCTATTTATAACATAAGTTATAATAACATAAATAATATATTTTTTCAATTATTACAAGAAAAATGGCCTGTTTAACAGGCCATATATTTATATTATTTTATTAAATTAACAATACTCATTACTTCGTTCTTTAAAGTATCTAATTTTTCGTTAGCTTCCTTTTCAGTCTTACCAACTACTCCATAGTATACCTTTAGCTTTGGTTCAGTTCCTGATGGACGTAAAACAAACCACATATTATCATTTAAATAATATTTAATTACATTTGATGTAGGTAGATTGATTTTTGATTTCTTATCTTCATTCTTACCATATTCAGTATGAACTGATAATTTAACATCATCCTTAGCTAAAATCTTGAAATCCTTTAATGCGATATCAGTAGTTCTGAAATAATCCATGATTCTACCAATCTTAGCTTTTCCTTCAAGACCAGCTAAACCGATATTAGTAATACCTTCATGATAATATCCATATTCCTTATAGATAGCATCTAAGGCATCAACTAAATCCATTCCTTTTTCTCTATAATAAGCTGCAGTTTCACATAGCATTAAAATTGCTTGAATTGAATCCTTATCTCTAACAATTGGAGAAATTAAGCAACCATATGATTCCTCAAATCCGAATACATATGTACCTTTATGTTGATCCTCCATTTCACGTGCTTTCTCACCAATGAATTTGAAGCCAGTTAATGTAATTTCAACCTTTAATCCATATTTTTCAGCGATTGCGATTGGAAGTGTAGATGATACATTTGTAGTGAACATAAAGCCATCCTTAGGTAAAGTACCTAATTCTTTTCTTGTCTTACAAATATAATCAAATACTAATGATGCTGTTTGATTACCTGTGAATAATACATATTCACCATTATGCTCAACAGCGATTCCTAATCTATCTGCATCTGGGTCAGTAGCTAATACAATCTTAGCTCCAATTTCTTTTGCTAATTCAATTGCTTCATCATATGCTTCTTTATTTTCTGGATTAGATGTCTTAACACCTGAGAAATCAGGGTCACAAGTCATTTGGCATGCAAGTGGTACTACATCATAACCCACTGATTGTAATACCTGTGGTGCGAATACCTGACCAGTACCATGAAGTGGTGTATAAACTAATTTGAAATCCTTCTTTAGATTAGGACGTAAAATAATCTTTTTAACGTCTTCGATATATTTGTCATCAACATCTTTTCCGATGTAATAAATCAATTCATGATTCTTTGATGAATCAATTTCAAAATAATTATCAATCTTTTCAATTTCTGCTATAACCTTATCAGCTTCAGCTGGAATTAATTGACAACCTGTTTCATCATAAATCTTATAACCATTATATTCCTTTGGATTATGACTTGCAGTAATCATAATACCACCAATACACTTGAAGTTTCTTACAGCGTAAGATAATTCTGGTGTAGGTCTTAAAGCTTCAAATAAGAAAACTCTAAAGCCTAATGTAGATAATACCTCAGCACTCTTTCTTGCGAATTCAACTGATTGATGTCTATTATCATGGCTTATTGCAACACCTCTTTGTCCTGCAACAGGTGATTGCTTTAATAAATATCTACCAAAGCCTAATGTAGCCTTCATGACGATATAAATATTCATTCTATTTGTACCTGCGCCTAAAATACCTCTTAAGCCACCAGTACCAAACTCTAAATCATCTGTAAAAGCTTCCTTAAGCTGATTGTCGTCCATTGATTCTAATTCTTTTTTTAGATTTGGCTCTAAATCCTTAAAATCCTTCCAAACCTTAGCTTTCTCTAAATATCCCATTTTATCACAGCTCCTTTTTATTTATTATATAATAAAAAAACTCGTTAAGCAATAACGCTAACGAGTTCAAAATTTATTTTTCTATAATTTTGTGAATTTAAAAACAGTTAAACGATTTTTAGATGTAGTTTCTCTTTTATACTTTGTAGTATTCATTAAAACGGATCCTGATTTTACTACTTCATTAATATCACTAACATTAATTGCATTTATATTAATTGTTGTAGCATTATAAATTAAATAACCCAAGCTAGATGTATTTAAAAGTTGTAATGATATCGCATTATTAAAATTTATATTAACTGTTGCAAGTGATGTGCACTCATTAAATGCATTATCATTAATTGTTTCAACACTAGAACCAATTGTAACCTCAGTAAAACCAGTTTTATAAAATGCTCTTGCACCAATTATTTTAGCATTGATAGTAACTGCTCCAGTAAGTTTTTCACAATAATCAAATACATAACCTCCAAATTCACCAGTAAAGCTCTCTAAATTATTAATTGTTGTAAGTAAATCACAATATTCAAATGCTTGACCAGCAATTTTTGACAAAGCATTATTTTTAGTTAAAGTTAATGTTGTTATTGAGCGGCATGATTGGAAAGCAGCTGTATCAACTGTTTCAACGCTTGCTGGTATTGTTATAGATTTTAGACTCGTTCCAAAGAATGCATATTTTCCTATATAAGTTACTGTATTAGGAATATTAAATGTTTCAAATTCAACGCCAAGAAATGCATATTGACAGATATATGTTACGTCACTAGTGTATTCTATAGATGTAGCTTTTACACCATGAAATGCATATTGCTGAATATAAGTTGAATCTGTGACAACAATCTTCTTTAGACTCGTAGGAACATAACCATAATAATAACTTGAATCTGTACTGTTTTGTTTGTATTGATGCTGTACAGAATAAAAGCCTTCTGTATATTTAGTACCAAATAACCATGCTATTGTATATTGATTTTCTGAATCTAAAGTATATCTTTTCTCGCCAACAAATGGAACGGTTAAGCTTTCAAGTCCTGAGCAATTATAGAATGCACCCTCATAAATGCGTAATAATTCATCTGAAATAATAACTTTTTTTAAGCTTTTGCAATTATTGAAAGATCCTGAAGTAATGTAAGTTGTGCCACATACTTCAACAGTTTCAAGCGTATTAGGAATATAAAAATCGAATGATCCCATAGTAGCTGTATATGAATTTAAATATGAAGTAGTTCCAAAGAATCTACCGATAACTTGATTACCAACTGGCAATGCTTTAAAATTAAATTTAAACGATTTTAGTGAACTACATCCTACTAATGGATTACGACCTGTTGATGTCAAATTCTCGAATGATATATACGTTAAAGATGTACAATTTTCAAAAGCTTGATAGCCAACTGTAGTAACAGTTGAAGTAGAGATATTAGCTAATGATGTACAATTTCTAAATGCTTGTTTACCTATTGTAGTAGGCTCGAATGTTCCATTAAATTTTTTAAAATTTGTACAACCATCAAAAGCGAAATCGCCTACTTCTTTTAAATCCTCACTTGTATTACATTCAATAAGTGAAGTACAATTTTGGAATACACCAGTGCCAAATGTAGTTAATCCAGAGAAATTTAAATATTTTAGTGATTCACAATCTTTAAATCCATATTCACCAATTGTAGATATAACATCAAAAGCTAGATTCTCTAATTTCTTGCAGCCTTCGAATGAGCTTGCACCAATTGTTGTTGCCTTCATAAAGCCAACTGATTCTAATCCTTCCATACCTTTACATAAATTATCAGGTATAGATAATGCTAAATCTAAATATAATTCCTTTATGCTTGCACAATTTTCAAATGCGCCATCACCTAATTCTGTAACCTTAGAAACATTAATAGTTTCAAGTAGAGCACAATCCTTAAATGCTGATGCTCCAATTGTTTTAATATTTTCACCAACGATTGTTTTTAGTTTTCCATAGCCTTCACTAAATGTATTATCACCAATTGTTTCAACATTTTTTATATTTAATATTTCAAGACTTTCTAAATTTGTAAATTTAGGCATTTCCTTTAAGCTGTTAGGTAATGTTAATGATGAAATATATTTTTCAACTGGTCCAAATGAATTTGAATTAATTGAACCACTATTAATATTTAAGGTATCAATAGAATGAAAATAATATGTTTTATCATTATATTCTTCTGCATTTAATCCATCTACCTTTGTTGTACCAAAGAAATATGACAAATCAGATTCATTTGAGCTTTCTAGTGATGAGCCAATAAATGGAATTGTAATGTTACTTAAATTGTAGCATCCACTAAATATTTCTTCTCCAATTGAATTAACAGTATTAGGAATAAATATTGATTCAATACCTGAATTTACAAATGCCTTATCAGGAATTGATGTAATTGTTGAATTGAATTCTAATGAAGATAATTCTTTAACATTTTTAAAGGCATCCTTATTTATTGATTTTACGCTTTCAGGAATTGCAAATTCTTCTTCCTGCTTAGCTTTAGGATAGCATAATAATTCAGTTTTGTTTTTATTATATAATACACCATCTACACTTGTATAAAGTGAACTAGATGAAGGAACTAATATTTCTTCTAATTCCATACAAGTATTTAATAGACTAACACTTATTTCTTGGAATGGGATTGTTCTATATGATTCTGGGATAGCTATTGATTTAGCTGTTTTTAAATTATTAACATTAAATTCACATCCACTATTATTAAATTTAATAGTTTTAGACATATTTAATAATTCTAAATCATCAGATTTTAATGTGTTCTTTTCAATTGTGCTAAATTCATATAATTTATTACAATCAGGAGTATATGTGACTAATGATTGTAAGCCTTTTGAATTTATTAATATTAAATCTGTATTAGATCCATCTACTGCCTCAGCCTTAATAAGATAATAATTTGAAGATTCATATGTAAAATAATAATATTCAAAATTACATTCGCCATATAAGCTTTCCTCATAGGCTTTTAAATCATCTAAATATTGTATGAAATCAATTACTACTGCTGAAAGAGGATTACCATAATATGCACCATCATCAGAAATACTTGTTGATGCGTCAATTAAATAATTAGTCTCTTCATCAGAAATTTCTTTTCCAACCATTTCGATACAATCAATTGACTCGATGAATTTTGATTGGGCTTCTTCATCTAATTTTAATAAACCACTAAAAACTGTTTCAGTAGCTAAAACATATTTCTTATCTAATTTTGGTTTATTGAAATCCTCATAAACCATATTTAAGACAGAACCCTCAACAATTACATCTGTTGGTATTTCAACTGTAGAAATTGTAGGCTTCACCTCTGTTGAAGTTGAAGGCTTTTCAGTTTCAGTTGTTGTAGGTGTAACTATTTCATGACTAGTCGAATTAGTTTGATTTTGATTACTAGGCTTTGTTTTTGAACAAGCAACTAATATTGAACTAGATAAAAATAGTGTTGTTAATAAAAATTTAGATATTTTTTTCATTTGAAACCTCCCAATTATCAAATTATTTTATTTTTTTAAAATAAAAATCCCATTATATTGAAATAATAACATAATTAAATAAATTATTTATGTGCCTTTAAGCACATTTTAATTATAAAACTCAACATAAAAAAAGAAATCACCCATACGGATGATTTTATCTTTTCTTTAATTCTTCAAATACATCATTCCAAGAAATTTCTTTAACTCCCATTTCAACTGATAAATGGAAAATTAAATCAGCGATTTCACCAATGATTTCTTGTTTCTTACCATCTTTAAATGCGATGATAGCTTCTGTTGCTTCCTCTCCAACCTTCTTAAGGATTTTATTTTCTCCCTTTTCAATTAGATAATTTGTATAAGAACCAGCAACTGGGTTTTGAATTCTATCTTGAATTGTAGCCTCTAGATTGAATAATTCGATATCTGATTTTTCAATTTTAGTTCTATTTACAATTACATCGATATCTTCTTCTAAATCTCTATAGAAGCATGTTGCGTGACCTGTATGGCAAGAGATTCCACCAACTTGTTCAACCTGGAATAATAATGCATCTCCATCACAGTCAATTGATAAGCCCTTCATATGTTGGAAATAGCCTGATGTTTCACCCTTTTGCCATAATGATTGTCTACTTCTTGAAAAATAATACATTTCTTTTGTCTCTAATGTTTTTTCTAATGCTTCCTTATTCATGTAAGCAACCATTCTAACCTTTTTAGCATGGTAGTCCTGAACTACACATACAACAAGACCATTTTCATCAAATTTAACTGCTTCTAATATTTCTTTTTTTGTCATAATCTAACATCTACCTTTCTTTTATTTAGGTATTCCTTTAAATCCTTAATTTCTAATTCCTTATAATGGAATAAGCTTGCTGCAAGACCTGCATCAGCATGTCCTTCTGTAAATACATCATAAAAGTCTTCCATTGAGCCAGCTCCACCTGAAGCTATAACTGGAATTGATACAGCATCTGCAACTAATCTAGTTAGTTTTAATTCGAATCCTTTTTTAGTTCCATCGGCGTCCATGCTAGTTAATAATATTTCACCAGCACCAAGCTTTTCAGCCTCAACTGCCCATTTTACTGCATCAAGACCTGTAGCCTCTCTTCCGCCTTTAATATAGACTTCATAAAAGCTTCCATTCCATTTAGCATCAATTGCGACAACTATGCATTGGTTTCCATATTTTTTAGAGCCCTCAGAAATGATACTTGGATTTTTTACTGCAGTTGAATTGATTGATACCTTGTCAGCACCTGCCTGTAAAATATCATGAATATCATCTAGATTTCTAATTCCACCGCCAACAGTTAAAGGTATAAATACCTTTTTAGCTGCTTTTTTTATTGTATCAATTAATATTCCTCTCTTTTCATAAGAGGCTGTAATATCCAAAAATACAATTTCATCTGCCCCAAGTCTTGAATAAGCTGCAGCAGTTTCAGTAGGATCACCAGCATCAACTAAATTTATGAAATTTATTCCTTTAACTACCCTACCTTCCTTTAAATCAAGGCAAGGTACAATTCTTTTAGTTAACATAAATTAATCCTCATATTTATTAATTGCTTCTTTTAAATCAATTTGATTACTATATAATGATTTTCCTAAAATAATACCAAAGCAGCCAATACTTTTAGCATTTTCAATATCCTTTAATGATTTTGCACCGCCTGATGCTACAACCATTAAATTTGTATTGTCGATTAGCATCTTAGTTTGGTTTGTATTGATACCCTCTAATGTGCCATCCTTAGCTATATCGGTAAATATTACAGTTTTAATACCAATATTTTCTAGTTTTTTAGCAAATTCAATAGCATCAATATCAGTTGTATTTAACCAACCATGAGTTGCAACCTTCATGTTTTTACAATCAATTCCAACAACTATTTTATCACTGCCATATTTATCTACTGCTGATTTAACAAAATCAAGATTTAAAGCACTAGAACCTAATATAACCCTTTTTACACCAATATTTAATAAAGTGTCAATTTGTTCAAGGCTTCTAATGCCTCCACCAAGCTCAACATCTATTTTAGCATCATTAACAATTCTCTTTAATGCCTCTAGATTCTTGAAGCTTCCATCTTTTGCTCCATCAAGGTCTACAACATGTAAGAATGTTGCTCCCATTTCTTTAAATTTTAAAGCCTGTGTGACAGGATCACCATATTGAGTAACCTGATTATAGTCACCCTTATATAGTCTAACTGCCATACCATCATGTAAATCAATTGCTGGATATAATTTCATTATAATTCACCAAAATTTCTTAATATTTGTAATCCAACCTCACCTGATTTTTCTGGGTGAAATTGGCAAGCATATACATTATCTTTTCTTACTGCGCTTCCATATTTAACGCCAGCATATTCAGTATATGCAATAATATTTTCATCATTACCAGTTAAATGGTATGAATGTACAAAATAAACATCAGCACCATTTAATCCTTTTAATAATGGATTATCTTTACATACTTCAATTTGATTCCATCCCATTTGTGGAATCTTATATGAATTATCCTTAGATTCTTTAAATTTAATTATTTCGCCTTTCATTATTCCAAGACCCTTATGGCGTCCAAATTCATTTGAATACTCAAATAGCATTTGCATTCCAACACAAATTCCTAAAACTGGCTTACCGCTTTTAATAACCTCATTAATAACTGGTTCAAAGCCTCTTTCTCTGAATGTGTCTATAGCATCTTGGAAAGCTCCAACGCCAGGTAAAATAACCTTATCTGCAGATAATATTTGTTCTTTATCGCTAGTTATGATATTGTCTAATCCTAAATAATCTAGAGCGTTTTTAACACTACCTAGATTACCAATACCATAATCAATAATAGCTATCATTAAATCACACCCTTAGTTGTTAAGCTACCTTTAATATCTTTATTAATCTTAACTGCATCTCTAATGCATTTAGCTAATGCTTTAAACATTGCTTCTATAATGTGATGTGCGTTATTTCCTCTTAAAATTACAAAATGTAAATTCATCTTTGCATTATCTGCAAATGATCTAAAGAATTCATCAGTAGTTTCAGTTTCAAAATCACCACATTTAGGAGTATCAAAATGTGTATTTGATTCATAATATGCTCTACCACATAAATCAATTGCACACATAACTAATGCATCATCCATAGCCATTGTAAATGAGGCATATCTATTAATACCAGTCTTATCAGAAAGTGCCTTATTGAATGCATCTCCAATTACGATACCAGTATCTTCAACAGAGTGATGTGTATCAACGTTTGTATCACCATTACATATAACATCAAGATTCATTCCTGAATGCTTAGCTAATGTATTTAGCATATGATCAAAGAATCCAATCTTTGTATCAACCTTAGCAATACCTTCACCATCAAGATTTAGTGAAACACTAATTTTAGTTTCTTTAGTTTCTCTTTTTACTTCACTACTTCTCAT
>OCVV011091902.1_pt1 | contig 10016 bp, 4 predicted proteins | sample 1539721 | NCBI WGS metagenome assembly OCVV01 (sample SAMN02144230, study PRJEB22623) | gut metagenome | biome: sheep rumen | host: Ovis aries | place: New Zealand
CTGCAATTATCCGGTTGAATATGTTCGTAAGATTGAAGATCAGATGAAGGCGAGTGTTTAAATTGATCTGATTAATGGGACGATTTCCTGAGATGGGAATCGTCCTGTGTTATTATAGGAGATTCCTATGAGAGTAGTCATCAGATAATCTATAGAACATAAAAAAAGAGGAGAATGATCTCCTCATATTTGTGTCAGATTTACTCTATCTCTGTATATGCCATCTGATAAATAGAGTTATGATGTTTTTTTCTTGCATAATCCCCTAACATAACACTTATCGCAATTGCAACCTTCCTGTCTGGGAAGTTCAGAGTTTCTTATGCAGTTTGCTGCTTTATTTACGCTCTTTTCAATCTCGATAAGTACATTACGGTCGACTGGCTCGCTTGCATTTTTTGATCCGTCTGGATGGTCGAGATTATAGATCATGAGGTAATCTGCCGGTTCACCGGTCATGCCTTCGTAGCCGAGAGCATAGATCTTGAGCTGTTCTGCATTGAGGCACTGCTCAGCGTCTTTGCCTGCGGATTTGAGATCCACGATGGCAGTTTTTTCTTTTCCATCTTTATCAATTTTCCTTACGAGATCAATTCTTCCGTTGACACTTACTCCATCCCCCATCTCGATATTGATCTCGAGTTCTGAAGCTATGATCTTGTCAGCATCCCTTTCATTCTGCTTTACATATGCATGTGCACACTTCTTTGCACCGACAAGGGATTTCTCAATCTGTGGTTCGCTTGCAAATGGCAGATACATTGATTCTGTTGCTATGGCATCAATCTCTTCTTTGGTAAGAGTCTTTCCTTCAATCCATGCATTATGAATATGCATCATGATCTCATGCAGTACGGTACCGTATCCCTGTGCAGAGGTATATGGCTGTACAAATCCATAGAAGTTGGACAGTTTGAATCTGTACGGACAGTCATAATAATTCGACAGAAGAGAGAAGTTAAGTGTTATCGGAATAGGCTCATCAGTAAATCTGGGAAGATGACTGTTTCCATAAATCTTTCCTGTATTATATTCTGTCAGGTATGCGGATTCTTTTGCCTCGTGCAGGAATATTGAATCGAGTTCGTGGATAGGAATGTATTCTGCTGCCCGAGAATCATAGTGTTCTCCATAGGTTCTGCCACTGGTCAGGAACAGGTATTTCTTTGCTCTTGTTACTGCGACATAGAACAGCTTTCGCTCGGCATCATAGTAATGCCCACATTCTTTATCGGGTCTTCTGTAGGAGTCATAATTCGGTATCCATCTGCGGGCATTATCTCCTGCGACGGAGTCTATTACATCCATTGGACCGTATATGACATCTTCCTTGCCTTTGCCGTCCCATTCGCCGGGGAACATGTCCTGTGTGAGCCCCGGAATGAATACAGCAGTAAACTCAAGCCCCTTGGACTGGTGTATAGTCATGAGCCTTACTGCATCGCCGCGTATATAGGTATTGTCGAGTTCACCTTCCGGATAGAGATCAGGTACGACCTTATACAGATGATTTATGAACATTGAAATCTTGAATGAGGGCGATTCCTTGAAGAAGAGCAGTTCATAATCTGCAATGACCTTGCTGAACTTGCCAAGGTTGTACATGACGGTCTGTGCTGCGTTACCTTCTTTTTCAATGAGCGCGAGATGTCCGATGAAATCCTGGAAGATCTGCTGCATATTGAATTCATGTCCGTAATTAAAGGTACTGTAATCAATCGTGTGTAGCATTTCCACAGCCTCTTCAATACCTTGTGTCAGGTTTTCTTCTCCACGTTCTTCATCAATCTTTTTCCAAAAGTAGATTAGTTTTTCTTCGTTATTAAGCCCTGCAAGTCCGGGGTTCCCGAAGACAACATCCTGTCTTTCTGCAGTGGTTACATCCTCACCGAGCGCTGTGACATTTTCAGCCCGAAGATTTCGGAATTGTTTGTCGATATAACGGAATGTTTCGAGTGATGCTTTGTACTCGGGAGTTGTTGAAAGGTTATTGAGACCTTCGGTTATGCAGGGAATTCCTTCAGCAGAGAGTTTCCTAGCAAGGACATCCTGGAAATCTATAACAGTATTACCGAAGTATGTCTTTTTTCTCTTTCGGAAAAGGACGGCAATCTCGGAATATGGAATGCCTGAAGCATTGAGTTCCCTGATTCTTTCTGTAATAAAAGCGGATTCTTCCTGAAAGTCGTAGAACGAAGAATATACGGTATCGCCCTTTTCATATTCGAGAGATGATCCATCGATTATTCCACGGGTGAATCCACTGTACGCATTATCTCCGATGTGATTCTTAGTGATGGATTTTAACGCGATGTCTATTACGGCTTCAGTGCTCCTGAAGTCCAAATCAAGAGAGATCTTTTTTGCATTGTATTTTTCTTCGAAACCAAGAATGTTGGAATCGTCACTTCCCCTGAACTGATAGATGGTCTGATCATCATCTCCTACAGCACAGAGATTAGCATGACCGTACTTATGAAACAGTTCAACCAGGTATTCCTGTGAAGGATTGGTATCCTGATATTCATCTATTATGAGATATTTGACTTTATCGAATATCTTCCTGGCGAATTCGGGCATGGTACCACCGTTCATATCCGAATCGGGATCGAGATATTCGATCATTTCCCTGATAAGGGATGAAAAGTCGAAATACTTTTTACTCTTGAGGCATTCGTTGTACTTGTTTAGTCTGCGCAGGATGTCCGCACTCCAGTTTCGCCTGCTGTTTTTGTCAAAGTAGCAGTTGTTGAGCATGGACATGAAAGCGGTATAGTGGTTTATCTTTTTGGCATACTGTTCCGGATGTCTGTATGATTTGTTGAGATTGTAAGCAAGATCGATAGCGGAGTTGTAGAGACCTGTAGGATCGGAATCGTTTCTCCTAAAGTATCTCTCCATGAAAACCTTGGTCTGGACTTCATCGAGAATTGAGAACTTGGCATATTGCGGGATGTTCTCCTGTAGCATCTTAAGGCAGAATGAATCGATGGTTCCGATATACATTCCTGCAAAGCCTACCGTGTTGCCGAGGTAATCCTCACCAGCTTTATAAATCCTTGCTTTCATCTCAGCTGCCGCCTTGCGTGTGAAGGTGATCGCAACAATATTCTCAGGCTTTACTCCTGATGCGATGAGATTGATTATACGGAGCGTTATCGTCTTGGTCTTGCCGGCACCTGCACAGGCGATGATCTCAAGATTTTTATCAAGAGTTTTTACAGCTTCCTGTTGTGAATCGGTAAGGCCTTCGAGCATTTTATCGAGATTGAATTCTTTATCAGATGCTGCCATGGTTATCTCCTTTATATTGAGAAGCTATATATGTAAGTTTAGTTCTTTTTTAAAGGATATTCTATAAATTAGTTAATGGGTTGATAGTATTAAAAAGAGCGATAATCATGGAATATCGCTCTTTTTGGACTTTGATTAAATTGCTATGTTAAAATGATGTTTATGTTTTAAATAAGACTTTTATTATAATAGTTAAGCATTTCGTTGCCTAAACCATTTGATGCTTCCACACCTACAAGCTGAAACAGAATATAGAAATTAACCTCGTCAGAATCAAAATTTTTAGAAAAACTGTTGAGATATTCTAATATATCATCAGCTCTAACATTTTCAGCCACATCGTTTCCAAGCTGTAGAATCATATAGTACCACTTATTTAACTCACCTTCTTCTCTTTTCTGTCTCTTATGTAGTTCCATTTTGTTAAGGCCATCGGTTTCCTGATATTGGCGTTTGCTTTCGCCGTCTCGAATCATGACAAGTTCTGTGGTTGTTACAAATCTTATTGCATCATCATTGTTTTCAAAACAGTTGCAGACTGCATTTACTCCATTTAGCATATTTGTAAATACTGCCTGCATAGCTTCATTGAAAGAGTAATATAAGCGGTTACCTTTGCCATTTCCGGTTTTCACGCTATAGATTACGGTTTCATTTTCGGGAATTTCATCACGGTCTTCGCCATATATAAATTCTTTTGTGGGTGGAAATATGGGGCAACCGTTATCTATAAGTGCTTTTTGGGACATGATTTCCCAGAATCTAACGAATACATCTTGCTCATTAGGATCCCACTTAATGCGTTCCCTATAGAAGTATAATTCCAATTTTTGTGCTAATGTATAATCCGATAAATTAGCATCTTCGGGAACAACAGTCATTGAAGCTTCACCAATGTCAAGGAAACCTAAATTTAAATTCAATGCTACTGGTTTTTTTAGTTCTTCATCATATTGTCCTGTTGCAATAGCAACAAAGAGATCGTTAGCAATCAGATCCATTTTTTGATCCAAAGATAGATTAGAAGCACCGGCATCGTCCTTTGCAAGATATGCAAAAAGATTATCAAAACGTTTTTTCAAAGGCAGTTGCTTTATTTGAGAAATGATTTGACTATGGATTTCTTCATCTGACTCCCCATTATACTGCGTTTGTATGTGCCAGTTTGCGAGAAACTCATCGAATGTCTCAAGTCTCTCCAATATTTTTTTCATTTTAGTGCCATCTCCAAATACCAGCTCATTATTAATGGGCACCTCATTTCTTCCTATAAAGCGAAGTCTTTGTTTAAACCTTTTTTCATCGCTGATCCAGGGGGCTTTTCTGTCAATAGTTCCTTTTACTTCTTCAGCTGACAGTTCTCCCATATATAGTAGATTATTAGCAAGAGCAGTGATTTCAACCCAATATCTGCTAACAAAATTCAATGTAGTATCCCAACATTTATGCAGGCATTTTCTTACATTACTCCATATTTCTTCCTGAATACTGTCTGGAATGGGGAGACTTGCCGGTATGGCAGTTATATTTTCATCGTATGCAAGTTCCCTAAAGCACTTATATGCAAGAGAAGTTGCTCTTTGCAGATCACTGCTTTCTCCCATGCTTGCACCAGCATTTATTGCATCTTCTTCATCCTGACCATTTGCTTTGCATAACATGATTTCTGCAGCACGACCTGCCATTTTTATCATGATATCAACTTCTAGTCCTTTTTTCGTGAAATATGGCATGCCGACATTTTCTGAAAAGCCACCAAATCCCAGCACATCATTACCAATCATGGTCAAAAAGCCGGAAGCTCCTAATAATTTGTACTGCAAAACAGCGTGGCCGGCCTCATGATATGCTGTCTTTATTTCTGTCTTGTGATTTGTGCCCGGCATCAGGTTTTCTATCTCAGAACGCAATTCCCTGCCGGTAATCGTAATATCAGTATCTTTTTTTTGTATAATGCTTCCCAGAGCAAGGTCAATAATATTCTTAATCTGGAAAAAAGTTGCAAGCTGATAAGGGTAAAAAAGATTAGTCATTAAGCACAGCCTGTCAACGTCGTATTCTGTCATTTCAAGATATTCTTTATCTTCTGTTATTTTTCTAATAAAAGCTTTCTTCTGTTCAGTATTAGGGTAGTTGACTATAATATCTGTACGGAATAAGTTGTTTACACGTTCATCCAAATCTGAACGGGCATCAGCAACAGCAATCAGACAAACCTTTTCATCCAGACTATCCTTTATAAGTCGCTGGCATTCTATGATCTTGTATGACAAATTGGGATCACATATACGCTCATTCGCTACAATCTCCTCCAATCCTTCTATGCACAGAACATAAGGTATATGGTCATTTGCATAGTCGATGATCTTCTTTAATCTATCAATATAGCCCTCAGCATATATATCAAGGGCTGAAATAAACTTACATTCAGCCCCTGCGTCACCGGCAATACATTTTACCAATGTCCTGCGTCCCATTCCCTGTATTCCACGAATTAAAACTCTATTTGGAAGAGTAATTCTTCGTGATATATATTTTTCCGGATGTTTTATACAATCAACGATTTTTGATGCAGTGTTTTTGGCTTCATCACTTCCGATGAAATAATTCAGATTATAACCAACCATTGAATGACCCTCCTTAATATTTCTAAATAGAAAATACCAGGTAAACTTTTTGCCATTGTTAATCGTACCACAGCGTTCATGAAAAGGGCAAGAACAATGATACTGGATATATGGTTCATTATAGGTGTATCATAAAGACGTATGTGTAAATAATGGAAATATTCTATTAGGAGATGTGGCATGTTGGAAGACCTTCGTAACGGATTCGAAACAGCATATATTGACGGGACGGTAGTTTCTAACGAATCATTAAGGCCTCAATTTATTTCTAACAATAATAAAGAAGGTAAAAAAGTTATTTCATCCATAGAAGATGAACTTTTAGCATGTGATGAATTCAAAATAAGTGTTGCCTTTATTACTCTGGGTGGCATAACTCCTTTACTGCAGACTCTTAAGGAACTTGAAAATCTCAATATCCCCGGACAGATTCTTACAACTAATTATTTGAGTTTCAGCGAGCCAAAAGCGCTCGAAAAGCTTCACTCTCTAAAGAATATTAAGTTAAGGATATTTGATTCCGAAGCTTCGGGAGAGGGCTTTCACACAAAGGGATACATCTTTAGAAAAGAAGAGATATACAGGATCATTATTGGTAGTTCCAACATAACCGGTGGAGCTCTGAAGAAAAATTATGAATGGAATACCAAGATAGTATCCACATCAGATGGAGAGATCACAAAGAATATTATTGATGAATATGAAAGATTATGGAATTCAAAGTATGCAGTAAATTTTGAGGATTTCATAGATGAATACCGCGTACGTTATGAGATCATAAAGCATCAAAGAATTATCGCCAAGAATGAAGAATTGGTTTCTTTGGAGAAATTCAAACTTCAACCTAACAGCATGCAGGTTGGGTTTATTACCAATCTGAAAAAGATTGTTAACGAAGGGAATAATCGTGCGCTGTTAATTTCTGCAACCGGTACCGGAAAAACATATGCATCTGCATTTGCTATGAGAGAACTTGGCTTTAAAAAAGTTCTTTTCCTTGTACACAGAGGACAACTTGCCAGACAGTCAAAAAAATCCTATGAAAAGGTATTCAATAAATCAGTATCTATGGGATTGGTTGGCGCAGGTTACAGTGATTATAATGCGGATTATGTATTCGCAACAGTACAGACTTTGAGCCGGGATGATCATTTGTTTGAGTTTGATGCAAATCATTTCGATGCTATCTGTCTCGATGAAGCTCATCACGTACCGGCTGATACTTACCAGAAAATAATGAAGCATTTCACACCCAAACTATGGCTTGGTATGACTGCAACACCTGATAAGCGTGATGATAACATAGAGGGCAGAAATGTTTATGAGATCTTTGATCATCAGATAGCTTATGAGATCAGACTTCAGCAGGCAATGGAAGAGAATCTTCTCTGTCCTTTTCATTACTTCGGACTGACTGATCTTTCTATCATCGGTGATGATAAGGATCGTGATTTCAATGTCCTTACATGTGATGAAAGAGTAAGACACATAGTAGAACAGGCGTCTTACTACGGATTCTGCGGTGACAGGGTGAAGGGACTTATTTTCTGCAGCAGTATAAAAGAATCAGAGACTCTTTCTGACAAACTGAATCATACGATTAATCCATCTACAGGAAAGTATTACAGAACCATAGCACTTAACGGTAATGCATCCGAAGAAAAGAGAGCTGAAGCTTTTGAGAGATTGGCAGCGGATGATAATGAACATGATACTCCCGAGGAGCATTCATCTCATTTGGATTACATCCTTTCTTTTGAGATATTGAATGAGGGTGTTGATATCATAGAAGTGAATCAGGTTATTATGCTTCGTCCCACACAGTCACCTATTGTTTTTATACAGCAGCTGGGAAGAGGATTGCGTAAGGCTGATGGTAAAGACTATGTTGTGATTCTTGATTTTATAGGGAATTACAACAATAACTTTATGATACCGATTGCGCTTTCAGGTGATCGTACATACAACAAAGATAATATCAGACGATTTGTGATGGAAGGTGGAAGGGTTATTCCCGGAGTTTCCACCATACATTTCGATGAGATCAGCAGGAAGAAAATATTCTCTGCTGTTGACAATGCTAATTTCAGCGATATCAAGCTGATAAAAGAGAACTATACAACATTAAAGAATAAGCTGGGGAGAATACCGGCGCTCAGAGACTTTGACGAATATGGTGAGATGGATGTACTCAGGATATTCGATAACAGAAATCTCGGTTCTTATTACAAATTTCTTGTGAAATATGAGAAGGAGTACAAAGTAAGATTATCTGCCAGGGAAGAACAGATAGTTGAATTTGTCTCTAAGAAACTTGCAAGTGGAAAGAGAATTCAGGAATTAAGGCTGTTAAAGAGGATCCTTGCATATGCAAAAGGCTTGTCAGTGATGGGACTGTTTGCAGGTCTTAGCAAAGATATGAATGAAAAAGGAAGGGATATAAACGAAATACAAAAGAAAAATATTATAAATGTTATGACTAATAAGTTTCCCACGGGCTCAGGAAAGAATACTTATTCTAATTGTATTTTTATTGAGCCCAAAGCAGATGACTATATTCCTACACCGGACATCATGAATTATCTATCAAATGACGATTTTTATAATATTTTATCTGAACTTATAGATTTTGGGATTAGCAGAAACCGGCGAGATTATTCTAATCTGTATGACAATACCGATTTTGTATTATATAAAAAGTATACATATGAAGACGCGTGCAGACTTCTTAACTGGGAAGAAAACATTAATGCTCAGAATATAGGTGGCTATAAATATGACCAAAAGACAAAAACATATCCGGTATTCATAAATTACGATAAAGCAGAAGATGTTAGTGCCACAATCAATTATGAGGACCGTTTTGTAAACAATCGTACATTAATTGCTATTTCTAAATCTGGAAGAAAACTTGGATCAAATGATGTGAGAAATTTCTTGGATGCAGAAAAAAATGGTACTAGTGTTGAATTGTTTATTCGTAAGAATAAAGATGATAATATTTCTCAAGAATTCTATTATCTCGGTCATATGAAACCTAGTGGTAATGCCAAAGAGTTTATAATGAATAATACAAACAAGACAGCCGTTGAAATAGAATGGATGCTGGATGTGCCCGTGAGAGAAGATATATACCAATATATAGTTAATGCCTGAGGAGTATTTTATGAAAACAGTCAGTGTAGTCGCTGCAATAATATGTGACAGCATGGAAAATAAGACAAGGATTTTCTCCACTGCCAGAGGATACGGAGAGTTTGAGGGAAAGTGGGAATTCCCCGGGGGCAAGATAGAAGAGGGTGAGACTCCGCAGGAAGCTCTGAAGCGGGAGATTAGAGAGGAACTGGATACGGAGATAGAAGTGGGGGATCTTATCGATACCATAGAATATGATTACCCGACTTTTCATTTATCCATGCAATGCTTCTGGGCTGAGGTGGTTTCAGGACATCTGGAACTTAAGGAAGCTGAGGCTGCGAGATGGTTGACAACGGATACCATTGACAGCGTTGAGTGGCTCCCTGCTGACAGAGTTTTGCTGCAGAAGATCAAAGAAGCCATGTGATGAATAAAGTTGTAAGCGCCTGCATTTGCAGGTGCTTTTTTATGCAAGCAATAGGAGAGGTCTATAAATCCGGATAGGATATAGATATTATACAGCGCATCATACCCATCATAAGATATATAAAGTTGCAATGTGACAGAGTTTATAAGACAGGACATTACTATATCTGACTGTTCTTGGAGAGGGTAGAAATGAGTATAATTGTAAATCCGGATAAGCTTTTGAAGTATGTTACAGAGATTTTTGTGAAAGCAGGTCTGAATCCTGAATATGCGGAAACCGTGGCTGATAATCTCATCCAGGCAGACCTTCGCGGAGTAAGGTCTCACGGACTGGTACAGGTTAAGAATTATGTGGAATGGTACACATCAGGCAGATACAACACAAAGCCTGAGATCAGGGTGCTGAGAGAGTCGGATGCCACCATACTTATCGATGCAGATCACGGCCCGGGATCTGTTGTCGGGAAACTTGCTATGAACAGGGTCATTGAAAAGGCTAAGAAAACCGGTGTGGCAACCGGGGCGGTG
>OCVV011120806.1_pt1 | contig 10016 bp, 6 predicted proteins | sample 1539721 | NCBI WGS metagenome assembly OCVV01 (sample SAMN02144230, study PRJEB22623) | gut metagenome | biome: sheep rumen | host: Ovis aries | place: New Zealand
AGTTATAATCTATTGACATTCAAGCAGTTGCTTAATTATTTGGTATTGTTAGTAAAACTACCATATCCTTCATATCTTTGTGCCATCAACGTTGATAAAAGTAATTTATGTTTAACAGTTTAAAACAAGATTTTTATTATGGCAAATAATGAAGGTGTTTATGTATTCCCAGATGCTATGGCAAAGTCTGCTGGTATAGACCCAGGTCTGCTTGCTCTGTTGAATAATAATGGAGGATTTGGTAACAATGGTTATTGGATATGGATTCTCTTTATGTGGATGATTTGGGGTGGTAATGGTAACTGGGGCAATGGCTTTGGTGGTAATAATGGAATGCTCTCTAATCAGCTGTTTAACTCAGAAGGTCGTGATTTACTGCTTCAGGCTATTAATGGTAGGGCTGATGCTGCTGCTCAGTTGGCTAGCATTACTAATACAGGTGTAGAGACTGTAAAGAATGGTATCTTTGCATTGCAGAATGCTATTAATCAGACATCTAATCAGGTTGGAATGAGTGGTATGCAGACTATTAATGCTATTCAGTCAGGTGATGCTACTATTAGTTCACAAATCTGTCAGTGCTGCTGTGAGAACAGACTGGCTATTGCTAATCAGACAGCTGCTTTGCAGTCTCAGTTGGCTGCTAATGATGCTAATGTACGCTTACAGCTTGCACAGCTTGATGGTAGTGATAAGCTTGCTATCTGCCAGCAAACTAATACTCTCCAGAATCAGGCAGAAAGAGATACTACAAGTATCTTGAATGCTATTGCTGGTCAGAATACCCTTATCACTAAGGAGTTCTGTGATTTGAAGGAACGTGAATTGCAGTCTAAGATTGATACTCAGGGTGATATTATCACTCAGCTGCGTAATCAGATTAGTAATGACCATCAGACTTTGCAGTTCAATGCTGCTTTCCATGCACTTGATGACAAGATTGATGCTATTGCTGCAAAACAGCCCCAGACAGTTCCTGTACAATGGCCTAATCTTGTAGCTGCTAATGCTACTCCTTATGTAGGAGGGTATGGCTATGGTGGCTATGGAAATGGCTTCGGTGGTGGTATTGTATTTTAATTAAGGATAGGAGGTGAAAGTATGGATTGCTGTCTTAATATTATAGCAACGAATGCAGGTGGTATTCCTTATATTACAAGTACAAACACCACTGTAGGCACAGAGACCATTGATATAGCCCTCGGATTCCGTAGAATACAGCCAGTTGGTTATTTGACTGTGGCAATCTCAGATGTTATTCCTGCTGATGCAACGGCAACTCTGCCTGTAACACTAAGTATGAATGGTACTACAAGGAATCTTACTCTTCCAAATGGTACTAATGTAACAGCTGCTGAACTGCTGAATGTCAATACCATTACTGTATTCAATGACAGGAAAAGAGGATTGCTTATACTAATGTCAAGAACAGTTATTTAACAATCAAAAGTAATTAATTATGTTTTCAAATCTAAGTAAAGGCAGTGTCCTCTATGGTCTGGACACTAAAGGAGAGGTTAGGATGTTCACTGCAACTGTAGATTCAGTGACTATACCAAGACCAAAGTATGTTCAGAATACCTTTGGTCAGTTACCAGAAATGGTATTGGATATTGTAGCAAATGTGAATGGTGAAAGGAAGGAGTATAAAGAGGTTCCAACCAATAATGTTATTGCTGACTTTGGGCCTGATACATTTGTTCTCTCTGATAGCAGGGATTCCCTTACTAATTATGTCAGAAGTCAGCTTCAGAAGAGTAAGGATATAGTGAATAGTGCAGATAAGCATAAGAATCTAATCCCTCAGTATGAGAAAGTCCTTGGAGAACTTGACCCAGCATCTGCCAATGACAATGCTGTAAAAGAACTCAGGGGACAGGTAGAGAGTATGCAGAGCCAAATGAATGAGATGCTGTCTTTGCTTAGACAGAAAACACCTAATCCAGTAGTATAATATGGTAGTAGTAAGATTTAGAGACAGTGAGGAGCATTCTGATCTTCTGCATAAGATTAAGAAGATGCGCAAGTTTACAGAAGAACTTGAGGATATGCTCCATGAGTGTTATGAGGATGAAGAGCCTGAGTACAGAGGTGGTAAAATGTATCGTAGGGAGTATGATGAGGATGACATGAGGATGCCAGAGCGTTACTCTTATAGGTATGGCTATCGCAAAGGTATGAGAGGCTAAGTTTAACCTTGGATGGGGTGGGTAAAACCACCTCATCTTTAATTCAGTATAACTATGTATCAGACAAGAATGGGAAGCTATGATGAGATTCCTGAGGGAATGAAGCATTATATCAACAACTATGGCTGTCATTTTAACAAGAAGCTCTCTGATTGGGCTGCTAGTAAGATGTATAAGAAGGTTAATGGTCAGAAACAGTATATCCAGCCATATACTAAAGAGCAGGTAGATAATCTTCTAAGACAGTTTAATGTGCAGCTTGAGAGAGGAGAGATGATGGATTCTGTTTATTTGGCAAACATGTGTAAAGCAGATTACTTAGGAAGCTCAGTGCCTAATGAGCAGTGTTTAGCTAAATTTATCAAGGATACTCTTGATGATCCAGATGCTTCAGATGGTCATGTATTTAATACTTTCTACGCAAAATGTGTATTCAACAATGTTCCTATTGATTGGGAAGAGTGTATATGATTAAACAAACATTTGATGTTGATGGGTACTGGGAAGTGGTAATTTATTGGAATTTAGATTACCACTTCTTTGATGATGTTGAACTTGAGCTTAAAATGATTGGATTCTCATGGGTAGCTATAGAAGAGGTAAGGAAATCTATGAAGTCTGGGGATGCTAAAGCTGTAACCTGTAGCCATCAGCATACAAGTGTAGTGCTATTTAACAAACACGATTCTATTCCTGATTATATGAGTTCTATAGTACATGAGGCAGAGCATATTAAGCAGGCAATGCTAAGAGCCTATGCTATAGAAGACACAGGAGAAGCACCGGCATATACCATAGGATACCTTGTAAGGAAGATGTATGAAGTATTTATAACATTAATATAAAAAGAGGAGAGCTTTTCACTCTCCTCTATAGCTACATATTACTAGGCAAATTTTTTAGCTAAATTCAACAGAATGGGTCTTTAAGCTCTGCCTCACCTTCAGATTGGAAGGCATCAGAGGGATTTGCCTCTTCAGCCTGTTCAACATCTGCTGGGTCAATAAAATCAAAGTCATCATCCATACCTGCAAATTCATCATACATAGAATCTGGGCCTACGTTTGGATCTCCATCACCTTCATTGTGAGCCATAGGAGCATCTACAGTACCAACATCAGGTGTTTCTTGCTGTTCTTCACCTACTGGGAACTCCTTAGCCATCTCTGCAACAGACATCTCAATATTGAACAGTGGCAACCTTGAATAAGTCTGATAAGGAGTAAGTTTGTGATAGATAGGTGTTCCTGGATACTGGTCAAACAGATTCTTATCTAAAACATATACATCCCCATTATACTGAATATAAGGATATACATTGATACCTTCAGATAGAGGATTAGGACTCATAACCTCATTAATCATTCTCTTCCTCATCTTCTTGTCACTGAGGTCAATTCTAATAGTACCTGCATCACTGTTAACATTATCGCTGCTGATAATACTGCTTACATTGTATGCAGCCTCAGGATAAGTAAGTAAGAACTGCTGTATGAAGTTCTGCTCTTCCTCTGGAGTAAGCTCTCTGTCTAACTCATTCAAAGTATCTGTATAGGCAGGGAAGTTAATGAGAAATTCTGTAGTAAACAGATGTGAAAAGCTATCATGTGTGAACTGCAAACCATTGTCAAAGTAACTATAAATCAGCAAGTCCTTAGCCAAATTTCTTGCAACAGGATTATCACTATATAGCAAAGCATCAAATCTTCTCTGTACATCCTGCTTCTGACCTTTACTTAATGAACCTACATCCTGAAGTATTACACGTTTCATTGAACCAAAATTCTTAACCTGTAGAATATTTGCTAACAGTTCTCTGATATCCTCATTATCCTGAATAATCTGCTGATAATCTGATGGAAAGGTCTCTAGATAGTAATCTCTCTTCTGCTTCATAGTTGAACCTTCCTCATTACCAAAGAGTGAAGAACCAGAGAGCATATAAGTAATATAAGAGATGTAGATACCATTTACAATCTTCTCCTTCTTATCATCAGAAAGTGCTTCATTAAGATTGTATAGAATAGGCTTAACAATCCTATCATCAAACCATTGTTTTGCACCAAAGAAATAAGGATTAACCAGATTATTGAAAGAGTTGATACCCAAAGAATACATTCCATGCAGGAATGCCATTCTCTGTCCTTTCAACTGTTCTCTTATCTCATCCTCTGAAGCTGTAGTATCAACAGCATCATTACTAAGGGCTTCTTTAATTCTGACAAATGGGAAATCTCTTTGTCCCATCTTGGCATTAAATAAGTCAACCTTATATCTTTGAATCCTAGCTTTAGCATAACTATTCTGCATAGCACCATTAGGAGAATCAGCTCTTGAAATTTGAGTCAGGTACTCCTGTGCTTCATGTTGCATAAGTATTCTATAACACAGACCAGCAATAGCCTTATCTTCTTCTGCTGTTAATTCAAAGGGACTTATAAGGCTCTTAATAAGCATATCAGTAGTTACCTCTACTGGTGTAGCAAGAGGTGCCTTACCAAGAATACTGGACCAATATTTATAATTCTTAGAGCTATACCTTGACATCTGCATGTGAGGCTGATTTATTACTAATACTGCTTCAAGATGACTCATACCTGATCTCAACATATATCCAATAATAGGAGCTGTCTTAGTAGTAGAGCCTGCATCAGAAAGGTTAGGATCTTTACCATTATCAGCAGAAGCACCAACCATCTGTCCTACATTTTTCAATCTCTTACCACCATCAGAAACATCTACATTGGCAATTACTCTGCCATTAAGAGTAAATTGCTGCTCTGGTCTCATTCTTACATCAGCTCTTTGATATTTAGCATCCATAGAAGCTTGGATAGCGTAGATACCAATCTGATTAGCACCTGCCATATTCTTAGCATGAGAATGAGCAAATGTCTGAGGATATACTGGAGACTCAGGAGCACTATAGTCACTGATAAATTTTTCCAAATCCTTAGTAGAACTATTCAGAAGTAACTCAATAGCATCAGTCTTATTGCCGGCATTAATAGCCTGTATATACATCTGCTGAATCTGCTCTGCTGACATCTTTATTACAGCAGCCTTATAAGCTTCATACTTATGAGGATATTTCTCTTGCAAGAGATTAAGGAATTCTCCAATAATCTTATCAGGAGAGGGGAGTACTCCAGGGCCTGTTTCCTCTGTATTCCTAACAAGCTGCTCTCTAAGCTGAGGATCTGTCAGAATACGATTAATCTTAGCAGCTCTCTTAAAGTCCTTGAAGCCCTGAGGATTAAGAAGAGACTCAGAACCTTCCTTAGAAGTCAGGATACCAAATATCATCTGGATAAGCATATTGTTTCTTGCTTTTCTTCCATTCTCCTTAGGACTCTTATTGAAGTCATATTCAATCTTCCTGATAATAGGCTCATCAAGTTTAAAATCTTCCTTATTCTCATCAAACCATTCCTTAAAACTCTGAGGTTCTACATCAAGTAAATCATCTGCCAACTGAGAATTAGTGAATCTCATCATTATCTCTTTATAAACAGAGTCTTCTCTAGCATATGCCTCTCTAGCTGCCTTCATATCATATTCTTGAATATAGAATGACAGCAGCATGATAAACATCTTATCAACGTCAAAGTCAGAACCTGCAACATCAGTAATCTCAGCAGGTAATACTATAGCAGATCCATTCTGTAGAGGAGTAAAGTCCTTGATAATCAAAGGCATCATAGAAGACTTATTCTCAGTAGGAATACGATAACCAATAGCTTTGTCTAAGCCAGCCCTCTTTAGCTTCTTTGGGTCAAGTATCTTTACTTCCTTACCATCAATAATCTTGGTTTCAAGCAAAGGCTCAAAGAACCTCTTACTGGTAAGAGGCATGAGACACTCAGCACCTACCAGTTTTCCATCCTTATCAAATACCATTCTTAGGTCTTTATCCAAACCTATACCTGCTGCCTGAATAAGAGCTGCACCATTGATAGTCTGTTTGGTAATCCTATTCTTAAAGAACGAGGTTACAATCTCCTGCATCAGGTTAAAGATAGTAGGAGAGTTGGGACTCAATACAAAATTACCATTATCATCAAGCTGGAGAGCTTCTGCAAAGTCTCTACCATATTTAGGATTACCTCTTACAATCTCTGTAACAGCATCCCTTAGGGCTTCTTTAGACGCAAATATGTCCTTCAGTCCCTTCTTATTGCCCTTGCCAAAGAAGTCCTCAATAAGGTTTTCATTCAGTAATTCGTAGTAGAAATCAATAATGGCATCCCTTCCTTTAAAGGTATGTGTTCCACCTTTAACCTTGATACTCATTTCAAAGGCATCAGGTAAGTCAGCTACTGTAATATTTCTTGCCTGGGAACCAAAGGTTGCTTCTGCATCAATATGGTGTTCTGGAGTTGGCTGCTGCTGATAGTAGTTATCAAACGGAATAGTATGTACTACCTCAGTATTGACACCCTTACTACCATCAGGATTAGTAACTAAGACTGCCTGTTCAAGCATAGAGATAATCTCATCCTCAGTAGGTCTGAGATAGGACATTATCTTATTATATTCATCCTGGGTAGTCTTTCCTTCAGCAAGCTCTTTGTCAAGATCTTCTTTGATAGCTCTATAGTTTGCTTCTGCATTTTCTATAGTATTATCAAGATACTTACCATCTACATAAGCAGTATTGAATTCAAACTCATTTCCTCCAGCTTTAACACCATTGTCAATAATGGCTACTACCTTATTAGGATTAAATGAGATATTGACTACACCCTGATTACCTACTTTACCAGCAGACTCAAATTGAGCCATATCCACAAGATGATTTCCATCTGCATCTAAATTCTCTTCCATAAAGCGAGAGAGAGCCTTATAAACAGGAGAAGCATCAAGGCCATTGGCAATAAGGCCATACATCATCAGAGCACAAATCTCAGAGTTCTTATTCTGCTGAGGAACTAAGATAGAGCCACCATTGCCATCATTTCTTTCAATCACTGAATATACAAAGGGCTTTATAGTTTGATATATGATGTCAAAGTCAGCTCTATCCCATGTTCCATCCTTAAAATGTTGCAAAGCAGTCTCCATGTCATCAGTCCAGTTACCCATCATATCAAGGATACTACGAAAACTATGCATACTTCTGATAGCCTGTGCATCTGCCACATTGATATCAGTAAATGATGCTTTAATTTCTTTCTTGTCAGCATCTGTGAGTGTTGTTGAGTTGTCAATGATAGTTGCTATTTTATCATAGCTTGGTGAGGTTATAATATCATCAGAGAGAAGTATAATATTCTCAGTCTTATTACCATACTTAGAATTGGTGTTCAACTGAATACCTCCAGCATAAACCTCCTTGAATCTCTTCTGGAAATCAGTATCATTCTTGTAGAAAGCCAAGTCAACAGTAGTCATCTGAATGATAGCAGCATTGGCATATACCATATTATAATACTGCTCTGCTTTCAAAGGATGTTCTGGACTATAATGTTCGCCATTCTCATAAATGAATTCTCCCATCTTAGAATCAACAGCAGCCTTGATAGCTTCAATCTGTGCTGCCTCAATCTCCTGCATGGTAGCCTTCTCATTCTTAAGTCTCATCATCCTGTCTAAGAATGACTCTCCATTCTCAAAAACATAGCTGTTTAACTCGGGTAAGAAACAGAATTGCATACCACGCTTACCATCAAAGTTAGCAATAGGCTTTACTCTGCCTTCCTCAATAGCATTAGCTCTCTGTTGTACATACTGGATTCTCCATAACTCTTGATTAACCAGATTAACCAGTGCTCCTTGGTGGTGTTCTTTATTAGCATCATTATAGCCATAGAGGAGTTCATCCATACTCATTCTAGGGCCTCTGACAGTCATAGACATGGGAGAATCTGAGAAGATAGGAGCCAGATAGAAAGCAGTCTTGGCTTCACTCTCTGGATCATAGCTTCTGCTTTGTACCTGCCATACATCATCAGGAGTCCACTTAGAGTACTGACGGATTATAGCACCTTCATCACTGTACTCAGTAACGTTATCAATGTTTCTATATGGAATCTCTTTTTGTTCTCCGTCATAATTATACCAAAACTCAAGCCACTTGTTTCTCCATTCTCCAGTTTTCTGATTTCTGAACCACTCAAATTTACCCCATTTATCATCAATAAACTTTCTTCTTTCTTCAAGGGTACCCATGCAAGCACCTCTGAAAGTCTTCATCAGATAGTTATCAGCAGAATAACTATACTTAGTCTTCTTAGAAGCAGAATCATAGAAGCTTTGCATATAGCTGGCATCAGTAATCAGACCTCTACCATCAAAGAAATGATTCCACATATTTCTGTTATAGCTATCACGGGTATCAACTATGTAGTTAAATGAGTCTACTTTCTCATCAGAAACTTTACTAATAGTATCTGCAATATAATGGAGGTCAGAAAGCATATCCTTTAAAGTCTTGCCTTCTTCCATGATAGAATAGGTGGCAACACTATCTTGAGTAGCATCAATACCAAATGACTGTAATAGCATCCTGATATTATTAAGGAACTTATTGTATTCCTGAATATCCTCAGGAGTAAGTGTCTCTTCTTCTGGATGTTGGGCATGATATTCCATAAGCTCTGGCATATTTGCCAAATCCATTTTATCAATTTGGTCAAGAGTTTCCTTCAGATGCTGTTTTAGCCAATTAGCATTTTCCTTGTTTATCTTACCATCAGAATTGTAGATACTATGCTCTGAAAGAATCATCCTATTATTATAGTTAGCCTCCAATTTATCAAGCTGTGCTCTTTCTTCCATTTGGTAATTTAAAGGAGTAATACCAAAATTCTTACTGCCAATCTGTATCTTACCATAAGGAATATAAGCCTTTTTGAAGTTAGTATAGAACTGTGAAGCCATAGCACCAGCAGTAGAAGGATACCTCAAATTGGTATTCCATTCAGGATTCAGGTAGTCATCAGTGAGTCTATTTATAATCTGTCTTACCCAAGGATAGATTTCACTCATTTGTTCCAATACTGGGAATGTTGGATAACCATTAGGATAAGAAGTATCTGTTATGTCATTACCCCATCTATCCTGACCATCATTACTGTGGTCAACTTGTATGAAGGTATCAGAATCCTGCATATTCTTAGCCAAATAGGATAGGAGAGAGGCATATATCTGTCCCATAGGATAATATCTTGTCTGTCCTAAGTCATCTTTCTCTGCCTCAGGTCTCTCTACCTCATAAAGCATTCCTCTTACCTTCCTTGAAAGAGAATCAAAAGGATTAGTATATCTTACCTGAAAATTCCAGCCATCAGAACCACTGACTACATGACCTACTTCATCATCCCCATCATTCTGAGTATCATTATCCTCCTCTGAAGCTGCCTGTTGTACCTCAAGACCAATAATCCTAATTCCTTCTCTTTCCTCAATATCAAGAGTTGCCTGAGTATTGAACAAATCCTCAAAGTAATCCAGAGTATTCTGCCATAGAGGTTTCATATCCTCTGAAGCTCCCTCTAAGTCCCATTGTAATTCTTGTTTAATCTCATTAAGGATTACAGGAAGACCTTTTTCTTGGGCAATCATCTGTCTACCAGTAAGAGGGTCTTTAATCTGATGTAGTCTTAGCTTTGCCTGATCCTTCTCTTCTGAAGTAGCAGTATCACTCTCAATGACATCAAGTTGTGCATCTATCTCATCCCACAAAGCCTCATCTATAATTCTTGAGAAGATGTTAGAAATCATAGCGCCTCTGTTCTTAATCTGCTGAGGAGAAAATATACGTTTAAACTGAGCTACTCTGCTATCTTTGTTATTAAGGGCTGACTCATAAGCAACACTCTTAGG
>OCVV011302180.1_pt1 | contig 10014 bp, 8 predicted proteins | sample 1539721 | NCBI WGS metagenome assembly OCVV01 (sample SAMN02144230, study PRJEB22623) | gut metagenome | biome: sheep rumen | host: Ovis aries | place: New Zealand
CTGATGATGAATCTGCCTGCACTCAACAAGTAATCCTACATTAGACCGTAGCCGCCGGCAGCAGCTTCGCAACTGCTGCCGGCGGTTGCCGTATACACTAAGCCTTCCCTCCGCCGGGAGTTGATTCGCCCACTCCTCTCCGCAATGCGTGGTGGCCGGCAACTCGCTAGTCAGCAACCACTTACCGCTTTTGCTTGCATATTATTTCGTGCAAGCAAAAGTTGCAAATTGCTGGCAATAAAGCATTTACGCGCCACGGGATTTTCGCCTTCGCTTGGTAATCCGCCTGTCGCTTATCCATAAATACTTGTCAAGTTGCTCAATGGTAGCCTGGGTATATCCATATAGGTCCTGCGCAAGCCGCTGCTTCTCCGTGAGTGGAGCCGATATGACCCGTTTGCTTTTTACTGCGATGTTGCTATCCCTCAATGCACGAGACAGTTCAACATAAATCCTGTCATCACCTTTAGTCGTAATTTCATTTATTTCGTATTCACTGCCTGTATTGGAGTGGATAGCGGTCATCATATCCTCATAACTGGAATAGTACTCTATGGAGGCTTCATAATCAATAGAATTATAACTACTGACAATGTAATCCGTCAATTGATTAAGCTCCTCATTATTAAGACCATCCATTAGACGAGACAGCATCGTATAGGTAAGCGGAAGGCCTCTGCTTCTCGTGTGGTCGACTTCTGCAAGCGCATTTCTAAGTGCTTTTCTTGCCGTCTTTTTGACGATAGGTTTAGAAAAAGGATTATTGTTCTTATAGTAAGCCAGATAATTCCATCTATAATCTTCGGCTTCCCGGCACAACTTCTTCTCCACCGGATTATTGTACAGATATGCAATTGCGGTCCTTATTTTCTTTCCACCTCTCTTGATCGCGTAGCCAAATGATTTATCAAATACTTGCCCGACCCTGCCGGAAGACATATTGAAAGCCCTCGCATAGCGAGAGGAACATTCTTGGACTAGTCTTGTCAATTGGGACTGGGACTGAATCTCAACCAGAATATGGATATGGTCATACATCAAGCATAATCCGAGTACCCTTACGGAGTACTTTCTGGCAATGGTACAGAAGAGAGTAAAATAGACGAGGCAGTCTTTTACGGAATAAAAGATGAGCCCACCGGTTCGCGTCCTTATATACGCGTGCTTCACAATGGTTTTCATAGTTTTAAGTTTTTGTCTTTACAAAACTCGGAAAAATAATTCTACTGTGCAAACTTTATTCAAGCCATAATAGGCCTTCCCTCCGCCGGGAGTTGATTCACCCACGCCTCTCCGTAATGCGCGGTGGCCGGCAACTCGCTAGTCAGCAACCACTTACCGCTTTTGCTTGCACATTATTTCGTGCAAGCAAAAGTTGCAAATTATTGAGCAGCAGCTACATATCGGCCACGGCCGCACGGGAGGGAAAGCACCCCAGCCGACATATAAGGCCGAAAGCAGCATTGGATATATTGTCAAGATACTGAATTTATCGTATCTTTGAACTATGAGACATTTTGCATACACATTACTTGCTGCGCTGCTGCTTTGCTTGCAGGCCGGCGCACAGGACCGCCCCGACAGGCAGGAGCTCAGCGTGCCGGGCGGCTCAACGATGATTCTTCTGGGAGATCCCCAGGGCTACGAAAAGTATGACATCAACCAGGGCATTTTCGAGATATGCACGGCCTGGATACGCGACAATGTGGAACACCTGGGCATCAAGGCAGTGCTCTGCACCGGCGACCTTGTGGAACAGAACGACAACAACGCCCTTGACCGCCGTATGCTCAACCAGACCTCGCGCCAGATGTGGGAATCCGTATCCCGCGCATTCGAGCGGCTGGACGGTGTGGTGCCCTACATCACGTCTCCCGGCAACCACGACTACGGTTTCAAGGCTTCGGAAGACATCCACACATACTTCCCTGACTACTTCCCTGCCGAGCGTCAGGGCCGGGCGCTGCTGGACGTGCTCGTCAGCGAGCATCCCAACCGCGAAGGCCGGGCATCCATCGAAAACAGCGCCACGCGCTACTCCCTGCCGGGATGGAAGCACAAGATACTGGTCATCAGCTCCGAATTCAGCCCGTCGGACGCCGTACTTGGCTGGGCCAAGAAGCTATGCGAGAAGTATTCCGACGACTACGTAATCTTCCTCACCCATTCCTATATGAAGTGCGCCGGCCGCTGCGGCAACGAGCGCTACGACAAGCCCGAGAAGTACCCTCTCTGCCAAGACCCTTCCAACAACTACGGACAGCAGATATGGGACAAGCTGGTGGACGAAGTGCCCAACCTGAGGCTCGTGCTATGCGGGCACCACGGCCACAGCGACTTCCGCAAGACGCACGTGGACGACTACGCGGCAAATATGGGCTGGCGCGTCGATAAGAACAAGGCTGGCAAGGCCGTGGGGCAGATGATGTTCAACGTGCAGACGCTCGGAGGCGGCTGGGAAGGCAACGGCGGCGACGGATGGCTGCGCATCCTGGAGTTCCTGCCCGACGGCAAGACCCTGAAGGTCCATACCTACTCCCCCCTCTTCGGCATCTCCCCCCTCACCAAGCACCTCTCGCACCTTACCGACCCCCTCAACGAATTCGAGTTCGTGTTTGAATAACGGAGCTCTCAAGCCCCATAAACACAGAAGAGCGAGTCTCACGACCCGCTCTTAATGTTTTCACAACGGAATAATCCTTATTGTGAATGGCTTCAATTTTGTTTCGCAAATATATAATTTTTATTTCAAACAACAAATTATTATATTTGGCATAAAGATAAAAACTTATGAAAAAAGTATTGGGTCTGGATTTAGGGTCTGCCAGCATTGGATGGGCAGTAGTAAACGTAGCTGAGACAAAAGAAGAAAAAGCAGCAATCCTTGGCTGCGGATCTAGGGTCATTCCAATCAGTGCCGAAGAAAAAGATAGTTTTGAAAAAGGCAAAGCAATAAGCACTAATGCCGACCGCACTCTTAAGCGCGGAATGAGACGCAACTTGAAAAGATATGAGCAAAGGCGCGACGACCTCCGCCGCCTTTTCATTGATCAGGGATGGATCAGCGATGGTGAGCCCCTCTCCGAGAGTGGCAAAAATAGTACATATGAGACCCTATACCTACGTTCCAAGGCCGCACAGGACGAGATTTCTCTAAAAGACCTAGCCCGTGTCCTCCTGTCTATTAACAAAAAACGAGGCTACAAGAGTTCAAGGAAGACTGATTCCGGAGAAGACGGGCAACTAATTGACGGGATGAGCATCGCAAAGGAGCTTGCCAAAACCGGCAAGACTCCCGCTGAATTTGCATTGGAGTCAATCAAGAGCGGGAAAAGCGGTAAATTTGATTTCTATCGTTCTGACCTTGAGAAAGAGTTCGACAGAATCTGGGACTGCCAACAGTCCAGCTATCCGGAGTTGTTGACTGATGAATTCAAGAGTCAGTTGTCCAAGATGAACAAAACCGGGGCCACCAAAGCATTCTTCGCAAAATACAAATTAACCACTGCCGAGAATAAGGGTAAGGACCGTCTCCGCAACAGTCTTGAATGGCGAGTTTCGGCCTTAAAGGAGCCTCTTGACAAAGAGAAAATGGCTTATGTCATATGCGAGCTAAGAGGAGCCATCCAAAGTTCAAGCGGTTATCTGGGCGACATCAGCGACCGTAGTAAGGAACTGTATTTCAACCAGGAAACTGTCGGTCAGTATTTATACAGACGAATCAAGGAAGAAAAAGGATTCAGCACCAGAAACCAGGTATTTTACCGCCAGGACTACATCGATGAATTCAACACAATCTGGGCGACCCAGTCAGCATTCCACCCGGAGTTGACCGACACCCTAAAACGCAAGATTGCCGACCGGATACTATTCTATCAGCGACCGCTGAAGTCTCAAAAAGGGCTGATCTCCTTCTGTCAATTCGAGAGTCGGCCAATCAAAGTTATTATTGACGGCAAAGAAAAGACACGTACGACCGGAAGCAAAGTAGCCCCGAAATCTTCCCCTCTGTTTCAAGAGTTTAAGGTCCTCCAGATCCTAAACAACGTGACCATCAAAGACCGCCGCACCTTTGATAGCCGCGGCCTTGGCAAGGAAGAGAAGGAAAGCCTTGCCGCCACACTGAGAATCAGAGAGAAGATGAAAGGATCCGACGCCTTGAAACAATTGGGCTTGGACCCTCGTCGGTATGACCTGAATTACAAGGAGTTAGAGGGAAATTCTACTTTATTCTCCCTATTCTCCAAATACATTGAGATTGTCAATCTCGAGAAAAACAGTGAGTATGAGTTGCAGAAGATGGCCTATGAGAAAGCCTTGGAAGTGATTCGCGATACCTTCAATAAGCTTGGCTGCCATTCCGACATTTTTACTTTCAACTCAGACCTTCCCAAAGAAGAATACGAGCAGCAGCCTATTTTCAAACTTTGGCATCTTCTCTATTCCTATGAAGGCGACAAATCCGTCACCGGAACAGCTTCTCTAGTGCGGCACATTATGGACATAAGCGGCCTTCCTGAGCCCCAATCCAAGATTATTGCCGGAGTTTCATTCAATAATAATTATGCATCTTTAAGCCACAAGGCTATAAAGAAGATTTTGCCTTATATGAAGGAGGGGCATCAGTATTCCGACGCCTGCGCAATGGCCGGATACAACCACTCCAACTCCCTGACCAAAGCAGACATAGAGAATAAAGTCCTTGTAGACTCCCTGGCACAGCTGCCCAAGGGAGCGCTCCGCAATCCGGTGGTCGAGAAGGTCATCAACCAGATGATAAATGTTGTCAATGCCGCAGCAGAAGCATATGGCAAGCCAGATGAAATCCATATTGAACTCGCGCGTGAACTTAAATCCAGCGCAAAAGAAAGAGAACAGGCAACAAATGGTATCCAAGCCGGCAATAAAAGGAATCAAGAGATTGAGCAGATTCTTAAATCGAAGTTCAACATACAGCAACCTAGCAAGAATGACATTCTTCGCTATAAATTGTACGATGAGCTAAAAGAAAACGGTTTTAAAACCCTTTACTCGAACAAGTATATCCCTGAATCTGCGTTATTCTCAAAAGACATTGACATAGAGCATATTATACCGCAAGCTCTAATGTTTGACGACTCTTTCTCAAATAAGACGCTCGAGTACAAGGATATCAATATCGAAAAAGGCAGAACCACCGCCAATGATTTCGTAAAAGCCAAGTACGGAGACGAAGGTTATGCCCAGTATTGCCAACGCATAGAATATTTATACTCAAAAGGGGTTATCAGCAATGCTAAGCGCAAGTATTTGTTAATGACCGAAGCGGATATCCCGACCGGATTCGTGGACAGGGACTTAAGAAACTCCCAGTATATCGCCGTCAAATCCAGAGAAATTCTTGAGGATTATGTCAAGGTAGTTGTACCCACCACTGGGTCCGTGACGGATCGGTTACGGCAAGAATGGCAGCTTATCGACGTAATGAAAGAAATCAATTTCGCTAAGTTCAGGACGGCTGGCAAGACCTACACCGCAATAGATTCCGAGGGCCGGAAGACAGAAAAGATTAAAGACTGGACGAAGCGTAACGACCATCGTCACCACGCAATGGACGCAATCACCATTGCATTTACCAAGCCTCAGCACATTCAGATTCTAAATAATTTAAGAGCAAAATGTGACAGTAATGAAGAGTTCCGTCAATTACTTGACAGCCAGACCACAGACACAGGAAAGAAGCGCATCTTCACTCCTCCTATGCCTTTGGATCAATTACGCGCCGAAGTAAAGAAGCACCTTGATGCCGCCCTCGTGTCCATCAAGGCAAAGAATAAGGTCGTTACGCGAAATGTCAACAAGATAAAACAAGCAGGCGGCATACTAAGAAAGACCGAGCTTACTCCCCGAGGAGCCCTGCATAAAGAACAAGTCTACGGCAAGCGAAGGGTTTATGAAGTATTTTACTCACCCGTTAATGCAAAGATGACGGAAGAGGCCATAGCTATGGTCGCCTCTCCGAAAGAAAAGGAGGCACTGCTGGCGAGATTGGCTGAGTTTGGAGGAGATGCGAAAAAGGCTTTTACGGGCAAGAATTCGCTTGATAAGAATCCTTTGTATGTCGGCGCAGAGCAAATTCCGGCAAAGGTAAAATGCGTACGGTTTAAAGATATCTATTCAATACGGAAAGAGTTAAGTCCAGACCTTAGCATCGATAAGATTCTTGACAAAGGGGTCAAGGCCAAAGTCGAGGAAAGAATCCAAGAATTCGGAGGTGATGTCAAAGCTGCATTTGCCAATTTGGACACCAATCCAATATGTCTGGACAACGACAAGACTATTCCCATCAAGAGAGTCACAATCGGAGAGAATTTCGACTTGACGGCTATCCGAAACAAGCACGACAAAGATGGGCGATTGATACTTGATAAAAGCGGTAATCCTATACCAAGTGATTACGTTAATTTAAGGAACAACCACCATATTGCGCTTTACATTGATGCAGACGGGAACGTGCAGGAGGCCGTAGTCCCTATGTTTGAGGCCCTCAACAGGATAAATATGCAAATCCCGGTCGTTGATAAAAACTACCACTCCGACCTGGGCTGGACCTTCCTTTTCAGTATGAAAATCAACGAGATGTTTGTTTTCCCTGACAAGAACACAGGATTCAATCCAAAGGACATTGACCTTCTCGACCCCGCAAATTCTTCGCTGATCAGCCCTCATCTTTTCAGGGTGCAAAAGCTTAGCAGCAAAGACTACTACTTCCGCCATCACCTGGAGACGACTATTGGAGATGATAATTCGCTAAGGGATATTACTTGGAAAAGAATTAAGACAATACAACTGATGGCGGACGCTGTCAAAGTTAGAATCAACCATATCGGGAAAATCGTCGCAGTAGGAGAATATGATTAAACGGACCTTGTATTTCGGAAACCCGGCTTACCTCTCAATCAGGAATTCCCAACTGGTCATACGAAAGCCAGACGACGGTGATTTGCCACCAGACAGTGAATCCGAGATAATCAAGACCATCCCGGTGGAAGACATCGGGGTGGTCATTTTAGACAATAAGCAGATTACCGTCACTGCGTCCGTCTTTTCTTCCCTGCTCGACAACAACTCAGCCATCATCACCTGCGACAGTACCTCTATGCCTTCCGGCCTCCTGCTTCCGCTCAATGCCAACACGCTCCAGAGCGAACGGTTCAAAGACCAGTTGGAAGCGTCCCTGCCACTAAGGAAGCAACTCTGGCAGCAAACCGTGGAGGCCAAAATCCGCAACCAGGCCGCAGTACTCAAATACGTCCACGGCGAAGAAGCTAGGAATATGCTTATTTGGTCCAGCAATGTAAAAAGCGGAGACTCCGACAATCTCGAGGCAAGAGCGGCGGCATATTACTGGAAGAATGTATTCCCATCGCTTGAGTTTTTCTCCAGAGACAGGTATGGAGCAGCACCGAATAATCTTCTCAATTATGGCTATGCCATCCTACGGGCAGTCATTGCCCGCGCATTGGTGGGCTCAGGGCTCCTGCCCACTATGGGCATCCATCATCATAACAGATATAACGCCTACTGTTTAGCAGATGATGTGATGGAACCATATCGGCCTTACGTAGACCGGTTAGTCGTGGACATAATCAAGGACGTACCGTGCCCTACTCTTTCGAACGACATAAAAGTTAAGTTATTGGGCATCCCTGTTTTAGATGTTTTAATAGACGGACACCGAAGCCCTTTGATTATTGCCGCAACAACGACGTCGTCTTCCTTGTACAAGTGTTTTTCCGGGGTAAGCCGGAAAGTACTATATCCTGAATTATGAGCAGAATCAGCGAGTACAGGGTTATGTGGGTAATTGTGTTTTTTGACTTGCCTACTGATACGAAACGGGAGCGCCGGGCCTCAGCTAAGTTTAGGAAAGACTTGTTGAGCGATGGCTTTTCTATGTTCCAGTACTCAATATATATTCGTAATTGTCCGTCGGCCGAGAATGCGAAGGTTCATTCGAGAAGGGTCGAGGGAATTCTGCCGGAATATGGGAAAGTAGGGATTATCTGTATCACAGATAAACAGTTTGATAATATGCAGTTGTTTATCGGACGCAAGAATTCAGAATTGCCCCAAATAGAGCAACAACTCGAATTGTTTTGATTCATTTTTCGATTCTATTAATCGCCACAACAGCCTCAGAATGAGCGACTTACCCATAGCGTGCTGTTGTGACGATGTCAAAGATACAAAAAATGAAAGCCATTCACAACGAGGTTGAAGCTAATTTCGAATTTGAAAAAGCTGTTGTGACGATGTCAAAGATACAAAAAATGAAAGCCATTCACAACTCTTAGCGAAGCTCTTGTCTCTTATATGCTGCTGTTGTGACGATGTCAAAGATACAAAAAATGAAAGCCATTCACAACGGCATCGCAGGAGCTGTGCTTGGTTTCAAGGCTGTTGTGACGATGTCAAAGATACAAAAAATGAAAGCCATTCACAACCATAGTGAAGACTGCGGTAATCCTTACGGAGCTGTTGTGACGATGTCAAAGATACAAAAAATGAAAGCCATTCACAACTTCACGAAGGCCCTGGGGGAGAAGCCGCAGCTGTTGTGACGATGTCAAAGATACAAAAAATGAAAGCCATTCACAACCGTTGCAAGTTGCGGTGTCCTCGCCGTCGGCTGTTGTGACGATGTCAAAGATACAAAAAATGAAAGCCATTCACAACAAGCCCTTTTGCTTTGTGGATGGTGGAAAGGCTGTTGTGACGATGTCAAAGATACAAAAAATGAAAGCCATTCACAACTAGTCCCCTTGGGGCCCTTGGCAAGGATATGCTGTTGTGACGATGTCAAAGATACAAAAAATGAAAGCCATTCACAACAGAATCCGGAGTTTGACCGTAATATGGCCAGCTGTTGTGACGATGTCAAAGATACAAAAAATGAAAGCCATTCACAACTTGAAAATTAAGGAGCGCGGCGGCTCCCCGGCTGTCGTGACGATGTCAAAGATACAAAAAATGAAAGCCATTCACAACAAGACGAGGCCAACGAAATTCGTGGACAAGCTGTTGTGACGATGTCAAAGATACAAAAATTGAAAGCCATTCACAACAGCTGCTCCGCCAGTTCTTTGCTCACTTTCGCTGTTGTGACGATGTCAAAGATACAAAAAATGAAAGCCATTCACAACCTGGTCATAGTTCATTTACGGCTTAAATTCCAAAATTTTGAGCCGATAATCACACTTTTGAACGGTTAATTGAGCCGAATCGAGGGTTAAATTATTTCAAAATACAATAATTGAAAGAGGTAAAGTTTGCTTGATCAATCACTTTCGGCCTCGGCGAGGGTTTCGGTGCAGAGGTTGTCGCAGTGCTCCTGCCAGGGGGCGCCGCCGTGGCTGCGGACCCACTGGAATTCAATCATCAGCTTCTTGCGCTTGACCAATTGCTTGAAACTCAGCAGAAGGTCCGCGTCCGGCTGGTGCTTGCGCCGGGGCGGACGGCCGAGCGAGAGCGTGGCGGCAAGGCAGTCGGTGCACACACGCGCCCGGCAACGGTCGGGCAGGGCGTCAATTGCGGCCAGGATGGCCTTGAGCTCGGCTCTCTGGCTGGTCTCATTGCGCAACACGAAAGAATTCTGTCTCAACACGGTGGCTTCGTCCGATTTTAGAATGACATAAGCCGCCGACCCGACATTGCTGCTGCTGGAATAACCGCCGTCAGTGTATATTATGTAGTCAACCATTTGGCCCTTAAATATACAAAATTTTTCTTAACTTAGCAGGTTGGAAACTAATAATATAACCATATGAAACGAATCAGCCTCATCTTCGCCGCGGCAGCCTCCCTGCTGGTCAGCGCCTGCGACAATCCCAATCAAGTGACTCTCCCCGTGACCCGCAGCTTCGACTGTGACGTACTCGTGATCGGCGGCGGTCCCGCAGGCATCGGTGCAGCGGTCTGTGCAGCCCGCCACGGCGCCAGCACCATCCTCGCGGAGCGCAGCGGCTATCTTGG
>OCVV011359268.1_pt1 | contig 10014 bp, 7 predicted proteins | sample 1539721 | NCBI WGS metagenome assembly OCVV01 (sample SAMN02144230, study PRJEB22623) | gut metagenome | biome: sheep rumen | host: Ovis aries | place: New Zealand
GCAAGAGAAATTTTCGCGTCACGAATCCCTATAATAAGTGCTGTAGGACACGAAGTAGACTTCACAATAGCTGACTTTGTAGCAGACCTAAGAGCTCCAACTCCAACAGGAGCAGCAGAAATGGCAGTACCTAATATGGTAGATATAGAAAACCATATTAAACAATTATCAATAAGATTAAACGAAAATATTAGTAAAAAAATAAACATTCATAAACTATTATTAGAAAAATGTAGAGATTCATTCGTATTAAAAAATCCAATGATAATCTATGAAAATAAAAAACTAAAAATAGAAGAACTAAAAGAAAATGCAAATAGAATATTAAAACAATTATTAGATAATAATAAAATTAGATTAGAAAAAATCAAATCAAATTATATTTTAAACAATCCAAATACTCTATATAAAGAATCCAAAATCAAATTAAATAACTTAATAGATAAATTAGAACTAGTTAACCCACTTGGAGTATTAAAAAGAGGTTATTCATTAACTAAACAAGATAACAAAGTAGTATCAACAATTAAGAATATCAATAAAGAAAAACCATTAATAATTAAATTACAAGATGGAATAGTAGAAACAGAAATTAAAAACATAAAGGAGGAAAACAATGGCTAAAGAAACAAAATTTGAAGACAATTTAAAAGAATTAGAAACAATAATAAATGAACTAGAAACAGGAGAAATTGATCTTGATTCATCAATAGAAAAATATACAAAAGCAATGAAATTAGTATCTACTTGTGAAAAAAAACTAAATGAAGTAGAAGAAAAAGTAAATAAAATATTAAATGAAAATGGATCCTTAGAAGATTTTTCAATTGAAGAAAATGCCTAAATAGGTATTTTTTTTCATATATAAGAAATAAATAAATGACTATAATAATAATGTAGTTTGCCAAAAGGAGTTGTTTGATGTGTTTTTAAAAAAAATTAAAAAAACATTTATAATCATTCTAACATCCTTTATTATGCCCATTTCTATATTAGCTTATTCTGAATATATAATTGCTGGTGGTGAAAATGTAGGTATAGAAATTAATTGGGAAGGCGTTATGGTAGTTGGCCTTTATGAAATAGACGGCAAATATAAAGCTAGCGAAGCAGGAATAAAAGTAGGAGATATAATTACATCAATAAACAATCAAAATATTTCAAACATAGATGATATGACAAATATAATTTCTGAATCAAAAGACAAAATAGAAATAGGCTTTATTAGAAATAACAAATTAGACCACACAACATTAGAACTAACTAAAGATGAAAACAATGTATATAAAACAGGATTATACGTAAAAGACCAAATAAAAGGAATAGGAACACTAACATATATAGACCCAAATACAAAACTATTTGGAGCACTAGGACATGAAATAATAGAAAAAACAACCGGTAAAATACTAGAAGTAAAAGATGGAAAACTATATAATTCCGAAGTAACAAATATAGAACCTAGTAGAGACGGAAATCCTGGAGAAAAAAATGCTGTATTTAAAGAAACTACCATAGGTAATATCAAAGAAAATACCAATAAAGGAATATTTGGAACATACCAAGAAAAAATCCCAGAAAAAAAACTCTATAAAGTAGCGCTTCCAAGTGAAATTAAAATAGGAGAAGCAAAAATACTAACTGTACTAGATAAAGAAGAAATAAAAGAATATAAAATAAACATTCTAAAAATATCAGAAACAAAAGAAAAAACAAAAAATCTATTATTTGAAATAACAGATGAAGAATTACTTGAAAAAACAGGAGGAATAATTCAAGGAATGAGCGGTTCACCAATAATACAAAACGAAAAAATCATAGGAGCAGTAACACACGTAGTAGTAGATAATCCTGAAAAAGGATACGGAATATTTATAACAAATATGTTAGAAGAAGCAGAAAACTAGCTTCTTTTTTTGATTTTTAATAAAAAAAATGATATAATAACCAGAAAAAAAAGGGGGATAATATGAGACTTAAAAAAAGCATTAAAAACAAAATATCAACATTTGCGATACTAACAAGTACAAGCCTGGGTATGGCTTCATTCGGAATGGCAGCCTCAGCACTAAGTGGAAAAATAAAATTAAATAAAGAAATAGACCAAAAGAAAATCGAGTACTATGAAAAACAAACGAGAATAAATAATTCTCTTATAAAAAATCAATTAGATGAATATAATAAAAAAGTAGAAGAATTTAGAAAAAAACAAATAAAAGAATTATACTCTGAAATAACATACATACCAGATGAATATAGATATCAAATAATAAATAATTTAAAAGATACTTCTAATACATATAATTATGGAATAATATCACAAGAAGATTTAGATAAAATAACATCATTAGAATTAGTAATTGGTGAATCAAAAGACCTTGACTTCTTAAAAAAATGTACAAATCTAGAAGAATTAAAAATTTATTGTGCCCAAGAAGATATCATATTTCTAAACTTTTTACCAACACTTACAAATATAAAAAAACTAGAACTAAATGCAAGTATATATACGCTTGATAGTAATATGAGAGAGTTAATATATAAAAAACTACCTTGCATTGAAGACTTAAATCTTCCATATACTATAACATTTGAACCAGGAGTTATAGAATCATTAAATCAAATAAAAAAATTATCAATCAATCCATCAATAAATTGTGATATCAACTTCAATGAATTAACACACTTAGATGAATTAGTAATAAATTCAGAAAGACCATATGATATCGCAATATGGTTAAATAAAGAAGAATATAATACATTGAAAGATAATAATGTAAAAATAACATTCAAAGAAAATATAGAAGAAAAATACCTTGAAATATCAGAAAAATTAGATAACATTCTAAATAGTTTAGAAATAAATGAAAATTCAAGCGATGAAGAAATATTAGATGAAATATTAAAATACGCAATAAAAAATTATCAATATGATGAAGTAGTCGCAAATGCATCAGCTGAAGAAAAAAGAAAAATGGGTATACCAAACATTTTTTACAACGGTGGAGAACTTTATGCAACACTAGAAAAAGATACTCAAATATGTGGTAATTATGCAGCATTCGTAGAAGCAATGTATGATAGAATAAAAAAACCAGAACAATCATATATATTAACAAGCGTAAATCATGCATGGAATTTAGTAGACATAGAAGGTAAGAAATACTATGTAGATTCAACATGGTTAGACGAAAGAACGATAACTTATAATGAAGAACAATTAACATCAGAAGAAGCAGCAGATATAAATATTCATAAATATATGCATTGGTATAAAGAAGATCCTAATTCAGACTTTATAAAACAAACACAAGAACAAAACGAGTCACATATAATAGATAATATGGTTAATTATGAAAAAGATACATATACAAAAACCAACTTTGAAATAACACAACCAGTAATAACAACTACTACTACAACAACTACAACAGAACCAGTATTTACAATATCAACCGAAAGAATTAATACCGAAAATTTAGATCAACAAAAAAATTATTTCGAAAATTTATATAACAAAGAAATTAATAAATATTCAAAAACAGGAGCAATACTACTAGCACTAGCGTTATTCCTATCTATTAAAAGAGAATTAAGAGACAAAAAAGAAGAAAATATAAAAAAAATAGTAAAAGTAAAAAAAATATAAGAAACTAGTAAAATAGTTTCTTTTTGATATATAATTCATAAAATATAATGGTGATAATATGGAATTATTTAAAGGATCAGGTGTAGCACTAGTAACACCATTTAAAAGCGATGGAAGTATAGATTATCAAACATTAAGAAAACTAATAGATTTTCAAGTAAATAACAACACAGATGCCATAATAATAACCGGAACAACAGGAGAATCCGCAACGCTATCATATATAGAACATTTAAGTGTAATAGAAGAATGTATAAATTATACGAATGGAAGAATACCAGTAATTGCAGGAACTGGGTCAAACTGTACAAAAAGCGCAATAAATATGGCAAAAGAAGCAGAAAATTTAGGAGCAGACGGTCTATTAATAGTAACACCATACTACAATAAAACAACACAAAACGGATTAATAAACCATTACTCAAAAATATCAGAAAAAGTAAGTATCCCAATAATACTATATAACGTTCCATCAAGAACAGGTTTAAATATAGAACCTAAAACAGTAAAAGAACTAGTAGAAAAAAATAAAAACATAAAAGGAATAAAAGAAGCATCAGGAAACATCAACAATGTATTAGAAATAAAAGAATTACTAGGAGATAAAATAAATATATATTCAGGAAACGATGACCAAATAGTACCAATTCTTTCATTAGGAGGAGTAGGGGTAATATCAGTAATCGCAAATATACTACCACAAGAAACACATGATTTAGTCATGAACTATCTAAACGGAAACATAGAATTAAGTAAAAAAGAACAGATAAAAATGTTAAAACTTGTAAAAGCACTTTTCAAAGAAACTAATCCAATACCTATAAAAAAAGCACTAGAAAAAATGAATATGATCAATGGATACCTAAGGGAACCATTAATAGAATTAGAAGAAAAACACGAAAAAATATTAATAAAAGAAATGAAAAATTACGGAATAGATATTTAACTATTCCTTTTTAAATACTTACTTACTTTGCCATAATCATAAAAAGTAACAAAAATAATATTAATACTAGTCGCAATAACAAGTCCCCACATACCTATATGAATACTGCACCCAATAATTAAAACAAGACTTCTTAAAATCATTCCAAACAAAGTACCCTTCATAGAGTCATTTGCCTTACCCATAGCTTGTAAACTACTACTAATCGGAGATTGTATATAATGCATCAAACAAACAACACTCATAACCCTAATATAACCAATTCCTAAATCAGTATTATATATAAACTTTAAAGGAATAGAAGGGAAAAATAAAAATATCAAAGTACAAGGAATACCAATCAATAAAGAAAAAAATATACCTTGCTTAATTTTTAATTTAGTATTTCTAAAATCGCCATGAGAATAACTATAACTAATAACAGGAATAATAGCTTGACTAATAGCTAAAGTAAAAAAACTAGGAAGAAGAACTAAAGGCATAACATACCCGTTAATAACACCATACTCAGTAACTATAAAGCTATTAGAATAACCACTTTTAAGAAGAAAAAATGTCATAATAATTGGTTCAAAAAAATATCCAACATTTCCAATCAATCTACTACCCGTTGTAGGTAAACTAATACCCAAAACATCACGAACATTACGCTTATCAAAAACTAAATCAGATCTCTTAATTTTAAAACTTTTAGGTAAAAAGAAAAATAAAACAAATATACTAGTTAATTCACTAACTATATTAGATAAAACAATAAAAGCAGCCGCATACTCTATACCTTTTTTAATAAAAATAGGAACACCTATAGAAATAACAATAAGTCTAATTAAGTCCTCAGTAACATTACTAACAACATGAGGAACCATCTTTTGTTTACCAAAAAAATATCCCCTCAAAACACTTGAAATAGAAATAAAAGGTAAAACAAAACCTATACAAATAATACTTAACTTAATCCTTGGTTCATGAAGTAAATTATTAGAAATAAAACCACTAAAAAATAAAAGAAAAATCATAATAATTAAATTAATAAATAAAGTAATAGGAAAACATAAGAATACTAAATTCTTATTATTCCTATTATCTTCAGCAACTAACTTAGAAATCGCAACAGGAAGCCCTAAAGAAGCCAAAGAAATAAGTAACATAAAAGTAGGAGTAACTAAACTATAAACACCAATACCTTCAGTACCAATAAGTCTAGTCATAACAATTTTAATAAGCATTCCTATAATTTTAGTAATAAAACCACCAACAATAAGTATAAAAGTAGACTTAACAAATTTGTTTTTCATAATATCCCTCATAAAAATATATGTAAAAAACAAAAATAATATTTTAAAACATTAAAAATTGTTTTATAATAATTATATTGGAGGTTCATTATGGATATAGAATTTAAAAATTTATCAGAATTAAGAGAAAGAGTAACACCCGCATTAAATACAAAATTAAAAGAATTAAAAGCCAAAAACTATAACTATGTTACAATAGATGATATATGGGACTTCCTAATAAAAAACTGGAAAAAATCAAAAAATTTAACACTATATGATATAATAAATGATATATTAAATTTAAATAATGAAGATATAGAAGAATATGCAGTAAAAAGGAGCGAACAAAATGACAAAAGTGAACCAAGATCTTAACTTTGAAAGACTAATGTATAATATTAAAACATACATCAAAGATGAAAAAAAATTAAATCTAATAGAAAAAGCATATGACCTAGCAAGTACTAAACACGAAGGACAATATAGAAAAACAGGAGAAGCATATATAATTCATCCACTAAACGTTGCAGCAATATTAACAGAAATAAAAGCAGACTATGAAACAATATGTGCCGCAATATTACATGACACAATAGAAGATACAGATGTAACACTAGACGATTTAGAAAAAGGATTCGGGCGTACAGTAAGAAACCTAGTAGATGGTGTAACAAAAATAAACAAACTAGATTTAGGTGGAGAAAAAGAAGCAGAAATCGCAACACAAAGAAAAATACTAGTTGGAATGACAGAAGACGTTAGAGTAATAATATTGAAACTAGCAGATAGACTACACAACTTAAGAACACTTTGGGCACTACAAGAACATAGACAAAAATATAATGCAAAAGAAACACTAGATATACTAGTTCCAATCGCACATAGATTAGGTATGTATAAAATAAAAGGAGAACTAGAAGACTTATCATTAAGATACTATAAACCAGATATATACTTTTCAATAGTAGAAAGACTAAATCAAACAAAACAAGAAAGAGATAAAATAATTGCAGAAATGCTAGAAAGCGTTTCAAATCTACTAACAGAAAATGGAATAAAACATGAGATAAAAGGAAGAGCAAAATCAATATATAGTATCTATAAAAAAATGGATAAAGGAAAAAGTTTCAATAATATATATGACCTAAACGCATTAAGAGTATTCGTAAATACAAAAGAAGAATGCTATCAAGCACTTGGAATAGTACATGGTAAATATAAACCAATGCCAAAAAGATTCAAAGACTATATCGCAATGCCAAAAAGTAATGGTTATCAATCACTACATACAACAGTTTTCGGAAACAATGGTTACTTATTTGAAATACAATTTAGAACATATGAAATGGATGAAATAGCAGAAAATGGTATAGCTTCACATTGGTCATATAAAGAAGGAGCAAAAGCAACACAAGACTTTACAGATCAAAAACTACAATTCTTTAAAAGTATAATGGAACTTCAAGATGAAGACGACAAAAACTTTGTAGACTCAGTAAAACAAGAATTTGAAAATACAATATATGTATTCACTCCAAATGGAAACGTTATAGAACTTCCAGCAGGAGCAACACCAATAGATTTCGCATATAAAGTACATACAGATATCGGAAACCAAATGGTTGGAGCACTTGTAAACAATATGATAGTTCCATTAACACAAGAACTAAAAACAAACGACATAGTAAAAATAAATACAAGTAAAAAAGCAACCCCAAGAAGAGAATGGATAAATATAGTTAAAACAACACAAGCAAAAAACAAAATTAAAAACTATTTCAATAAAATAGATAAAAATGAATCACTTAAAAAAGGTGAAGAAATATTAAAAGATGAATTAAAAAGAAAAAAAATACCACTTACAGAATTTATAACAGAAGAAAATATATCAAAAATATTAAACACATACAAATTAAAAACAATAGACGATTTATACATAAATATTGGTTCAAACAAACTATTAATTGGTTCTATAATTAATTTAGTAATTAAAAAAGAAATATCAAAAGAAGAATTAGTACTAGACAAAATTCAAAATAGAGAAATAAAACAAGAAAACGTAAAATCAGACATAATCGTAGAAGGAATAGACAATATAAAAATAAATATTGCGTCTTGTTGTGATCCAGTTCCAGGAGATAATATAATGGGATATATAACAAAAGGAAATGGAATATCAGTACATAGAGATAATTGCCCAAATATAAGAAACACAGAAGAAAGACTAATAGATGTACATTGGAACGAATCAACAATTAAAAAATACCCAGTTGATTTACTTATAACAACAAATAACAATAAAAATATATTATTGGATATCATTTCAAAAACAACAAATAATAATATATCAGTAAGTAGCGTTAATACATTAAAAGAAAACACAAGATATAAACTTACAATACTTGTAGAAAATAAATCAAATCTTGATAAATTCATAAGTGATTTAAAAAGCATTTCAAACATATTAAATATAGAAAGATTAATTCAGTAAAGAGTTTAAAAAAACTCTTTTTTTTTCTTCAAAAATTTTGTATAATTATATATAGTAAAGGAGTGTAGAAAATGTTAGGAAACATAGTAGGTATAGAAGAAAACACTGTTCTAATAAATTTAAACATTGATTTAACAAGAATATCAAATCTAATAAATTTGATGGTAATAATGGAAAGCGAAGAAAAAAGAATAATAGGAGAAATAATAAATATTAAAAACAACATCGCATACGTTAATCTCTTAGGTGAATTAAAAGGAGAAAAATTCGTATATGGTGTTATAAATAAACCAAGTTTTTCTTCATCAGTAAAACTTATATCAAAAGAAAAAATACCAATGATAATAAGTACAGAAAACTTCATAGAAAATGAACACTTATACTTAGGTACAAGTCCAATATATGAAGGAGTAAAAATAAATATAGAAGTAAATAAATTCTTTAGCAATCACTTTGCAATATTTGGATCAACTGGTTCAGGAAAATCATGCAGTGTATCACGTATATTCCAAAACTTATTTTCAAAACCAAATTCAATACCATATAGATCAAGTATCTTTATATTCGATGCATATGGGGAATATCATACAGCATTCGAAAAGCTACATGAAGTAGTACCAGAAATAAATTTTAAATACTATACAACAAATACAGACGATGATATAGATAAAATATTAAGAATACCTCTTTGGTTATTAGATGTAGATGATATAGCGTTACTATTAGAATGTAATAATACAAGTCAATTACCAATAATAGAAAAAGCATTAAAACTAGTAACAGTATTCGCAAGAGAAGAAAAACAAGTAATAAAACATAAAAACGATATAATTGCTAGAGCTATACTAGATATACTAACAAGTGGTAAAAATCCATCACAAATAAGAGACCAAATAGTTTCAGTATTATCATACTATAACACTAGTGAATTAAACCTTGAAACACAAATATTCCAACCAGGATATACAAGGCCATTAAAACAATGCTTACTAGTAGATGCATCAGGTAAAATTAGAGACATGGAATTAGTAATGAACTTCATGCAAAAGTTTGTAGACGATACACTAGAATTAAATTTACCAGATGGATCATTTAAATATACACTAGATAATTTAAAAGATGCATTAGACTTTGCTTTAATAAGTGAAGGAATACTAAAAAGTGAAAAAGTATTTGATGAATATAACGTATTAAAAGTAAGATTACACTCATTAGTTTCAGGTAGTTATAGTGAATACTTTAATTATGATCACTTTATTTCAAAAGACCAATATATAAGAGAACTCTTATCAGCTCCAAACGATAGAAAAGCTCAAATAATAAACTTCAATATAAACTATATAGACGATAGGTTTGCTAAAACAATAACAAAAATATATTCAAAATTACTATTCAATTATGCAAAAGAATTAAAAGATAGAGCTTCAATACCTTTCCATATAATTCTAGAAGAAGCACATAGATACGTACAAAACGATAACGACATAAATCTATTAGGTTACAACATATTTGATAGAATTACAAAAGAAGGAAGAAAATATGGAGTATTATTAGGACTTATATCACAAAGGCCATCAGAACTTTCAGACACATCAATATCACAATGTAGTAATTTCCTAATATTTAATATATTACACCCAGTAGATTTAGC
>OCVV010810586.1_pt1 | contig 10013 bp, 7 predicted proteins | sample 1539721 | NCBI WGS metagenome assembly OCVV01 (sample SAMN02144230, study PRJEB22623) | gut metagenome | biome: sheep rumen | host: Ovis aries | place: New Zealand
CGAAGCCGACTACCTGGTGGTATTCGACGAGACGCAGGTCGTGGTGAACGAGGCCTTCCTCAAGCAGGGCGGCGTGCTCCTCACTCCGGCCGACATCGATGTCTCGAAGCTCGAGAACGTGAAGGCCCTGAACGTCGCGATGCTCGGCAAGCTGAGCAAGCATTTCGACTTCACTGTCGAACAGTGGACGGTCGCCTTGAACAAGCTCTTCGCCGAAAAGTTCCACGAAGGGAACAAGAAGGCGTTCATGCTCGGCCGCGAAGGCTAAACTATATTCCGCGAAAGGGGAAATGAGAAACTTCTACTGGTTTTGGTTCGGTTTGACGCTCTGGAGTACCCGCCTGGTACTCCTTTGCGTATTGTACTTTACGGACGCGCCTACGGGCGGCCCGATTGTGGACCGCTGGTATAGATTTTTCCCCCATACGCTGGTAATTGAAGCCGGTGTCGCGATGGCGCTTGCCTGTGCGGGCGGATTGCTCTGCACGCTTTTGCGCGGGAAGGCGCGGAAAGTAGCGGGCATCGTTTTCCTCGCTCTCGGAATCGCCTACATGGTGGCTGCCGGGACCGACGACGAGATTATGCGCTGGATGGGCCAGCACCTGTCGCTTTCGTTCATCACCACATACGCGCTTGCCGCATCGGACATGGGCCTGGTGGGCCGCGTGTTTTTGGGCGGTGCGTGGCACTTTCTGCTCACGACGTTCATCGTGATTGCGGGAATTGTCGGGACGGTGTTTCTTTATAGGAAGATGTTCGCGAAGTGGAGCGCGGAGGCGGTTGTTGCGGTAAAGAACCGCGCATCTGGTGTGAACTTCGCGGCGGTCAGGAATTGGATCTGCCTCGGGATTGCACTTGCGCTTGCGATTACGGGACTCACGTCGAAGAACTGGTTCGCGCCGAGCAACATGCGCTGGAAGCGCATCGCGCCGGTCGCTTTCCGGCTGGTAGACGAAATCAAGTACAAGCTCACGGAAGCCGAAAAGCGCGGCGACTATGCCGAGGGCATAGAGTTGCTCGGCGGCTTCCCCCTCGCAGATTACCCCTTCGAGGATTGCACGGCCTCTGCAAGCGAATGCGAACAATACCGTCAGCACGATATTGAGCAATTCAAGGCAAGGGGCGACCGCAAACCCGATATCATCTTCTTCGTGATAGAAACGTTCCGCGGCTGGACCGGCGACATCCGCGTCCCCGCGACATGCGAAAAGCTCCCGAACATCTGCAAGCTCGCGAAGAGCGGTCTCTATTTCCCGAACGCGCACAGCGTGGGCTACCCCTCCATCGAAGGCTTCTTGGGCGTCCTTGCCGGAGTGTGGGCGCATCCGCAGACAACCTTCCTCTCGGACTACCCGAATACGCGCATGCGTGCCCTGCCCGAAATCTTGGGCGAAGCGGGTTACTACCGCATGGTACTCACCGCCACCGAACCGAGTTTTGACAATTTGCACCCGTGGTTCGCCAAGTGGTTCGACTATTCGGAATACAAGCCCGAGAACCAGCACGACGTCCCCATCGCGAACCGTTTCCGCGAACTTTACGCAAAGCGCCCTGCAGGGCAACCGCTGTTCTTCGACTGGATGAGCACCACGAGCCACGTGCCGTTCTCGTTGCCCAAGGAATACGGCCCCACGCCGAGCGATCCGGAAGTCGCCTATGTGCGTTCGCTCGCCTACATGGATAGCGCCGTGGGCATCGTGATGGACGAAGTGGCCAAGGGTCCGAATGCCGACAATACTTTGTTCGTGCTCGTGGGTGACCATGCGTTTGCGAACAATGCACAGCATCGCGTATCGAATTTTATCGGTGGTGTGCATGACGGTTATACGTGGGTTCCGCTCATTGTCGCAGGCCCGAATATCGAACCGAAAGTCGTCACGACGCCTGTTTCGCAGGTGGATATTGCGCCGACGGTTCTAGATTACATCTTCCTTTATGGGGCTACCGAATTTTTTGTCGGGGAGAGCCTCCTTGAACTCGATCCGCCTGCTGCGTTCGATGGCGTAGACTACACCATCGTTTTCCATGCCGCGTCTAAACATAGGCCGGTATTCGCGTTCCGCATGGGCGACATGACGATGATTACCGACTCGGTCACCTACATCGCGAACATCCAGGATTCAACGCTCGTGAGCGCCTTCGAGACCGTGCTCGAGCCCACCTGGGATACGTCTCACCCCGCCGAAGGATTCGTGACGGGCAAGGTTATCGAGAACGCCGCCGCCAAATACGCCGAGACCTTCCGCAAGATGCGCGCCGCGGGCCATGCCTGGGAATACGTCATCAACAAGAACAAGCTGCTGCCTCCTCCCCAGAGGTAACCATGTCGCGCTTCTACTGGTTCTTCTTTGCGTTGATTGTGGTCGTTGCCCGCGTGGTGCAGCTCTGTGCGCTGTACCTGTGCAACGCCCCGACGGGCGGGCCGTTCGTGGCCGACTGGAACCGTTTTTTGTGGCACACGATGTTTGCCGATATCGGAATCATCATGGCGTCGGCATTCTGCTTGCAGGCCGTTTCGCTTGTGGTCAAGGGTCGCGGGCTGCGCATTGTAAAAATCGTTTCGGTCGTTCTTGCGGGTGTGTACCTTTTTGCCTGCGGTACCGATGACGAAATCATGCGCTGGATGAACCAGAGGCTCTCTTTCTCGTTCATCGGGACTTATATGGGTGCCGTATCCGATACGGGCCTTGTCGCAAGCATCTTCAAGGAAGGCGCGTTCCATTTCCTGTTCAGTTTCTTTACGGTGGTCGCGGCCATCGTCGGTCTCGCGTTCTTTTCGCGCGGGAACCGCTTGGAGCGTGCCGTCGCGCGTCCGTTCCATAAGTCTTTCGTGGCGCCTGTCGTAGCGATTCTCGTGTTTGCCATTCTCGGCTGCACGTCGCACATGTGGTTCAACCCGTCGCACCGCCGCTGGCCGCGCATCAAGCCTATCCCATACGTGCTTGTCGAAGAGGCCATGCATGCGTTCGAGTCGCTGGAGCCGCCGGCCGATTACCGCGAAGGAATCCTTGCGCTGGGTGGCAATCCCGATGCCGAATATCCGTTCTGGCACTGGGCGGGTGGCGATTCCGCTAATGCGGATGCGGTGGAAAAGGCGAGCCTTGCCGCATTCAAGAACAGGCCCCTCGAGGAACGTCCCGATATCATCCTTTTCAATATCGAGAGCCTGCGCGGTTGGACAAGCGACATGCGCACCAGGAGCTGCATGCGTTTCCCGAACCTTTGCAAGCTCGTTTTAAGCGGTACCTATTATCCGAACGCGCATAGCGTGGGCTATCCGTCCATCGAAGGTTTCCTCGGCATCATGGTGGGTGTGCCGAGTCACCCGCGCGCGACGTTCCTGTACAACTATCCCAACACGCGTATGCGTTCGATTGGCGACGTGTTGCAGGCGGCCGGTTACAACAGGCAGTTGCTCTGCGGTTCCGACCCGAAGTTCGACAACGAACTCGTGTGGCAACAGAAGTGGTTCGACTACAACGAATTCAAGCCGGAAAACGACAACGATGTCGCGCTCGCGCGTCGCTTCGTGGAAATGTACCGTGAACGCGATAAAGGTAAGCCGCTGTTCTTCCACTGGATGAGCCGCAGTATGCATATCCCGTTCGACCTGCCTGCCGACATGGGCGAACGCCCTGCCGATGCGGAGGCTGCCTACTTGCGTGCCGAAGCCTACATGGACAGCGCCCTCGGGATTATCGTGAACGAGGTGGAGCGCGGGCCGCGCGCGAACAGCACGCTGTTCATTCTGGTGGGGGACCATTCGTACCCGAACAGCGCGCAGACGGCGGAATCGGAACGCCTCGGCAAGATTCACGAAGGCGAGACCTGGGTGTCGCTGATTTTCGCCGGAGCGGGTGCCGAACGGACAATGGACCTGCGTCCCGTATCGCAGGGAAGCATCGCCTCGTCGGTTGTCGACTTCCTCGGGCTCGACGTCTCCAACCATTTCATGGGCGCAAAGCTTATTTCGAAAGCGGTTCCGCCCGATTCCGCGGATTCTTCTGCCGTGCTGTTACGTGAACTTCCCGGCGTGTATTCTTTCCGCCAAGGCGAAATCGCCTACCGTATCGATTCCCTCGCGTTCTTCGCGGGCATGGACGATACCGAGCCCGCCGCCGTGCGCACCGCCAGTTGGAAAGCGGACTGGGACGTTTCTCGCCCGGTCGAAGGATTCGTTTCGGGACGCAGCGTCACTGTGGATGAAAAGCTTCTCGCCGAGACAACCGCGAAGATGCGCGCCGCCGCCCACGCCTGGGAATTCGTGGTGACAAAGAACAAGCTGATGCCCTGACGCGATCCTATTTCCCGAATAGGTCGGAGTGCGACCCTGTGTCTACGAGTTCAAGAATTAAGATGTCTTCTTCTATTTTGTAGATAAGCAACCAGTCGGGTTCTATGTGTAATTCTCTATGTCCGGCCCAGTTTCCGAAGAGGGGATGGTCTCTGTAAGATTCTGCAAGATTATCCCCTTTGGCAAGGATGTCTACGACGTCTTTAAGCTTCTGGGAATTCTTTCCTCGTTTGACGGCTTGCTTGACTGCCTTCTTGAACTTGCGGGTTGCTCGAATGGTGTATTTATATGAATCTGTCATATGCCGAGCTCGTCCCATAACTCCTGAGGTGTAGCGTATGTCTTGGCGTCGGGATCGCGGGCGAGTTGTTCGCCTTCCCGAATAGCTTCGAGGAGTTCTTTGGACGGGGGCCTGGTGACGGCAAAGGGAAGGCCGTGGTGCAAAACGGCCTGTTTCAGGAAAACGGTAAACGCCTGGGAAAGGGTCAATCCCAGGTCATTGAATAGTTCGGTGGCTTGAGCTTTTAGCTCCTTGTCTATTCGAATGTTTGTAACCACAGTACTCATACCTCTAAATATACAACAAAAAGTTCCAAATGTAAAGTATTTGTAGTGTTATTGTTGTAAAATGGATGCGGCGGCCCCGCATGGCGAACAGGAAAACGGCTCCTGTCTATCCTATAAGACGGATTTTTCTCGAAAAATGAGCTTTTTTTTTAATGATATCTATCCCTAAAAAATTGCACTCTGTCAAGAAATCAGGTCTTTTCTTTCCCGACGAGTTTTTGCTTGATTATCTTGTATACCGAAAACATGATAACCTGTCGTATAAAACATTTCCTTCTTTTGTTGTGCATCTTGCCTTTGCTGGGGTTGCACGCTTATGCCGATCCTAGTGGAATGTACATTGACTTTACGGCACAGACCGACAACGATTACGATGGCCCCCTGGTGACCAGGATTCCGCAAGGGTTCTTCAATGTGGGATTGCTGGTGGAAGAAGGCGAATGGAGCGAGGGTATCAATGTCGATGAGATGCAGGGGATATCCCACGACAACGAAAACTATTACCTTACAAACCAGTGGGAGATATTCAAGGTTTCCAAGAAAACGCATAAGGTTGTCGCGAAAAATCACCTGCTCAGGGTAAACCGGTTTCTGAAGGACGGTTTCTACCGCCATTTCGGAGGCATCTCGTGCTATGGGGACTACCTGTATGTTGCCACAACGGGGCGTAGGCATCCCCTGACTACGAGGAAGGCCGTCCCGATAATTATTGTGTTCGATAAGGAACTGAATTTTGTCAAGTTCGGATTCTTGCCCGAGGACTTGCAGAAGGGCGCCGCCTGGGTTGCCGTGAATCCGGCAAACGGACACCTGTATTCGTCGTACGGGCAGGTGGTTTACGAGTATTCCCGCGATTTCCGGAACGGGGAAACCTTGAATGCGGTTGGACACTACGTCCTGAATTTCCGGCATGCCGACTTGAGTCCCGAGGAATGGGAAGACGCCGTGGCGCAGGGAGGCACATTCTCCGGCAACGGGGTCCTTTTTTATGTCCTTGACTTGAAACACTCCGCAAAGAACGCGAGCACGGGAATCCATGCCTTTGCCCTGCATGACAGCGAAGGCGACGAAATTGACCTCTGGGGATTAAACAACAAGGGAGAGATGCATCCCTTCATTTCCATAAGGTACATCGGCAGCCGTGACGGGGAGCGTTTCTGGGAAATGGAAGACCTGACTTTCGGGAGGGATTCCATTGGCGAGTATATCGGATTGTTGCAACTGAGGAACGGCAAGAAGGACGAAGCACAGGTGGTCCATTACCGCCTGCTGTACGATATCAGGAAGGCTCTAGACGATCTTTCCAAAAAGTTCTTCTAGCTTCTCGTTCTGCTTGACGGTGTCGTATTCCGCTTCCATCTTGGCGCGGGCGGCAATGCCCATTTGCATGCGCAGGTTGTAGTCGCTGGCGAGGGAGTCCATGCCCTCCGCCAGTTTGTCGATGTCGCGCTGGCCAACAAGGTATCCTGTGCGCCCGTCGTCGATGATTTCGGGGAGGCCTCCGCAGTACGTGCCGATGCTCGCCATGGCGCTTGCGCCCGCTTCCTTGAGCACGATGAGTCCCGAGTCGCGGTCGTTGTTTTTGGCGACGATGCATGGTGCCACGAGTACGTCGTAGTTCGCGAGAAGCTCGGGCATCAGCTGTGCGGCGACGCTTCCCTTGAAAATGACTTTGTCTGCAATGCCGAGTTCCGCGGCGAGGCTCTGCAGTTGTTCCTGCAGCGGGCCCTTGCCTATGAGCGTGAGAGAGGAATCCTGGTGCTTGCCCGCAATCTTCGCGAAGGCGCGGATGCCGTACTCGAAACCCTTCTTTTCGACCTGGCGGCCGATCATCAGGAACTGGGTGGGGCGTTCGGGGCGCCTGAACGGCGTGAATGCCGAAGTGTCGACGCCGAGCCTGTGCACGTGAATCTTGCTTTCGGGGGCGCCCAGCTGTACGAGGCAGTCGGCCAACTCCTGCGAGGCGGGGAGCAATAGCTGTGCCGTATCGAACATCCTCTTGTACGTGCGCTTGTAAAACAGGTAGTCGATAGGGATGTGCGGGTTCAGCAGGATTCCTACGTCTACGCCGTGGAGCGTCACGATGAGCGGGACTCCGGCTTTTTTCGCGGTTGCCGAGACGAGCGCCCCGTTCGTACCGAAATGCGCGTGCACGAACCGCGAACCGCTTTCCTTTATGACGTTTACGAACTTGCCGCAGGGGAGTGCCGCATAGTAGAGCATCCGTGCGACGGGGCCGAGCGAGGTGACGTGATCGTAGGGGAAGTTTTCCCTGGCCGGGTTCAGGCCGCGGGCGATGACGTACGGCTCGAATTTCTTAGCGTGCTTCACCTGGTCGTAGATGAAGGTCTCGCTGTAGGGCAACCAGTTGCCTATCGCCATCGCGTACGGGATTTTCGTCATGTTGTTAATGTAGTATTTTTGGGAGACCGTCCGGCGAAATTGATGTATATTTGCGTAGGTACACTATGGACAAAGTCAAAGTCTGCTTTTATCCCACCTGCGAAAACGCGACGAATCACTTTCTCGCGAATCTCGCGCGCCTTCTCCGCGACGAGGGCGGTTTCGAGTGTTCCGGGTTCCTGGACCTCGCCAAGCAAAAGAAGGGCGAGGAGTTCCGGCAAGACGTGTACCATTTCAACTGGTTCGACCAGAGCCTTTCCCTGTGGTCTTTCCTTTACCGATTCTACATTTTGCTGCGCGTGATTTTTTCGCGCAAGCGGATCGTGTGGACCATCCACAATACGGTCCCGCACGGCGGAGTGCCCGTGTACAACCGCATCTTGCGCGCTCTCTTGTTGCGCTTTTCGACGGTCATCCATATCATGAGCGAGGGGAGCCGCGAACTGCCCTACTTGCAGCCGTACCTGCACAAGGTGGTACTGGTGCCGCACGGCGACTACTTTGGTTCTTACCCGGAATGCGATGCGGATATCCGCAAGAAGTTTGGCATTGCGGCCGACATGCCGATCGTGCTGTTCCTCGGGGCTATCCGCCCGTACAAGAATATCGAGGTGCTGCTGGACGCCTTCGACTTTGACGATGCCGTACTCCTGGTTTGCGGTAACGCGCGCCCGAAGGAATATTTGAACAAATTAACAGAAAGCGTATCGGGCCATAAGAACGTCGTCTTTGCACCGGGATTCGTGCCGGATTCCGAGCTTTCGGCCTACCTGCGGGCGGCCTCGTTCCTGGTGGCCCCCTACTCTTACGATTCCGCCCTCAACTCGGGCACTGTCCTGCTCGCCTGCTCTTACGGCAAGACGGTGGTATGCCCTGACATCGCCGGCGTGCGCGACATTCAGGCCGCTTCCAGTTGCCTGTACGCGTACCACTACGATAGCGGTGAAGAACATGTGGCCAAGCTCCGCGAAGCCATGGCCCGCGCCCTCGCCGATGCACGCACGGGCACGATTGCCGCGAAGGAGTCGGGGGCGCTCGAGTACATGCGCCGCAATTCCTGGGATGCCAATCGTTCCAGGTGGTGTTCCCTGTTTGCGCGCTAGCACCTCGAATTTTTTTATCTTTGGGCTATGGAAATCAAGGCGAAGGACAGCTACCTCCCGGGCTTTACCGTATTGATCCCTTTCTACAACGAAAGGGAATTCTTGCCTAGGCTTCTCGATAGCTTGCTGCAACAGACCCTTTTGCCCGCCAAGCTCGTGCTGATCGACAACGATTCCACGGACGATTCCGTGGAGGTCGCGAAGAAGATTCTCGAAAACAGCACCGTGCCCTACGAAATTCTCCACGAAACCCGCAAGGGCAAGGCGAACGCCCTGGAACAGGGCTGCACGCACATCGAGACGGAATACACGGTCTGTACCGACGCCGATACATGGTTCCCGCCGCACAGCCTGGAACTTGCAGATAGGCTGTTCCGCGAGAATCCCGACTACAGCTGTTACCTTGCGTTCGGCCTGAACGAGGAATGGCCCAAGGAAGAACAGTCGAACTTTATCGACAAGTGCTATGCCCTGGCGTCGCACTTTGCCGACCGCTGTTTCTCCGGCGGCTACGGGCATTTCTTCCGTAGCGACCCGTTCCTCAGATGCGGCGGCTTTTCCACGTCGATTTGGCCCTTTACCCTGATGGACCACGAAATTATCCATCGCATGCTCAAGTACGGCAAGCGCGGCTATCATAAGGAACTTTGGTGCTATACGAGCTTCCGCCGCGTGAACAGGAAATCGGTGCGTTGGACGTTTATGGAACGCTTCATGTACCACCACCTGCCGAGCATGTGCATGGAATGGTTCTTCTACAAGTTCTTGTGGAAGCGTTTCGAGAAGAGAAAGATGGTCGGCACGAACCTGCGCGAACAGCCCTGGCAGAACGCCACGAAACAGGTCGAGCAGAAAGACGACTTCTCGACCGACAAGAAGTACCTGATGCAGAGTTCGCTTTTCTCCGTGCTCGGGACAATCTTCAAGGTGGCGGGCCCGGTGCTCATGATCGTGGTCGCTCGCGTGTTCGACAAGGAAGTTTTCGGTATCTATGTTTCGGTGCAGTTGCTGATGCTCATGCTGAGCCGCGTGGCGGTGCTTGGGCTCGACAAGGGCCTGCACTGGTTTATTCCGCAGAACCGCCTGCTGGGCAGGCCCGCCTATTACGGCGTTTCGGAATCCATGTGGCGCGCGGTGATGATGGCTATCTGCATTTTCGGCCTGGGCGTGCTCGCGTCGTTCTTCGGGCTGCACAAGTATTCGCCGAGCCTTTCGAGCCTTTCGGTTCTTGATAACGCTCTGTTCTTCGGGGCGCTGCTCCCCTGGGCCGTTATCCACGTGCTTTCGGGCGCTTCCGAAGGCAACCGCAAGCCGCAATACAAGATTTTCGTGAACGATTTCGCGGTAGCGACTTTGGCTCCGCTCATTGCGCTCGGGCTGCACTTTTGCGGCGTGGGTGACCATGCGCTCCCCATGGGCCTGTTCAGCGCGAACTGCGTGGGAGCCATAATGCTTGCATGGCTCGTGGCAAAGCAGTTCCCCAACATGCTCTGGTTTCCCAAGAACGGTGTTGATCCCAAGCTGTTCCGCTACGCGCTTCCTCTCGGTTTTTCGGAAGTGGTGATTTCGCTGTTGTTGCGCATGGACTTGTGGATGGTCCTGCTCTTCTTGGGACCGGGCCCTGCTGGCGTGTACGCGCTCATGGT
>OCVV011137000.1_pt1 | contig 10013 bp, 8 predicted proteins | sample 1539721 | NCBI WGS metagenome assembly OCVV01 (sample SAMN02144230, study PRJEB22623) | gut metagenome | biome: sheep rumen | host: Ovis aries | place: New Zealand
ATTGTAATTCAGCAGGCCTTTGAGGATATTGTTAATGAAAAACCTGTCTCCTAGAGCAAAAAAAATCTTGATGGTTCTGGCCCAGGATGAAGCCAGAAAAATCGGAAGCAGTCAGCTTTTACCTGAGCATGTGCTTCTTGCAATCTTAAAATCAAAGGAAGGATTAGGATATTCTGCAATAACAGAACTTGGACTTGATGCAGATAAATTACAACAATCCATAGAAACTTATTTCCGAGATGACATTCATTCTCCAACTCTGGACTCAATTCCTAAGAGTCGACGATATCAGTTTATGATTGATATTGCCGATATTGAATCTTCGGCACTTCACAATAATTATATTGGAACAGAGCATCTTCTTCTTGCTGCAATCCGTGATGAGGGCAGTGTAGCCGCTAAATTCTTTACTTCAGAAGGCTACACAATTATGGATGCCCGTTTTACCGTAATGGAACTCCAGGCAGATGGTGGCTCTTCTATCCGCCAGCAAAATGCAGAAAGTCTGGTAGATACTGTTTTCCGAAGCCTTTTGAATGATGATGCAGGTGGCGGACTTTTTGGTGTATTCGAAGATAAAAAAGAAAAGAAGCAGCCTTCAGATAAGTCGAATGGCGCAAAACAGTCTTTCCTTGCAGAATACAGCCGTGACCTTACAAAACTTGCGCGCGAAAATAAAGATGACCCTGTGGTTGGCCGCGACAAAGAGATTCATCGTGTAATTCAGATTCTTTCACGTCGTACAAAAAATAATCCGGTGCTCACTGGAGAGCCTGGTGTTGGTAAGACTGCGATTGTTGAAGGGCTTGCACAGCATATAGCCGCGGGTAAAGTGCCGGAAGGGCTTTTGAATAAGAGGATTTTGTCTCTGGATTTGGCTGCGATTGTTGCTGGAACTAAGTACCGCGGCGAATTCGAAGAGCGCATGAAAAAGATGATGAAGGAGCTGCAGGATAATAAAGACATCATTCTCTTTATCGATGAACTTCATACAATCATCGGTGCCGGTGGTCCTGAAGGAACAATGGATGCTTCAAATATCATGAAACCTGCTTTGTCTCGTGGAGAAATCCAGATTATTGGTGCAACAACTACAAAAGAATATACACGTCACATCGAAAAGGATCTGGCCCTCGAGCGCCGCTTCCAGGTTGTAAAGGTAGAAGAACCTGGAGATGATGAAACAGTAGAAATCCTCAACGGAATTAAAACTAAATACGAAAACTATCATAGAGTTATTTATGATGACGGTGTAATTCCAGCAATTGTAAAACTCAGCCGCCGCTATATTCCGGAAAAAGTTTTGCCGGATAAGGCAATTGATATTCTTGATGAAGCCGGAGCTGCAAAAAAGATTCAGGAAGAAGCTCGTCCAACAGAACTTGCAGAACTTGAACAGAATATCAGTCAGCTGATTGAAGAAAAAACAGCACTTGTTAAAAATCAGGATTACGAAAGTGCTGCATTGGTACGTGACAAGGTTATTGACCTCAAACGCCGCCTAAATGTTTACAGTGACTTCTGGAAAAAGAGCGGAAACACCGGAACAAAGCGCGTTACCGTTTCTGATGTTGAACACATAATTTCTGAGATGACCGGAGTTCCTGTAGAACGACTTTCTTCTTCAGAAGCAGAACGAATCGTTCATATGGAAGATGAACTTCACAATACTGTAATCGGACAGAACTCTGCCGTAAGCGTAATTTCCGGTGCAATCCGCCGTGCGCGTGCTGGTATTTCTTCACCAAAACATCCGGTCGGTAGTTTTATTTTCCTCGGACCTACAGGGGTTGGAAAAACACAGCTTGCAAAGGCTCTTGCTAAATATCTCTTTGGAAGTGAAGATTCACTTATCAGAATTGATATGTCTGATTATATGGAAAAGCATACTGCAAGCCGTCTCGTTGGAGCGCCTCCGGGATACGTTGGTTACGAAGAGGGAGGCGTGCTCACAGAAAAGGTTCGCCGCCATCCATATTCGGTTGTTTTGCTTGATGAAATTGAAAAGGCACACCCTGATATTTTCAACCTCCTGCTTCAGCTGCTCGAAGAAGGAGAACTTTCAGATAATCTTGGCCATACTGTAAATTTCCGCAACACCGTAATCATTATGACAAGTAATGCCGGTGCCCGTCAGATTACAAATGAAGGCCGTGTAGGTTTTGGAACTATTGCAAATGCAGACGGCGTTATGCCTTACGAAGAAATCAAAGCCGGTGCAATGAATGAGTTAAAGAAACTCCTTAGTCCGGAACTCATCAACCGAATTGACGATGTAATTGTATTTGATGCACTTACCAAAAAAGAGGTCGCAAAGATTCTCGATATTCAGCTTGCAGAACTTGGAGAACGCCTTGCAGAAAAAGGCCTTACAATCAGTCTCAAGCCGAAGGCAAAAGAATATCTTATTGAAAACGGATACAATCCAGCAATGGGTGCGCGCCCAATGAAGCGCCTGCTCCGTAAGGAAATAGAAGACCCGCTTTCAATGGAACTTCTTTCAAATGCCGGAAAAGATTTCAACACAGTTGCAATTGAGTGCAATAGTGGTAAAATTAAAGTGAAACTGGAGAAAGTTGAAAATGAAAAGAACAATATTTGTATCCCTTGCAATAAGTCTTATATCTCTTAACTTATTTGCAGAAGCAAAACAAATCCGCGTTGGACTTCTTAATGGTCCAACCTGTGTGCCTGCTGCATACCTTATGGAAAACAACGGCAGTGTTTCGGATGCAGAACTCACTTACGAAAAGTTTGCTGATCCGCAGGCTCTGCTTCCAAAAATGGTAAAAAACGAAATTGACATTGGTTTTATGCCAGCCAATGTAGCAGCTAAAGTTTACAATGCAGGTAATAAATCAATTATCTGTTGTGCTGTAGTAGGGCTTGGTAATCTTTCACTTATCACAACAGATGAAAATATCCGCCGTTTTACAGACCTTAAAGGCAAAACAGTTTACGTTGCAGGGCAGGGCGCAACTCCTGAATACATGTTCCGCTATCTGCTGAAAGAAAATGGACTCACCTGGGATGGCGAAAAGCCTGATGTAAAAATGGATTTTTCAATTCCAACTGCACAAATTGCAGCACAGTTGATTTCCGGCAAAATAAAATATGCAGTAGTACCCGAACCCTTCACAACAATTGCCAGAACAAAATCAGATAAAGTACAAGCAGCTCTTGATTTTCAAAAAGAATATCTTGAACTTACAGGAAAAAAACAGAACGAATTATATCCGCTTTCTGTAATGGTTGTGCGAGCTTCTTTTGCAAAAGAGAATCCGGAACTTCTAAAAACTTTCCTTGTAGAGTATGACAAGGCCGTAAACTGGACTATTAAAAATCCTGCTGCTTCTGGAAAGCTTTCAGAAAAACATAGCCTTGGGCTTGCTGCTGCTGTTGTTGAAAACGCAATTCCAGTTTCGAATTATACATATGTTCCTGCTGTATCGGCTAAAAAAACTCTGGAAGATTTATTAAATCTTTTCCTCGAAGGTGATAAAACTTCAATTGGCGGAAAACTTCCGGATGAAGGTTTTTATTATAAAAAATAAAAAGGAATGAACGGAATCAAGATTTGTAAAATCCTTTCTCCATTCTTTTTTCTCTTAATATGGTATGCGGTATCTGCAATAATTGCAGCGCCGCTAATCCTCCCTTTTCCACATCAGGTAATTAAGAGATTATTTGAACTGTCCGTTACCTCTGTTTTCTGGAAGGCTTTCGCTTTTACTTTTCTGCGGGTCATTCTTTCTTTTTTAATTTCATTGATTCTGGGATTTTTTTTAGGCCTCACAGCAGCAGATTCAAAAGCCTTTTCAGCTTTTTTAGATTTTCCACTCGAGTTGATTCGTGCAACCCCAGTAATTGCCTTAATTCTTCCGGCCTTATTCTGGTTCACTTCTGATGTAGTTCCGGTTTTTGTTTCTGTTTTAATGTGCCTTCCAATAGTAATTACTTCGGCAAAAAAAGGCTTTGAAAAAAATCCGGAAAATCTTGAAAAATTATTCAAAGCAAAATCCCGAAACTTTACCGGATTAAAAGCCTTCTGGTATATACGTATTCCTGCTGCAACTCCAGCCTTGTTATCAGGTGCTGAGTCTGCTTTTGGACTTACCTGGAAGGTAGTAGCTGCAGGAGAAGTTTTAAGCATTCCGCATTACGCTCTTGGTTCCGTCATGCAATTAGCTCAGGTTCATCTTGAAACTACTGATGTATTCGCTGTCACTTTTGCACTTGTACTAATAAGTTATGCATGCCAGCATTTATTTGTCATTGCGAGGAGCCAAAGGCGACGAACCATCCCAATAAAAAGATATAGTAAAAATCATAAAAAGACGTTATAATTAAAAAGATATAGAGGTTATTTTTTATGATTAAAGAATTTTTACCATATGACACGGTGAGAAACGACGCACTCAAATTAGCGCACAAAATCTATAAAGATGGATTTATTCCAGATGTAATTTACTGCTCACTTCGTGGTGGTGCCTACATGGCAAATGTTATCAGTGAGTATTTTAAGATTATCAGCAAGCGTGAAAGCTTTCATCCGGTTTTGTATGCAGGAGTAGTTGCTCGTTCTTATTCAGATGTTGCACAGCACACAAAGGTATTTATTGATGGCTGGACATATCCTCCAGAAAACTTAAGACCTGGCGACAAGATTCTTTTAGTTGATGATATCTTTGATTCAGGACGAACAATCAATTCTCTTGTAGAAACTTTAATTAACAGCCGTGGTATGCCACGCGAAGACATTAAGGTTGTTGTACACGACTACAAGTATTTTACTTATCAGGAAGAACAACTTCCTATTCAGCCAGATTACTGGTGCCGCAAATTTGTAATTAATAATCCGGATGAAAACCGCTGGATTCACTATATGAGCCATGAGCTTGTAGGACTTTCTAAAGAAGAACTTGAGAAAAATTACTATTCTCAGGATCCTGAATTGCGAGACATTCTTGGGCCGTTCCTTGAAGCTTAAGTTCGGGAAATAAAAAATTAGGACGGGATATGAAAAAAAAGTTACTTTCAGTGTTTATCATACTTTCTGGGATTCTTGCTGCGCCGCTTACAGCCGAAATCACATTGCTTAGTCCATGTGAAGGAGTGTGGGGCAACAGGCAGATGCTTGTAATTGATAATTCTGAAGGGGGCGATTTTTTCTATTCTATCGATGGGGCAGATCCAGAAACTTTTGGATTTGCTTATGATGGTCCCGTTCTTCTTGATGTAGCCGGTGATGTTCAGTTGAATGTAACAAGAATTACCGCCGGTGGAAAAAAAGAAAATACATCCGTTGCTTTTACAGTTCAGCCAGATAATGCTTCCAAAACTGATTATAAAAATTTCGTGCAGTTATTTTTTGACAGTGGAATATTAAATTACAGTGCTGGGAGCGAACTTGTAATACCTCAGGATTTTTCTTTTTATCTTGGGCTTCCACCAGAAAACTTCATGCCGGCACGAACCTTGAGCCTTTCAGCATCAAGCGTTCTTTCACGCTTTGTGCCTTGTACGATTTTCGATAAGGCTCGCAATGTAAAATATCGTTTTATAATCAAAACTTATCCTCAGTCTGCTGGTGTATACAGTCACCGCGATGTTCCATTTGAAATAACAGACTGGGAAACAATCACCTTTGTAAATGATAATTTCATTTATAAGGTTGATTCTGAATACTGGGGGCTTCCTACAGAGCCTCGTAAAATCGACCGTACAACAAGTCATATGATAAGCTGGCAGCCTCTTGAATATGATTCTTCAAATCCTGTTGAGTTTTTTGTACTTCCTCCAAAGCCGGAGGTTATTCGCGAAGATTTAGCTGATGGAAGTGTAGAATGTTATCTTCGTGGTGATGATTCGTATGCACTTGGGGTTATGAATGCAGACGGAACTTATTCTGAATTATTCCAGCGGGTTGGAGTTGATGCTTTTTATGGTGATGATGTTTCGGGCAAACTGTCTCTGGGAGTTTTTGCAAATTCCGTTTATCAGGGAAAAATGGATGTTGCTTATAATATAAACCGCAGACCGCCAAAGATGCCGATTATAAAATCTAATGCAGAAGGTTTTGTTTCCCGCGGTACAGTTGATGTAAAAATTACAGGTTCCCGAGGTGCAGATTTATACATTGCCGTAAGTGAGCCTCTTACAATTACAGAGGAAGCACTTTCGTATCCAGCTGATAGTGAATTATTCAAAGAAGTTCAATTAGGCAGCTTCAAAAAAATAAAAGGCGAAAGCTATAACCTTAGCTGGGCACAAAATGGCTTGAATCCGGTTTATTATAAGGTTGCTGCATTTTCTAAAAACGAAGAAAATCAGAGCAGCACTATAGAGTTTGCTGTTATAATTGATCAGTCAAATTATTATTTTGATGCAAGTGGTGATTCTGCACTTGCAGATGGAACATCAACTCATCCTTTTACACAGTTTAGTCAGTTAGCTGAAGCTCTCGAAAAGCAGAGGGTAGTAAAGCTTAGTGTAAAGGGCGAAATGAAAATCGATGCCGCATATAATATTGCTGCCAATTTTGAAATCACTGATGGTGGTGATGCAAGACTCAAGTTTGGACCAGATGGTTCTCTTGTAGTAAAAGCTTCTACCTTTGAAATTTCAGACTGCCGCATTTCTAATACTGCAGATATCAGCAAAAAATCAATTGTTCCTCTTATTAAACTCGAAAACTCCGTACTTACAATGAAAAATTGTATTATCGCCGCTGATTTCGCGCGAAACGGTACGGTTATTGATGCAACCAACGGAATAATTAATCTTTCAGAAACAATGGCAAGTGCAAGTGCAGTTTCTTACGTGTCTTTCATTTCTGCAGTAAAATCACGTCTTAATTTGCGTAATTCTTCAATCAGCACAAATGCCGAAACTAGCGTTGTAATTTCTGCAGACGGCGGAAATATTACAGCTCAAAAGAATGAGTTTTTGGTTAGTGGTGGAACTGGACGTATTGCAGAGCTTTTTGGTGTAACAGCAAGTTTTAAGGAAAATAACTTTAAGGCACGCCTTTCAAATAACGCAAGTAAGATTCAGCCGATTTATTCTAATAAAGCTTCAAAACTTACGGAAGAAAAGAATTCCATACAGGGCTTTTAAATGGCTGGCACACAAATAATATTTGAGGTAGGTTTTGACGAAGCAGGAAGGGGACCACTGGCAGGTCCTGTTAGTGCCGCTGCGGTAATTCTGCCAGAAGATTTTCCCTTTGAAATTCTTAATGACTCAAAAAAGCTAAGTGAAAAAAAACGCGAGGCTGCAGAAATCATCATAAAAGAAAAAGCCTGCTGGGGAATTGCTTTAGTAGATCATAAAAAAATTGATGAAATTAATATTCTTGAAGCAAGTATGCTTGCAATGAAAAATGCCTTTGATGATATGATAAAAAAACTTCCAGACTGGTGTGAAAAAACAGGTGTGGATTTTTCACAAGTATCACTAAGAGGAATTACTGATGGAACACGTTGCCCTGATGTTCCAATAGATTGCCGGTGTGAGCTAAAAGCTGATGGAAAATACCCTTGTGTAATGGCGGCAAGTATTCTTGCTAAAACTTGTCGTGACCGGTTAATGTTAGAAATGGATAAATTATACCCTGAATATGGTTATGCAAAACACAAGGGGTATCCGACCAAAGCTCATAGGGAAGTGTGTCACAAAATTGGTCCATCACCAATACAAAGATTATCGTTTAAATATTAATTATAGATTGCCTCGTCGCTCCGCTCCTCGCAATGACGTCATTGCGAGCCGAAGGCGAAGCAATCCATTAGTCACGAGTAATATTCCTCAGCCAGCCCTTCTTGTAATAATGACGGATAACAAACGGCATTTTTTCAAACTCATCAAGGAAGAGAATAAAGTATACCCAGAGTGGTGGAAGCTTAAATACAAATGCAGCCAAAAGTCCAAGTGGAACTGAAACAGCCCACATGTTGATGCAGTCTGCAATAAAACCGAACTTCGAATCTCCTCCTGCACGGAAAATACCACAGATTAAAACGGTATTTATAGAGGCTCCAATCAAAGAATATGAATTAATAAACAGAAGTACATTTCTATAATGCGCTGCAGTTTCATTCAAATCAGCAATATAAGGAAGGACCGGATACATACAGAGTAAAAGCACTGCGCCAAGAACTCCAGAGAAAATTGTTACACGGGCAAGTCGGCTTGCATTGCGTTCTGCAACGTCCATATTGCCTGCGCCCATATATTTTCCTACAACAATTGCACCACCATAAGCCATGCCAAAGCACAAAACTGAACCAAGCTGTCGAACAGTATTTACAACCGAGTTAGCGGCAACAATATCTTCACCAAGATGCCCCATAATTACAGAGTACATTGCAAACGCTGCGCCCCATACAAGCTCGTTTCCAACAGCCGGCATAGAGTAGCGGATAAAGTCGCGTGTAAGCAGTGGATTTCGTCTGAAAACACAGGAAACTGAAAAATGTACATCCTTCTGGCGACCGGCATAAATAAAGCAGATTACCATTTCTATAAAACGGGCAATGGAAGTTGCAATACCAACACCGGTAATTCCCATTTTAGGAATTCCCAGAAGCCCGAAAATGAAAACAGCATTTAAGCCGATGTTTAAGAAGAGGCTGGTAGTAGAAGTAATGGTTACGATTTTTACGCGTTCAATACTCTTGAATCCAGCCTGGAACATCTGAGAAAAAGATAAACAAACATAAGAAAAACTTGCAGCCCTTAAATATTTGCAGCCTTCAATAATGAGTGCTTCATCTTTTGTAAAAATCAGCATAAGAATGCGCGGATAAAAAGCTGCAATAAGGGCAACAATGATTTCAACTGTACAGCAGATTCTAAGACCAATTCCGAGTAAAGTTTTTATTGATTCAGTATCTTTTTTTCCCCAGTACTGGGCACCAAGCATTACAAGACCAGAAGAAAGTCCTGTAGAAATCATAAAAAGAATGAAGGCTACGTTACCTGCAAGAGAAGATGCCGCAATCGCAGTCTGTCCAATGTAACCAAGCATAATTACATCGGCAGAGTTTACGGCAGAGGAAATAAGATTCTGAATGGCCATCGGCTGTACAACATTCCGAAGGTCCTTATAAAATGTCTTTGCTTCTTGTGTCATATTTAGCGTCATGGGGCTGTTCAAAAAGTATTGTCATGCTGAACTTGTTTCAGCACCTTTTAACAGCTCCCGAAACAAGTTCGGGATGACTGTTTTTAGTCTTCTTTAGTTGCGTCTTTTTTTGAAACGATGTGAATTACTTTACCAGTGCGTTTGATTCCATCGTCAGCGCGTTTCTCTGATTTTTCGCCTTTGTCTGATTTTACACGGTAAACTTTCTTTGCTCCGCTGCCATATTTAGCTTCTTTTTCAGCCTTCTTTTCACGTGCAACCTTCTGGCGCTGTTTTCTGTCTTTTTCAACAAAATCCAAAGATTTTTCAAGCCCCTGAAGGAACTTCTGCATATCTTCAGCAAAAATAGCAATCTGATGGCGGTCAGCTTCAACACCGTCGCGATTCTTGCTTTCTACGATCTGAAGAAATACATCTCCAGTGCGATTTTCTTTAACATTGAAAAAGTATGAACGATTGTCCAAAAAGATTTGAGTAGTAAAAAGTTCTCCACGTGCTCCCATAATATAACTCCTTGTTCCCGATTTTCGGGCTATAATATTGAGGGAGAGCCCTTAAAAATAAACGTAAAGAACCTTCCCTTGTAATTTTATGAATTGTTCCGCATTTGTTACGGTTTTATGTAATTTAACATAAAGAAAAATAAAAATCAATTAGATTTTAGTCATCTTAAAAATATGTGTCATCCGCAGACGTAATCGAAGAATCTTAAAAAAACAAAAAATTTAAACTTGCAAAAAAATAACAAACGACTTATAGTTAACTAATATGTATGATTTAAACCACCGTTTAAATCACACACCTGCCTCACACGCAGGCAAAAAAAATCTCCGCCTCACGCGGAAAACTTTTAGGAGATGTTACT
>OCVV011329919.1_pt1 | contig 10013 bp, 9 predicted proteins | sample 1539721 | NCBI WGS metagenome assembly OCVV01 (sample SAMN02144230, study PRJEB22623) | gut metagenome | biome: sheep rumen | host: Ovis aries | place: New Zealand
TTTTACAAAAGAAATACGCTGTCTCAGAAAACTCTGAAACAGCGTATTTACGCGGTTTGTGCTGGTCGGAGTGACGGGACTTGAATTGAAAGATTTGATGATTGCAATTTAGCACGCCTTTCGCAAAAGCCCTATTTTACGCACTTTGCGTTGATGTAACTTTTGTGGCTTGATGCAAAAAATCATAAGTTTTCGTAAGAATAATGGACAAATAATGGACAGACCTCTGACATCTCTGAATTAAACTTACAAGGAGAATAACTATGAATATTATTGAAGAGATGTATAATGGAGATCTGTTCCCTGTCGGAACATACAGCAATTCCTGTGAGGAGTATAAGAAAGCTATGGACTCTCTTGTGGCTGCCGAAACGGAGCTGCTGAACACCTATCCGCAGATCAGGGAGTTGTTTGACAAATATCAGAGTGCGCAGATCGAGCTTATCAGCATTAACAACCGGCAGGAGTTTGTGAATGGGTTTAGGATTGGGGGACAGATAGCTTTGGAAATGATAAGTCCGATAGAATAAACTAATTGCGATAGCCGATCCGGAAACGGGTTGGCTATCATTCATATTATTAAAAGCATTACCACGTTCCTGTTTTCTTCAGGGACTCATAGCATCGGGGATACTTCTTTTCAATTTCACGGGCAATATAGTCATTATTCAACTCGTCAACATTGTGAATACCCATAAATCCAAGTATATCAAGAAGATCGGTCTGGTCAGTTATCCTTGGAACAAGTCCTGCATAATGGATAGCCCTGACTTTGAGCAGTAGTAAACTTGGTATTTTGGCAACATACAGTTTTATGCTTGAATAGCTGTAATCAGACTGTCATTCATGGTTGTTAATGATCTCTATCATCAGACCGTTGGCTGAAAGCTTTTCATTCAAAGCCTCAAGAGCATTTTTGAAATCATCAAGGGTACATTCAATTCCTATCATAACGCACCTCAAAATATAACATTCATTTTATAGTAAACATTTTCCTCTTTAAGTCCATGCTCGCTAAGAATCAAAGGCTGTTCCAGAGGCCTTTGTTCCGACAGATTCTTCAAATTGGATAGTTCAAACATTCCATCGAGGTGATAGTACCTGATTATGCAATACAGCAGTACTTTTGTCTTCTCAGACATCTGTGAGGTATCCAAGCTTTCGATCTCATCTTTCTTGCTATCAGCGTGAGTAATTAATCTGTGAAGATATCTGTGAAGGCTGTAGAAATCGTTATTGCTCCAGCCAGTCTGATCAAGATAATACGGCTTAGTTTTGTTCATTACAACAGCCCTATTTTTGCATTTGGTATGATAACATTATATCATATTGGATCGGATCGGTCAACTTAGGAGTGATGAAAAACACTTAGTTCTTTTAGTATGGCTCTATATATTTCGTTGACAGTTATTGTATTATGTAGTATAATATTGGTTGGAAGTGTTTATTGTTCAACATCAACTGATCGGTTTTGATCTAATATATAATTTCAAGCATATAGAAAGAGAGTTGTGCAAAATGGCCGGTAAGGAAAAACTGGATCGCTGGGCTGAAAAGCTGCTTGACACAGGCAAAAGAAATAATCTTATCAATTTCAGAGACAATAAAACCTCATCTGCTGAGGTGCTTTTCCCTGAATGCGAAGATGTTTTTATCAACAGTCAGCTTGGACATGTATTTACTATATTCGATCCTAAGCTCCCTGATATGGATGACTTGGAAGCTGAGCCTTCAAGTACGCTTAGTGACATAAAGCTAAGCCGGGAACAGTACAAGGAAAGATATTCATCATATATCAAAGGGAATAAGACTCTTCTTGTATATGGCCAAACACCGAATCCCGTTAATGCAGTCAGAAACATAGCAAAAAAAGCTAAAGAAATGCAGGAAGAAACAGGTGTAAATGTCGCTTATCTGGCTTTCGGATTCCTGAAATGGAAGGAATCTGAAACCTCGGGAACATACTTTGAAGCACCATTGCTTTTGATCCACGTTAATATAACTACCGAAGGCATAAATGACCCGATCAAAATGGAGATCAGCGATGACGATATTACTGTCAATCCAACATTCAACTATTATTTACAGGCACAATTCGGCCAGTCTCTGCCGGCTTTTGAGGATGGAGATACATTAAGCAGCTATTATGACAAGGTTGCCTCACTTGCACATAAATTCAGATGGGAGATCGTTAATAAGTGTAAACTTGGAATATTCTCCTTCCTGAAAATAAACATGTACAATGATCTGAAAAACAACGCAGAATTGATTCTGAAAAATCCAAATGTACTTGAACTTTTGAATGAAAATCAAGACAAAAGCTTAAATGTATCATTCGGTAATGATGCAGATAAAACTGTAAATGACCCGCTTATAGAATTACATACGGTAGTAGATGCAGATTCCAGCCAGATCGAAGCAGTAGAGATGGCAAAAAGCGGAAAGAGCTTTGTTTTGCAAGGACCTCCGGGCACCGGAAAAAGTCAGACTATAACAAATATCATCGCAGAATGTCTTCATGACGGTAAGAAAATACTCTTTGTTTCAGAAAAGCAGGCTGCACTTAATGTTGTATTTGATAAACTTAAAAAAGCAGGTCTGGCTGACTTTTGTCTGGAACTCCACAGCCATAAAGCAAATAAAAAAGCTGTTATCGCTGAACTCAATCGCACGCTTGAAATGCCTAAATCCGGAGTATCATCAAGTGCGCAAGAAGAGATACGTCTGAAACAGGAAGCTAAAAACAAGCTTGATAATTACGCCGATGCACTTCACAAAAAGTACGATAACATTGATCTTTCTCTTTATCAATTATTTGAGCAATACTCAGCTAACCGAAACTATCCTGAAATAAACGATACCATAAGCAATATTCAGACTAAAGGGCATGAATACCTGGTCAATTCAACTCATCTGCTGGAGCAGTATGCAGAGTATACTCATTCTATCGGTGATGATTACCATCAAAACGCCTGGTATGGCTTCATCGACACCTCGATCAGCTACGATAACAGAGCCATCCTTAAAGCCGACCTGGAAACACTTTCAAAAGGGTATAGTAAACTTCAGACAACAACAGCACTGATCAAAGAAAAATACGAAACACCCGATCTTAATTTTACTGACACAAAAAAGTGGCAAACCATTCTGAAAATGTCTGCTGAATCAGATGTTATTACTCCTGTATTATTGTCTCGAGAGGCGTTCAATAAAGCATACCCGCATATTATTCAGATGAGCGAATCAAGTAAAACTATAATTCCCATAAGAGATGCGATCTTAACGGAATATGATCCGGCTATAACAAAAGAAGTAAACGGTAAAGATCTGCGTACAAAACTGGAAGGGCAGTTCAACTCAAAAATATCAAGACTGTTCAACGGTGAATATAAAAATCTGACCGCAGGTATCAAGATCCACTCCAAAGCGAACAAGAAGATAAAATACGCTCAGGCTTTAGAACTCGCCGTTAAACTCCAAGAACTGCAAAGTGCAGAGGAAAGCTATTATAAGAATGAAGCCGCTATAGAAAACTGCTTAGGCGAATGCTATAACGGTCCTGATACTGATTGGGAGCACGTTTTGTCATCACTGGATATCCTGAAAAGCTGTTTTGGTACTGAAACTACATCTTTCGGTTCTATTTCCAGAATGAGCCTTGATAGCTTTGCAGAAAACAAAAAGATGTTTCTCTCGGATTCAGAGCAGCTTAGCAGTGAGTCAGATGCTGTCAATGATGCAAAACAGCGACTATTAAAACAGTTTGATCCTGAGATCATAGATCTTGACAAACACAGCTATAACTACTGTATACAAAAGATCAATAATTGCCTTGCTGAATTTGACAAACTGGGAAACTGGATCGGATTCAAAGGATTACTCGATCAACTCAAAGATGCAGAGCTTTCGGATTTTATCAGCTCAGTTATTGATCAGAAAATCGGGCGAGAACAGATCACAGGCTCTTACAAGAAAAACTTTTATAAAAACTGGATAGAATATATTATTTTTTCTGTTCCAGAGCTATCCTCATTTTCAAGAATCAAACAGGATCAGATAGTTCAGGAATTCATCAAGAAGGACGAGCTTCAATACGAGATAAGCAAACTCCAGATCAAAGCTGAGCTGTCACAGCAAAGACCCGATCTTGACATCGTTGCAGGAGGGAGCGCTGTAGCCACGCTTAGGCGTGAAGCTCATAAAAAAAGAAAGCAGATGCCTATCAGAAAGCTCCTTTCCGAAACAGGAGCTTTGGTACAAATCATAAAGCCTTGTTTTCTGATGTCTCCTCTAAGTGTAAGTACTTTTCTTGAGCCTGAAAAGCTCAGTTTTGATACGGTTATATTTGATGAGGCATCTCAGATATTCCCTCAGGATGCTATCGGAGCGATCTATCGCGGCAAACAAGCAATAATTGTTGGTGATTCCAGGCAGATGCCGCCAAGCAATTTCTTCAGTTCAACTAAGGATATCGATGACGACGATGAAGAAATAGGTGATATAAATGACTTTGAGTCTATCCTTGATGTTTGCAGCGGTGCATTCACAACCGAGCGATTGGCCTGGCATTATCGAAGCCACTATGAACAGCTTATTGCTTTTTCAAATATGAATTTTTACAATAATAATCTTGTGACCTTTCCCTCCGCCTCTAAGGATCACAAGGGTATCGGTGTCGATTATTATTATGCAGGAGGAGTGTTTGACAGAACAAGTAAAACAAACAGAAAAGAAGCTGAATTGATAGTTGACCTCGTCTTTCGCAATATAGATGAATATCCGGACAGAAGCCTTGGTGTAGTTGCGTTTTCAGTAGCTCAGCAAAACCTTATAGATAAGCTTTTGCAGAAAAGAAGAGAGTCTGATTATTCTCATGAGTGGTTCTTTAAGTCAGATCGCCCTGAACCATTTTTCATCAAGAATCTTGAGACTGTTCAGGGAGATGAGCGTGATACGATAATATTCAGTGTTGCATATGCACCTGACAGTCAAGGAAGATTCATACTGAACTTTGGTCCTCTTAATCGTGAGGGCGGTGAACGCCGACTGAATGTTGCGGTCACAAGAGCAAAGGATAACGTTCAGTTGGTAGCTTCGATTCATTACACAGACATAGATCTCGGCAGATCAAAATCTGAAGGCGTGCGTTTGCTGCGTGCTTATCTTGATTTTGCGCAAAATGGAGAAGAAGCACTTGAGAGATCACTCACCGTTGCCACCGAAGATCAGTTTGATTCATATTTTGAACAAGAGGTCTGTGATTTCCTTCGAGATCATGGTTTTACAGTAGATACTCAAGTAGGCTGCTCAGGCTATAGGATAGATCTTGGGCTAAGAAAACCTGACAGTTCAAATTACACTTTAGCGATCGAGTGTGACGGTGCAACCTACCACAGTTCTAAGAATGCTAGAGACCGTGACATTCTGAGACAGCGGATCCTCGAAAATATGGGATGGAAGTTCTATCGAATATGGTCTACCGATTGGTATCGAAACAAATCCGTAGAAAAAGAGCGTCTGCTAAAAGCTGCAAGTGAAGCTGTAAAAAACACTCCGCAAACAGAGCAGACCATAGATACAAGTACCGATGAAAAAAATGAAACTATCGCAGAAGCTGTTCAGGCGCAATTTGAAACTGAGGTAACAGAACACAAAACAGAATTTCAGGAATACAAAGAGATAAATGCCCTTTACTTGGTTTCAAATAATATGAGATTTTTGCAATCTATAGTGCAGATATTAGAAGTTGAGGCTCCGCTCTCTGAAGAATATCTATTGAGGAGAATCGTTAATTACTTTGGACGTGAGAAAGTAACCAATGTAGTGGTCGAGCAATTTAACAATAAAATGGCAGGCTGTTCAGCTCTGGGCATAATAAGGAAAAACGGATTTCTCTATCTTCAGGGACACGATGAAATAAAACTTCGGATTCCCGGTGTCAAACGAGAGATCAAGTACATTTGTATAGAAGAGCTTGCCGATGGTTTTTATACTCTGATAAAGCAAAATGTGTCAGCAACAACAGAGGGGCTATTCAAAACAATGACAAATCTTTTGGGATTTAGTCGAACCGGTGATGCAATTGTTACCAGATATACTGAAGCGATAAAGCTCTTAAAACAAAAAGATATGGTAATCGAGCAGAATGGTTTATTGTCAGTAAAATAGCACAGTGTATTGAATGATAAGAAATACAGAACATACAAAAACAAGGAGTCGAAATGATCGGCTCCTTGTTTGTTATGTCATAAATCTTTTCTCTTCGGAATATTAACTTGGAATATAATTTAATCTCAACACACACAAGCATTTATAACACCGCAGAAATTCTTCATTATCGACTATTCGTTAATGTATCTCTGCTATTTCCATCAGAAGCAGTTGTTCGGAAATTCTGAATAACTGCACCCTCGTCAAGCTCTCTGTCAGAGATTTTTTCTTTATATGCTCGTTGATAGACTCACATCATAAGGTGCAGCCATAGAAAATAAGGTTCATATTAATCATTTGCTGTTTATTATAGAATACACAATCCAATTACAAAAACCATTCAATCAATAAACACGACCCATCTCCCGTTTCGTTTTCCGTTTTCTCTGGAGATCAATCCTTTCTCCTGCATTTCGACGGTTCTTGTCTTTACCCAGCGCTCGGATTTGCCTGTCAGCTCAGCAATTTTCTTTTGGGTGACGTTCGGATCATCTTTCATAATGCTGATGATAGCCATTTCTTCCAAAGTGCAATTTTTGCACTTTGGAACCACAGGATCTGCACTTTGAACTTTTTCATAGTCAACGTGAAGCTGTCGGTTCTTTAGTTCATTTGCCCCATTCATTATGAGATTTTCAAAAAATCTGTCAAGGTATTCTGTGGTGGAATGAATATTATTCTTCAGATCGTTATAATTGGCACGCACAAGAGCGTTCCTGAAATACCAGGAATTTGCGGCAAACACCTCGTTGCTGATATTATATCCAAACGTTTTCAGATACTTTATGACAAATACCGCAGTAGTCCTTGTGTTGCCCTCGCAGAATGGGTGTATCTGCCATATCCCGGAGGTGAATTTTGCGATATGCTTCACTGCTTGTTCGGCGGAGATGCCTTGATAAGAAAACTGCTTCTCCTGCTCAAAATCGTAGTCAAGTGTTTCCTTTATGCTGTCAAATGAGGCATAAAAGACCGTATTGCCGTTCAGCACCCATTCCTTTTTTGTGATGTTATATGTGCGGAACTGTCCCGCTTTCTTTATTATACCCTCGAAAAGTCTGCGGTGGATCGAGCAGAGCTCGGCAGGAGAGAACTGAAATGTCTTCTCGGAAAGCAGCTCAGCTATTCTTACAGAAACCTTATCCGCTTCCTCGCTTGGACTCTCGATCTCTGCACGCTTGTCACGCTGCTCATAATAGGACTGTATCCTGGTCTTGGCAGCTTCAATAGTTATCTTTCCCTCAATGTGCTCTTTCGCAGTATCGAGAAGATACTCTGAGGTCTTTAAGCCGTCAACGTCCTGCAAGCCGATGGCTGTCTGCCAGGCATAGCTTTTTTCGGCACGCTCAGGCTCGCCCTGCTTGATGTATTCTTCAAGGTCATATTGCCAGTTGTATTCGTTTGACATTTTGTCACCTCTTGGTATTTCTTTATGATAATCTTAAAACTATAACATTACTGGTTTAATTGTATTATACCATATTCTAACGTTTTTTTCAATAATATTATGAAATAAAAGTGCTGTATGTTATTGCTTTCGGGTTAATTCTCCTCCTCACCCATAAACATCTCTAATGCTGCCTTCACATCGCACTCCCTCACCCCCATCCTCTCCATCATCAACTCAACCGCCTCCATAGGGCTATCAATCTCCACCTCACCCTTTTTCACCATATCCAGCAGGTCGATCATATTAGCCAACATCTCATTTGCATCGGTGATAACAGGCGGAATCTGCTCCTCAGCATTAAACTCGCTGTGCATGTCACGCAGAATCTGATTGAAACGCTCCGTTATCCGGTACCGCAGGAACTCGTCCTCATCGACCTTAGTTTCGTTTATGTACTTCATCGCATCATCATAGCCTTCGGGCTGGACTGCTGCCGCATAATTCTCCACACCTCGCTGCACCACCGCAGTGAGGTTATTTATTGTGTTTATCGACTTAGCGGCAAGCTGTCTGATGTAAATATCGATCGCATTTATCAGGTTGACAAACTCCGTGTGCTCTATCAGCTTGCTCACAAGCTCGTTGTCCTGATGCTTGGCATGCAGCACCTCGATAGCCTTGTCGGTCAAGCCCAGAGCTTTCAGTTCGATATTCTTCGTAATACGGCTTTCCGTGAATCCGAGCAGAAAATCCGTCGGCACATTGAAAAAACTCGCAAGTTCAATAATACGGCTGTACCCGACATCACGTCCGTTGTCGTTCTCCAAGCCATTGATGACCGCCTCTGAAATTCCCGTTGCCTGTGCAAGCTGCTTGGTGGTCATGTGTCGCTCCACACGCAGGTCTTTTATCTTCTCTCCCATTGTTGTTTTCATAGTATCTCTCCTGTCCGTTGGTAAATCTATATAGAAATATTATACCACACTCCTCAAGATTTGCGGTATCATTTTTTGGACAGTTAGCGAATCGATTGTATTTACTGTACATATTATTGTACACATAATTCCATTATCATTATGATCATCGTTAATTCCATATATGAAATTTTCCGAGCCAATCAGCAAAATTTTTCGGATTATGGAACATACGGCACGAACGAGATTTCTGTGATATTATTATTACAGAGGGCAGCATTATCGTCATTAGCCCTCAATAGAAAAACAAAGGAGAGATGAAACATGGCAAATTTGATCATCAGAGATGAACTCAAAGCGAGGGGCGTTAGACATTGGGAGCTTGCTGCTGCGCTTGGCATTTCCGAGCAGACACTTGTGCGTTGGCTGCGCTTTGAGTTAGACGAGGAGCGTCAGTTTGATATGCTGATGAAGATCGAGGAGGTAGCAAAACGAAAGGAGAGGTCGCTTGAAACTGAACGAAAAGAATGAACTGATCTTACAGGTCGCAGAGCTGTTGCGGCAACTGATACCTGTTGATGAGATCATTCCTGCAAAGGTCGAGGTCAAGCCTGCAATGCCGGAGCTGCTAACTATCAAGGAATGTGCGGCTCTTGTCCCCGGGCTGTCGGAGCATACTGTCAGACAACTCGTGAAACGTGGTGCAATCGCATATATGCGCAGCGGCGCAGGCGAGCGTGGCAAGATACTTGTGTATAAGTCGAGCCTGCTGAAATATTTAGGCGAAACAAGCTGACGGCAAATCATTAACCTTATCGGGTGTGGAGAAATAATTCGTGCAAATGTGATTTTTGGAATACTTGTTTTCACCGGAGTAAGCAAGTATAGAAAGAGCCGTATTCCCCGGCTCTTTCCTCCAAAATCGGAGTGTCACCCCTCCGATTTGGCTGTTAAGGGAACCCTTACCCTAAACAAATAGCCCCTCATTCGAGGAGCGTCTAAGAATAATTACAAATTGAAAGGAGAACTAAAATGGCAAGAAAATACAAACAAGTCCACCGCAAGGAGATAGATTTTTCGCTTGAAGATTGGGCAGAGGTCGAACGCAGGGCTGCGGCTTGTGGAATGAAAACCGGTACATATCTTAGGCGTATCGCACTCAATGGCAGCGTCAAGACATTTGATTTGAAAGGCGTGGCTCCGCTGATAAATGGTATGCGGACAATTTCAAATAACATCAATCAGATTGCTCACAAGGCTAACGAAACGAACAGCATTTATGCGGAGGATATGCAAAAGATAAAAGCATCTCAGAACGAGCTAAGTTATATCCTCACTAAATTCATTTGCAATTCCAAGTGGAATGATGTATAGGGTAAAACATCAGAAATAAAAGAACAAGAGAGAACAGACCCGACATCTTTGTAATAAAAAGTTTTCAATTTGCTTTATTGCTTTACAACGTGAAATGGTGTATAATGATAATTACAGAGATGTCA
>OCVV012849601.1_pt1 | contig 10012 bp, 5 predicted proteins | sample 1539721 | NCBI WGS metagenome assembly OCVV01 (sample SAMN02144230, study PRJEB22623) | gut metagenome | biome: sheep rumen | host: Ovis aries | place: New Zealand
ATCAGGGATTCAACGTTCTTCCCGGCCAGCTTCTCCCGGCCCTTCAGCCCGGCCAGTTCCATCACAAACACCATCTTGACGACCTCGCCCCCCAGCATCTCCGCTAGCTTGACGGCAGCCTCCGCCGATCCGCCGGTGGCGATCAGGTCATCCACGACGACCACCTTCTGTCCCGGCTTGATGGCATCCTTATGGATTTCGACCTCTGCCTGCCCGTATTCCAGGTCATACTTCATGCTCACCGTTTCCCGCGGCAGCTTGCCCTTTTTCCGGACAGGCACGAAGCCCTTGCCCATCGCATAGGCCACCGGCACGCCGAAGATGAACCCGCGGGACTCCGGCCCCAGCACCAGGTCATAATCCACATCCTTCAGCGCGTCCACCAACCCGTCAATCGCCAGTTTCAGCCCGTCCGGATCCTGAATCACGGAGGTAATATCCCGGAACATGATCCCCGGTTCCGGAAAATCAGGAATGGTCACTACATATTCTTCCAGCTTCTTTGCCATGGTGCGCCGCTCCTTTTTGGTTTACTTCTGTACCCGAATCATATCATTTTCCGGCGTTTTCCGTCAAGCGTTTCAGCGCAATTCGTCAATCCTGTCCCGAACATCGTCCATCAGGGAATCCAGGTCCTCCATCTGCTCCAGCCATTCCTCGTACTCGTCGCTTTCCTCGTCCTCCGGCTCCATCCCGTTCAGCTCGTCATAGAGCACTTCCAGCCGTTCCAGCAGCGATTCCAGCTCCTCCGCGTCCTCCATCTCCTCCGGATCGATCTCATCCAGATCGTCCAGCTCCAGAGGTTCATCCTTCATTGTTCTTCCGCTCCTTCCTCCGAATCATCCCGTCCGATTATATCCGAAACGTTCCGGATTTAAAACCCATTTTCCGGATTTACCCCAATAATATGATATTTAACTTGAAGCCCTCTTCAGTTTTTGGTATGATAATAGAAGTACAGCAATCGGGCAGCGCGATAAGTTGGGGGGAGTTCCGGTGAGGATTGAAGCCAGAAAGGAAAAGCTTGTGGAGGTGCTGGCCTTCGTCGATGCTGAGCTGGAAAAGGCTGAAGTATCCGTCAGGGCGCAGACGCAGCTGGATATTGCAGTGGAGGAGATCTTCATCAATATCGCCAGCTATGCCTATCCGGACAGCGAAGGCTTCGCGGATATCCTGCTGGCCATCGATCCGTCCGCCCGCACAGTCGAAATCACCTTCATTGACAGCGGTATCCCCTATAACCCCCTGGCCAAGGAGGATCCGGATGTCACCCTCGCCGCCAAGGATCGCCAGATCGGCGGTCTCGGTATCTTCATGGTCAAAAAGAGCATGGACGACGTCCGCTATGAATACAAAGATGGTCAGAACATTCTGACCATCGTCAAAAAAATATAAGATTGTAGTTGTTTTCTCCCCGAATGGATTTAATAACGATCGGATGCTCATCTGTCCAAATCTTTGGTTCGATCACAGATGACATGCAAGGAAAAGCATCCCGCCGAAGGGGTTAAGGGGGCGATCGGAAAGCCCCCTTATATTTTTCTTGCTTCCTCCACCACCCACCGGATCCGCTCCTCCGGCAGCTCATTGTGAATACTGCAATCCGCCCCGAGAATAAATCCGCTTTTCCCGCCCTGAGCAATCAGGGCGGCTGTTTCTTTTTCGATTTCTTCCCGGCTCCCCGTATAAAGCAGTGACCCCGGTCTGTTGTCAAACCCGCCCCATACGGTGCATCCGAAATGCTGTTTCGCCTCCCCGATGTCCCGGATATCGAACATCCGGCTCCAGCTGATCACCGGCGCCTTGTAATCCGCCCATACGCTCAGCCGGTTCGGAATCTCCTCCCACGCGCAGAAATGGATCGCGTTCATATCGCTCACAGAGTTGGCAAAGTCCAGCACCTACCGGTCTCCGGGGGTGACCCAATCCCGGTATTCCTCATAGGTGAACCGGTTCTCCTCCCCGTTCTGCACGCTATAGAAGATCCCGTCCACGCCGGATTCCTGAATCAGTCCCTGCACCAGGATCTTCAGGTCATCCGCCACGATCCCGCATGCATGCTTCATCGCCTCCGGGTTTTCCCGGATCATCTTCATCATCTTCGGATAGCCGATCGCCAGCCGGATACAGCTCAGCGGCGCGAAAACCAGATACAGTGCCGGGCATGCCCCTCCGAGCGCCTGGACCACCTTCTTCGTCCGCTCAATCTGTCCGCTGATGTACGGATGGTTCGGCCCCAGATGCCTGATCTGAAACAGATCCTCCGCCTTTTCCAGATCCTTCAGGATCGGCGAAGGCCATCCGAAATACTTGTCTCCGGAAAGCTTCATGAAGTCCACATCCGTGTGCTCAAGAAACCGCGCCTGACACTGGGCAAAAGCATCGTCGTTTCCCCAGTATTCCGGCCCGACATGCTGCCACATGCTCACCGGCACATGATCCGTCTCCTGTCCCCTGAATGCCGCCGTCACCCGTTCTCTCTTATCCATCCATTCCTCCTTGTCAGCAGAAAAATGTCAAAGCCGTCATCGCCTGCTCCGCCGCCCGGTCAGTAAACCGTCACTTCTGACCCTTCCCGGATAAATACCGGTATCACTTCAATCGGCGCCGCGGCCGTCACCCGCTGCCCGCCTTCGTACCACTTCCCGCTGCAGGACTCCTGCCATCTGCATCCCGCGGGCAGGTATACGCTTCTCTCCCGCGCGCCTTCCTCCATCACCGGAGCCACCAGCAGCTCTCCGCCGAACAGGTACTCATCCTCCACTTTCCAGCTCTCCGGATCCTTCGGGAATTCATACATCAGGGGCCGCATCACCGGCGCGCCGGTCTCATGGGTTTCCTGCATCACCTTTCGGATATACGGCCGCAGCTTCTCCCGCAGGAACAGGAAGGAGGAAAGGATCTTCTCCGTCTCTTCCCCGAAGCTCCACACCTCGTTCGGCTGGCCGCTCGTCAGCTTCATCACGTGGTTTTCGTATTCCGGGAACGCCTCGTCGTGGTCATACCAGGGCTGCCGTTCCCCGTGCATCCGGAACACCGGGCAGAAGCATGCCCACTGGAACCAGCGGATCAGCAGCTCCCGGAACCATTTTTCCTCCGGCATGCCGCCCAGGAATCCGCCGATATCGCTCGTCCACCACGGAATCCCGGCCATACCCATGGATAGCCCCGCCTGCAGCTGCTCCCGGAAGGACCGCCATGTCGAGGAAATGTCCCCGCTCCAGGTCAGCACGCCGTACCGCTGGCTTCCCGCCCACGCGCACCGCACCAGGCTCATCACATCCGTCTCGCCCGCTCCCTGCAGCCCTTCATAGAATCCCTGGGCATAGCACTTGGGGAACTCGTTGGACACCTGGGCCGCCGGTCCGTCGTGGTACCGGTACAGGTCGAAGTCATATGGCCCGTATTCCGGTTCCGCCTCGTCCAGCCAGAACACCCGGATGCCGTAGTTGTCGTAGTAATTCTTTTTGCATTCTTCCCATACGAAGCGGCGGGCCTCCGGGTTCGTCGTGTCATAGTTCGCCGTCACGCCGATCCAGCTGGCCTGGAATCCGACGCCCCGGTCGCACTGCACCAGCAGCCCCTTCTCCGCCATTCTGCCCCAGTTCCGGCTGCGGCTGTCAATCGTCGGCCATACGGACACCACCGGTTCGATCCCCATCTCCCGCAGCTCGTCGACCATCTGCTTCGGATCCGGGAAATACCGCGGATCAAACTTGAAATCGCCCTCCAGCGGCCAGTGGAAGAAGTCGACCACGATCACGTCCATGGGGTACCCGCGCTTCTTGTGCTCCCTCGCGACCGCCAGCACCTCTTCCTGCGTCCGGTACCGCAGCTTGCACTGCCAGTAGCCCATGCCGTATTCCGGCATCATCGGCGCACGTCCCGTCACGGCGGAATAGTTGCACTCAATCGCCGCCGGCGTATCCCCCGCCGTGATCCAGTAGTCCAGCTCCTTGCAGGACATCGCCGTCCATTCCGTCCGGTTCGTGCCGAAGCAGCACTGTCCCACGGCCGGGTTGTTCCACAAAAATCCGTATCCGCGGCTGGAAACATAGAAGGGCACGGACGCCTGGGAATTCCGGTGCGCCAGCTCCAGCACGGCGCCCTTCTTGTCCAGCTTCCCCATCTGATACTGCCCCATGCCGAAGATCTTTTCATCGTCAAAGGCGTCGAACCGCGCCGTCAGCCGGTAATCATCCGTTCCCTGAATCGGCTTCAGCTCCCGCCCGTCGATCCGCAGCGGCAGGCAGTACCGGTCAATTCGGTTCCGCTGGGCCCAGTATTCCCGGGTCAGCGCATCCCCCTTGTCGTTCACAAAGGTGATCCAGCCTTCCTCGTCCACCTCCGCCGTAATCCTTCCGTTCCGGATCCGGGCGTTCTCCGCGGTTCTCTGCCGGTCCGCCCGATCCCGGTACCAGGGTTCCGTTGCATCGATCGTCGTCATTTCGATCTCCGCCGCATTCTCCCCGATCGGTTCCATCAGCGCCCAGTCCCGGCCGCTCATTTCCTTCCGCCGCGTCGCGCGGACGCGCAGGCTGTCCGTTCCCCACGGTTCAATCCATACGGTCTCGTTGCCCCGACGGATCACCAGCCGGCTCCCGTCTTTTATGAATTCCACCTGCCGCACACTCCCTCTTTGTTTCTCAGGCGCCTACCCGGAAGCGCCGCACGATGTTCATCAGAATCTCCACGCTTGTATCCATTTCCTCCGCCACCGCGTGTTCATAGAACCCGTGATAGGCATATCCGCCTGTTCCCAGGTTCGGGCACGGCAGCCCCCGGAACGACAGCTGCGCGCCGTCCGTTCCGCCCCGGACCGGCGGGAACTCCGGCTCCAGTCCCGCGTCCCGGACTGCCGCCTCCGCCACCCGGACCACCTCCGGATGCTTTTCAATCACCTCGGCCATGTTCCGGTAGGAATCCCTGATTTCGCAGCGAACGGTGCCCTCTCCGTATTTCCGGTTCAACGCCTCCGCGATCTTCTGCATCTTTCGCTTCCGGCCTTCGAATTTCTCCGCGTCATGATCCCGCAGAATGTACTGCAGCACGGTTTCCGTCACGTTCCCCTTCATGTCCGTCAGATGATAGAATCCCTCGTGCCCTTCCGTGCAGGCCGGAATCTCCTCCGGCGGCAGCATGGCGTTGGCCTCCATCGCCACCAGCTGGCTGTTGATCATCTTTCCCTTGGCGGACCCGGGATGCACGGAAAACCCGGTAATCGTCAGCTTCGCCGACGCCGCGTTGAACGTTTCGTATTCCACCATATGAGGCGCGGATCCGTCCATCGTATATCCGTACTTCGCCCCGAACGCCTCCAGATCCAGCAGGCTCGCTCCGTGCCCGATCTCCTCATCCGGGCTGAAGCAGATGCTGATCGCCCCGTGCGGGATCTTTTCCGCAATCAGCCGCTCGGCCATCGTCATGATTTCCGCGATGCCGGCCTTGTCGTCCGCCCCCAGCACGGACGTCCCGTCTGTCGTCACGATCGTCTTCCCGACGCACTCCTTCAGATGCGGAAACTGCTCCGGATCCAGCACCTTCCCGGACGTCCCCAGCGCGATCTTCCCGCCGTCATAGTCCCGGATCACCTGCGGGTGCGTATCCGTTCCCCCGCAGTCGTCCACCGTATCCAGATGCGCGTTGAATCCCAGCGCCGGCACCTGTTCGCACCCCGCCGTAGCCGGAATGAATCCGTACACATAGGCATGCTCGTCCACCCGGACCCCTTCCAGCCCCAGCGCCTTCATCTCATCTGCCAACAGATTGGCCAGGTCGAACTCTCCCTTTCCGGAGGGAACCTCCGCCCCGTTCTCCTCGCAGCTGGTAGTATTGACCGCAACATACTTCAGCAGCCGTTCATATGCTCTCATGCTTCGTTTTTCTCCTTCTGCTCCGTTTCCCGTTTTGATCATGGTCTGATATTTCGATACAGCCTGATCAAATTCCTGCCATCAAAAGAAGGGAGCCGGCCGAAGCCGACTCCCGAATTGAATCTTACCTGTTATACTTCCGTTTCCTGCCGATCAACAGCACCCCTGCCAGCAGCACCAGCATCAGACCGGACACCGTGTAGAGCATTGTTCCCTGACCACCGGTGGCAGGTAAAACAACGCCTGGTGTATTCTTGACGGTGATCGTATAGGTTGTTACAGCTCCTTCAGTTGTCGGCGTGTCATCTTGAATGGTTGCCATTTCAGTGGGATTGTCTACTGCAGCCCCTGTTGCATCCGTCAACCTTGCCTTATAGCTGCCGCCTGCATCCTTATACACTTCGAAAAATACAGCTTCCTTAAGAGCAAGGTATCCATCCGGTGCCTTTTTTTCTGTCAGACAATATCTGCCTAAAACAAGCTCGCCCAAATCAAGTGCCTGATCCAACGGTTTAATATCATTCACAAGTTCCACCCATGAACCGTTTTCGCTGTATTTACTGAGCTTAAACTCTGATCCGCTGATGATGGTCGTCCCGTCTTCCTTGACTTTCTTCAACTGAATATCCACTGAAGCCAGCTTATTGGTAAAGACAACCTTGGCATCCTTATTCCACGCAATTCTTCCCAGAGCACTTCCTGTAATCGTTTTATCGGATTCATAATCATAGATGGATGCATTGGTAATTTCAGCGGGATCAAATTCAGAAACAACTCTGCTTACCAGCGTCCAGTCACTATTCTTTATCAGCACATCCGATGTTGTTCCATTGGGTCTGACGCGGATTTCATCCACATAAAAGTCTGTACCGGCAAGCAGATCCTTGATTACGATCGTGTAGCCCGGTGGAATTTGAGCAATTGTTCCATAGTTGCCCGCAGTACATGCATAAGGTGTCTGACCATTCTGGACTAATTTTCCGCCTTCATATCTGTAATATGTGCCTTGATCATCACGAATATAATAAGTACCCTGGTAATATGCAGAGAGTTCCCCCTTCGCATTCTCAAGCATTACTCGGAATTCAAAAGTATCGCCATTATCCGTTGATCCCGGTGCAAGCCGCTTGGTAATCTGTAATTCATTGGAATTTCGATCATCGCAGCTGTTCGTAAATGTTACTCGGGCGCGGTTCCTGGGTGTCGCTTCCGATGACTTGTAGATTCCGTCTGCAACAATCACCTGTTCTCCAACGATCTCCACATCATTGACAAGGATCTTGTCATAATATTCCTCTTTAATGCCGAGTTCCTGAACATAGTACAGTTCATCTTCAATCATATTCGAGAATACTGCAGCCTCTCCCGGTTTGAGATAGAACACGTTATCATAGGCCTTATCCTTCCCTGGGAATTTTACACCGTTGTAGAAACTGATAGGCGTATCCGTCCCTTCATAAACTGCCGAAGTCAGGGACTCATCCGTGCCATTCTTTTTTACAAAAGCCTGATATGCAAAAGCAACGTTCGCATAATCAACCTGAGAGGTATTGGCAAGCTGCTTTTCAACCGTCACCTTTCCTTTTTCAATGACGGGAAGGTTAAATCTTACAAACAGGTTTGATGCGCCTGCTCCGTGTTCCATATAGAACATATTGAACTTGTGGCTGCCATAGTTTACAAAGGTATTATCGGAAAAATACTCATCAACTCTGCTGTCATCCCATGTCGAGCCATCAGGGAATCTACCTGCTTTTTTGAAGCATTCTTTGATCGTTCTGGCTCTACCAGCACCACCATTTCCGCCAGTAATCTCGCCTGTTGCAAAGTTGATTGTTCCGGGGAATGCGTCGTGAACACCACCGATGTCCAGAATCAGAACATCATCAATAAAAACCCACAGATCATCATCACCATTGAATTCATATATTAACGGCGATCCGTTATTATACCCATCCTTCGGCATCAGGAAACTGAAATCCATGGTCATACCAAAGTAGAAGTCTACTTCCCCAGCAAGACCATATAACTTGCTTCCATAATTGGGATTCTCATAGTCAATCAGTGACCCGTCGCCGGTATAAATATTCTGAGCAGAATTATTCGTATTCAGCGAATTGTATGGGAAGAAGTTTCCGCGCCTGTAATAGAAGTTGCTCGATGTTGTGCTCGGAGTACCCGTTTCCTGATATACTGTAAATGTCCCATTACTCGTATTATAGTGGGCAAAATTGTTAAAGGCACTATATTCGTAGTAGTCTGTGGAGTTATATACGCTTGCAAGGAACAGATGATTTCCGGTCCCTTGGTGATAGTTACTAGATGGATTAAATAGGGTGGATCCGTTATTTCCATTGGTGAACTCAGGATAGCCATTGTTCAGCACCGCCTTGATATGCTGTGCAGGCAGCACCCCAACTCCATAGCTGTCACTTCCTGTAACATTAGCTATAGTGGATCTGTTGGAATAATTAAACATGTGTATATTGACACCGTTTGAGCTACTGTCTACCGTAGCCACAGTATGCAACCCATCCTGCGATGCCGGTTCAGCAGCAAATGAGAATGCCTGTGAATGATCCCCCGTACCGGATGAAAGCTTCACCTCACCGTCTGTTGTGAACTCATAGCCATAATATGCCATGGCTGACCCGTCCCAGTATTCAATAGTGGATGTGTACGCTCCTCCTTCCCTGCCTTTCAGGGAAACACCATCTGTGGTGGAGGAAGTGACCGAATCATATTCCTTGACAAGCGTTCCATCCGACATTGGGTGAAGAATAAGGCCTGTTTCTTCATTTCGGAAGATATAGTATCCTGTTGGTAATCCGTCAGCATTTTTAAGTATGCTGAGAACCCACATAGGCGACACTTCGCTGTGAAGAGAGAGAGAATCGCCTTGATCATATGCCCTCACAGGGTTTCCATTTCCATCAATAACCCAATCTTCGTATTGTCCTGTTATGTCGTTATAGATGTTTTTATACAGTATATATTTCTGCCCATCTACCAGCTGCTGAGCGCTGATCTTTTCTCCGCTGTAAATCGGATACTGATCGGGATCGAATTCTTCAATCTCGCACAAGGTCAAGTATACATAATTAGCATCATTTGAGTTTCCGTTAAAGAAATATTGACTGTTGTTTGCTGTTCTTGCTGCAGCAGCGCTCACACTTGACTGTACCCAACTGTTGCCATCGGAAATTCTAACTTTTCCTGCATTATTGCCGGTTCCTGCAGTGATGGTGAGTGCTTGCCGATTATTGGAAAGCAATAGCCTATTATTATTGTTCTGCAGATTCAAATACTTCCCATCCAGTGCTTTAATGTAATATGTATTCGTCCCTCCGGCAGATTCAAATGTCCACTCAGCGATCTGTGTTGTACCGCTGCTGACAAGATTCATTCCACTTTCGTGCTTTTCAACATTTACCGTTGCTCCGCTAAGTCTTGAATTGTTATCAGTCGCATTTGTCGTAAGTGCGCGTCCTAGATAAACAGTATTGTTTCCCGTTGCCTGATCAGCCGCAGCCTGCGTGTTTACCTGAACAATTGCAAATGATTTACCGTCTAAATTCTCGGTCGCACCATATGTCGTCACCGCATAGTAGGAAAAGCCCTCAGCCTCAAAAAGAACAGTTGTCCCATTCAGTTCAGGATCAATAACGCTCGTTTCTGTTTCGCCAAAGTGAACTACTTTAGTTTCCTCAGCTTCTTCGATGTCCTCTGAGTTGTCTTTATCAATCAATTTGATCTGTACATTCACCGGTGCTTGAATGATAACTTTATCCTCACCATTCATAATGGAAATATCAAGGAGTTTTAAATAATTGAGCGTATCGGCCGCCGTTCCGACAGCCTCCGCAGTTAGCTCTGCATATTCCTGATATTCCTCATCTTCGGGCATAATCTCGTTTACCCTCAATTCCGCATCATCAGGTATTCCGGCATCATCATCAAAGGTAACTGTAATTTCCCATGTGTCGCCCTTCGCATCGATGAAATGCGTAGTAATCTGCGCGTCGGTCACCAGGATCGTGAACACTTCCCCATCCTTCATGGTGACGGTCAGGGTCTCTTCGCTGGTAAACGCCTTCAGGCTGATCAGGAGCCACTCGCCGGCGGATACGGCAGCGCTG
>OCVV011356598.1_pt1 | contig 10011 bp, 11 predicted proteins | sample 1539721 | NCBI WGS metagenome assembly OCVV01 (sample SAMN02144230, study PRJEB22623) | gut metagenome | biome: sheep rumen | host: Ovis aries | place: New Zealand
TTTCGTTGTTTTTCACAACTTCTCGCGCTTCTTTTTGCTAACTTTGTCCTGTTGTAAAAGCGCTGATTTTATGATAGAATGTATGTGTATGTAGAATTGAATCACAAAATTCTCACATAGAATTATAATCGGAAATTGACACATCTTGAAAGGATGGAAAACTATGGTAGTAAAGGATATTATTGACATCTTAGATGGCGAGATCATCTGCGAGGGCAACCTCGACGCCGAAATCAAAACCGCCTGCGGCTCCGACATGATGAGCGACGTGCTAGCGTTCGTCAAAGATCAGAGCGTTCTGCTGACCGGTCTGGTCAATCCGCAGGTCGTGCGTACCGCCGAGATGATGGACATGGCGTGCATCGTCTTTGTCCGCGGCAAGATGCCCGATCAGGGGATCATCGACCTCGCTGAGCAGCGCGACATCACCCTCATCAAGACCCGCTACAGAATGTTTACCGCCTGCGGCAAGCTCTATGAGGGCGGCCTTTCCGGAGGTACCGCGGTATGAGCAACATCCATCTTCATTATGAGGTCAGCGGAGAGGACTTCACCCGCGCCGGTGAAGCGTCCGGCTCCGTCAAAAAGCGCCTTAAGGCGCTGGGCTACAACACCGACGCCATCCGCAGGGTCGCGATCGCGATGTACGAGGCGGAGATCAACATGGTCATTCATGCCGAGGGCGGCTTTGTTGACGTCGATATCTTCCCCGATCATGTAAATGTCCTGCTCTCCGATAAGGGCCCCGGCATCCCCGACGTTGAGAAGGCGATGCAGGAGGGCTTTTCCACCGCGCCCGATAACGTCCGCAACCTCGGCTTCGGCGCGGGCATGGGTCTGCCCAATATCAAAAAATACACCGACGACATGAAGATCGAGACCGAGATCGGCAAAGGCACGGATCTGTATTTGACTGTCAAGGTCAAAGAAGCGTAGATTTTTAGTGAGGAGTTAGGAGTGAGGAGTTAGGAGTTATGGGAAACACTTCGTGTTTTGATTCCTATGATGATATTAAGGCGTAACATTTTCAAATATCAATCAGGTGCGGACAGCGTCCGCCCTCAACTCCTCACTCCTAACTCCTCACTTCTAACTATAAACAGGTAAGCAATATGAACAACAAATATTTCCACTCTGTCGTGCTGGACGCGGAGCTGTGCTGCGGCTGTACCAACTGCCTCAAGCGCTGTCCCACCGAGGCGATCCGCATCCGCGACGGCAAGGCGCATATCCTCTCCGAGAGGTGCATTGACTGCGGCGAGTGCATCCGCATCTGTCCGCATCACGCCAAACGCGCCCGTTCCAATTCAATCGAAGAAATACAACCCTATAAGGTCAAGATTGCCATCCCCGCGCCCGCGCTGTTCGGTCAGTTCAACAACCTCAACGATATTGACATCGTGCTGACAGGTCTGCGCGCGATGGGCTTTGACGTCATTTATGAGGTCAGCCGCGCGGCGGAGCTGGTGAGCGAAGCAACACGCCGTTTGATTCGGGATAAGAAGCTGCGCTTCCCGATCATCAGCTCGGCGTGTCCCGCGATCGTGCGCCTGATCAAGATCCGCTTTCCCGAGCTGTGCGGCAACGTCATGCCCCTGCTGGCGCCCATGGAGGTCGCCGCAAGGATGGCGCGCCGCGAGGTGATCGACATCTCGGGGCTGAGCGACGACGACATCGGCGTGTTCTTCATCACGCCCTGCCCCGCTAAGGTCACTGAGATCAACAATCCGAACGGATGCGAGAAGAGCGCCGTCACCGGTGCGATCGCGATCTCGCAGATCTACCCCGAGCTGACCTCCAAGATGGAGAAGCTCAAAAACGTGGAGCCGATTGCGCAATCCGGCTTGATCGGCGTCGGCTGGGCGACCTCGGGCGGTGAAGCCGCCGCCATGCTGGGCGACAAATACTTAGCCGCGGACGGTATCGAGAACGTCATCCGCGTCCTCGAGGAGCTGGAGGATGAGCACATCCACGGCGTCGATTTCATCGAGCTGAACGCCTGCTCCGGCGGTTGCGTCGGCGGCGTGCTGGCTGTCGAAAACCCCTATGTCGCACAGGCGCGCATCCAGAATTTGCGCAAATATCTGCCCGTTTCCCTCAACCACCTTGATCAGAAGGATCTCGGCGGTATGCAGTGGGAGAATGAGCTCGAATTCAACGCCGAGAGCTTCCGTCTGTCGGACGACATCATCAAGGCGATGGATATGATGGAAAAGATGGAGGAGATCTGCAAGACCCTGCCCGGACTGGACTGCGGCTCCTGCGGCGCTCCGACCTGCCGCGCGCTGGCGGAGGATATCGTCAAGGGCAACGCCAAGGAGACCGATTGCATCCATAAGCTCAAAGCAAAGATCCAGTCCGTCTATGATCAGTTAGGTAACCTATGAGCAAGAGCAAATTGACCCTGCGCGAGCAGGAATATCTCGACTGTGAGGTGCCGATGGTTTCAGGGGGCTCCGCCGCGGCAAGGGTCGCCGCGGGGATTGTGACCTCGCTGGTGCAGTCGGTGGTCACGCCCGGCGCGGGCAAGGCCGACCAAAAGCTCTTTCGCACCATCCGCGAGATCAGATATACCAAGTACAAAAGGGCGGTGCTCCGCAAGCTGAACGGCACCCCCGAAAAGAACGACGAAACAATCCTCAAAAAGCTCAACAAAAAGGAATTCGTCCTGGGCTCGGACAGCTTCGACCACGACGAATACACCAGAAAGATTTATGAGGATTATATGAAGTCGCGCGAAAACAGTGAGGAATGAAAAGTGAGGAGTTGAGGAGTGAGGAGTGAGGAGTGAGGAGTTAATGGTGGGCGTTGCCCACACCCATTTGTATTTATCACGGGAACTATCTGTCCGTGCTTACGTTATATCAATTCAAAACACGGAGTGTTTCCCACAACTCCTAACTCCTCACTCCTAACTCCTCACTATCAAAACTCCCACTCCTGATGATCGGAGGTACATTATGACTGTAAACGAACTGAAGAATCAACTCAATCTAAAGATCCTCGTAGAGGATGACCTTGACCGCGCGGTGGAGGACTGCTACATCGGCGACCTGCTCAGCTGGGTCATGGGCAGAGCGCCCGCCGACAGCGCGTGGCTGACCGTCATGGGCAACATCAACAGCATTGCCGTGGCGACCTTGGCGGACGTGAGCTGTATCATCCTCGTGGAAAATGCCGCGCTCGACGATAACGCGCGTCAGAAAGCGGAGATGCACGGCGTGAACATTCTCACCACCGAGGAGAACGCCTATCAGCTCGCCGTCAAAATCAGCAAATTGCTTGAAGGATAATTCTTATGCAGAAATATTATTACGACCTGCACCTGCATTCCTGCCTCTCTCCGTGCGGCGATATGGACATGACGCCCAACAACATCGTCAACATGGCAAAGCTCTTGGGGCTGGATGTGATCGCGCTGACCGACCATAACACCTCGCTCAACTGCGAGGCGGCGATCAAGGTCGGCGAGGAGGTCGGCGTACTGGTCATCCCCGGCATGGAGCTGACCACCAGCGAGGATATCCACGCGGTCTGCCTCTTCCCCACGTTGGAAAAGGCGCTCGCCTTCTCACAGTATGTCGACGAGAACCGCATCCACATCAAGAACAAGGCGGAGATCTACGGACGACAGGTGCAAATGAATGAGAACGATGAGGAGATCGGCGAGATCGAGGATCTGCTCCTCCCCGGCTCGTTCATCGGCATGTACGACGCGTACCGCAAGGCAAAGGAGTTCGGCGGCATCTGCTATCCCGCGCACATCGACCGCGACTCGCTGTCGATCCTCGCCGTGTTGGGTGAGATCGACCCCGCGTGCGGGTTTTTCTCCGTTGAACTGGCAGACATCTCAAAACTGGACGAGCTGAGAAAACAGCACCCGATCCTCGACACGATGAACATCATCACCTGCTCCGACGCGCACTACCTCGAGAACATGCGCGACGCCGCGAACACATTGGAGCTCCCCGAGCTGACGAGAGAAGCGGTAATTGAATATCTGGACACCCAAAGATGACCGTCTTGCAAATTGGTAAGACGGTTGTTTCTTTTGCAGGGGGAAAATGAGAACTGAAAGCTGAGTATTTAATCACTCACCGCGAAGCACATCAATTCAGCCGTAGGGTACGGCATTTGAACACGCGTGTTCGACGTACCGAGCATGACGGCATTTCATTGATCGAAAGCCATAGATAGGAACACAGCGTTCCTGCCTTGCGGTACGTCGCAAGCGCCGTACCCTACAGCTCCCTGCGACGTTGCGTTACGGCGGGAGCACCCCTCCCCTACGAATCCGCTGCAACGTTTTCTTGTAGGGTACGGCATTCATGACGTACCGTATGTTTGGTTGAGCAGTCACCCGAACGCTAAGCACATCAATTCAGCCGTAGGGACGATCATCGGACACGCGTGTCCGCCGCTCCCTACAGCTCCCTGCGACGTTGCGTTACGGCGGAGCAAGCGCCCGCCCTGCCCAGTACTTTATTGCTTTAAAACTTGCAAAAGGTAAAGTGTTTTGCAAGAAATAATTCTAATTTAGAAATATAGATTACGCCTTTTCCGGAAAACAAACTTCTGTAAAATCCTATATAAACTGGTTAGCGATAGCTAACCGATAGACCGTGAGAATTCCTGCATTTTTTGCCGATATTTGCACGAAAAATTTGCGTTAATTTATAGACAATTCGACAGGAATGTGGTATGATGATAGCGTAAGTATGTGTAGGTTTTTCAGCATGATAAATCGTGATTTTGCAAGAGCCTATGTGAATGATTCGCTACAATTCACTTACAGAAAATTGATCAAGGAGGAATTAAGATGCTTAAAAAAATCAGCAGCCTGCCGTTCCAGGGCACCCCTGAACAGGAAGCGCAGCTCAAGGACGTCATCGCAAAGCACAAGGATGATCCCGGCGCTGTCATGCCCGTACTGCAGGAGGCACAGGACATCTACGGCTATCTGCCGCTGGAGGTTCAGCAGATGATCGCGGAGGGTCTCGACGTACCCGTAGACGAGGTGTACGGCGTTGCGACCTTCTACAGCCAGTTTGCGCTCTCCCCCAAGGGTAAGTACAACATCAGCGTATGCCTGGGCACCGCCTGCTACGTCAAGGGCTCCGGCGACGTACTCAACCGACTCTCTTCCGAGCTCGGCATTGAGGCTGAGGAATGCACCATGGACGGTAAGTTCTCGCTGACAGCCTGCCGCTGCATCGGCGCATGCGGTCTGGCTCCCGTCATGACGGTCAACGACGATGTATACGGCCGTCTGGTCGCCGACGACGTTCCCTCGATCCTCGCAAAGTATAAGGAAGCATAATGAGGGAGCTATCCCTGAACGTCATGGATGTGGCGCAGAACTCGGTGCGAGCCGAGGCATCTGTCGTTCGCATCACCGTGACCGAGAGCGATCAAGACGATCGGCTGACGATCGAGATCGCCGACAACGGCTGCGGCATGACGCAGGAACAGGTACAACAGGTCATCGATCCGTTCTTTACCACGCGCACGACGCGCAAGGTCGGGCTGGGAGTTCCGCTGTTCAAGCTCAGTGCTGAACAGACAGGCGGCAGCTTTGACATACAGAGCGAAAAGGGCGTTGGCACCACTACCACCGCCTCGTATGTCAAGTCGCACGTGGACATGACTCCCTTGGGAGATATCAACTCCACCGTCAAGATCCTGATCCAATGCAATCCGGATATCGACTTTGTCTACACCTGCACTACGGATAACGGCAGCTTCACCCTCGACACACGGGAGCTGCGCGAGGTGCTGGGTGACGTCAGTCTGGACACGCCCGACGTGCTGGAATGGATCGCGAATTATTTAGAAGAAAATACGAAAAGCATATATGGAGGTGCGTAAAAATGAAATCTTTAGCTGAGTTGAAGGCGATCAGAGATAAGGCGCAGGCTGAGATGCAGATGCGTCAGGAGAACCCCAACGCCGCCCGCGTACTGGTCGGCATGGCTACCTGCGGTATCGCCGCAGGCGCAAGACCCGTTCTCAACGCCTTTGTAGAGGAGATCGCAAAGCGCGGTCTCAAGGACGTCACCGTCACACAGACAGGCTGCATTGGCATCTGTCAGTATGAGCCGGTCGTCGAGATCGAGATCCCCGGTGAGGAGAAGGTCACCTACGTCAAGATGACCCCCGAAAAGGCGGTCAAGGTCGTCAACGACCATCTTGTCAACCACAATGTCGTTACCGAATACACCATCGGCACTGCCACAAGATAAGGAGGACTAAATGTATCGTTCTAATGTACTTGTTTGCGGCGGTACCGGCTGTACCTCGTCAAACAGCTTACAAATTGCCGAGAAGCTCAAGGAAGAGCTGATCAAAAAAGGCCTTGAGAAGGAAGTCAACGTCATCACCACCGGCTGCTTCGGTCTGTGCGCGCTGGGTCCGATCATGGTCGTCTATCCCGAGGGCTCCTTCTACTCGATGGTCAAGATCGAGGATATCCCCGAGATCGTTGAGGAGCATCTCAACAAGGGTCGTATCGTCACCCGTCTTCTGTATCAGGAGACCGTCGAGAACGACACCATCAAATCACTGAACAAAACCGCTTTCTATGAGAAGCAGAAGCGCGTGGCTCTGCGTAACTGCGGCGTCATCGATCCCGAGAAGATCGACGACTACATCGCGCAGGACGGCTATGCCGCTCTGGGTAAGGTTCTCACCGAGATGACCCCCGAGGAGGTCATCCAGACCATGCTCGATTCCGGCTTACGCGGCCGCGGAGGTGCGGGCTTCCCCACCGGCTTGAAGTGGAAATTCGCGCGCGGCAACGACGCTGACCAGAAGTACGTCTGCTGTAACGCCGACGAGGGCGACCCCGGCGCGTTCATGGATCGTTCCGTCCTCGAGGGCGACCCCCATGTCGTTCTCGAAGCAATGGCGATCGCCGGCTATGCCATCGGCGCTTCTCAGGGTTACATCTATGTTCGTGCTGAGTATCCGATCGCTGTTAAGCGTTTGCAGATCGCGATCGATCAGGCGCATGAATACGGCCTGCTGGGTGAAGATATCTTCGGCACCGGCTTCAACTTCGACATCAAGATCCGTCTGGGCGCGGGCGCATTCGTCTGCGGCGAGGAGACCGCTCTGATGACCTCCATCGAGGGCAAGCGCGGCGAGCCGAGACCCCGTCCTCCGTTCCCGGCAGTCAAGGGTCTGTATCAGAAGCCCACTACCCTCAACAATGTTGAGACCTACGCGAACATCCCGCAGATCATCTTAAAGGGCGCGGATTGGTTCGCTTCCATGGGTACCGAGAAGAGCAAGGGTACCAAGGTATTCGCGCTCGGCGGCAAGATCAACCACACCGGTCTGGTCGAGGTTCCGATGGGCACCACTCTCAGAACCATCATCGAAGAGATCGGCGGCGGCATCCCCGGCGGCAAGAAGTTCAAGGCAGCTCAGACGGGCGGCCCCTCCGGCGGCTGTATCCCCGCAGAGCACCTCGACATCGAGATCGACTATGATAACCTGCTCGCCATCGGCTCCATGATGGGCTCCGGCGGTCTGATCGTCATGGACGAGACCGACTGTATGGTCGATATCGCCAAGTTCTTCCTCGAATTCACCGTTGACGAGAGCTGCGGTAAGTGTACGCCCTGCCGTATCGGCACCAAGCGCCTCTTAGAAATGCTCGAGAAAATCACCAAGGGTCAGGGTACCCTCGAGATGCTCGACGAGATGGAAGCGCTGTGCAACTACATCAAGGCGAACTCCCTGTGCGGTCTGGGTCAGACGGCTCCCAACCCTGTTCTCTCAACCCTGCACTTCTTCCGTGACGAGTATGTCGCTCACGTTGTTGACAAGAAGTGCCCCGCAGGCGTATGTAAAGACCTGCTCGAATACACCATCATCAAGGACAACTGCATGGGCTGCTCCCTGTGCTCCCGCAAGTGCCCCGTCGGCGCGATCTCCGTTACCGACTACATCCCCGAGGGCAAGAAGAGACCCGCCTTTGAGATCGACCATAGTAAGTGTATCAAGTGCGGCGCTTGTATGGATTCTTGTAAGTTCAAGGCTATTGTCAAGGGTTAAGGGAAAGGAGAACCAACATGGAAATGCTTAACATCAAAATCAACGGCAAGGATTATACCGTTGAAAAGAATACAACGATTCTTCAAGCGTGCCATCAGTTCGGTATCAAGATCCCGACCTTGTGCTACCTGAAGGATATCAATGAGATCGGCGCCTGCCGTATGTGTCTGTGCGAGGTCAAGGGTGCGCGTTCCTTAGTCGCCGCCTGCGTCTACCCCATCGACCGTGAGGGCACCGAGATCTTCACCAACACCCCGCAGATTCGCGAGAACCGCAAAACCACCCTCGAGCTGCTGCTCAGCAACCACGACAAAAAGTGCCTGTCCTGCCCCCGCAGCGACAACTGCGAGCTCCAGCAGCTGTGTCTCGAATACGGCGTAGATGAGACCAAATTCGCCGGCGCAGAGACTCATTATGAAGAAGACCACTCCACCCTGCACCTTGTCCGCAACAACAACAAGTGCATCCTCTGCCGCCGCTGCGTCGCCGCTTGTAAGGAGCAGTTCGTCGGCGTGATCGGCGCGAACAACCGCGGCTTTGATACCGAGATCGGCTGTGCGTTCAACAAGAAGCTGGGCGAGGTTAGCTGCGTGAGCTGCGGTCAGTGTACCGTCGTCTGCCCGACCGGCGCTCTGGTCGAGAACGACAACACCGCCGAGGTATTCAAGGCGCTGGCTGACCCGACCAAGCACGTGGTCGTCCACACCGCGCCGTCCATCCGCGCGACCTTAGGCGAATGCTTCGGCATGCCGATCGGCTCGCTTGTCACCGGCAAGATGGTGACCGCGCTGAGAATGCTCGGCTTCGACAAGGTATTTGACACCAACTTCGGCGCTGACCTGACCATCATGGAAGAGGGCACCGAGTTCATCCAGAGAGTGAAGGAAGGCGGCACCCTGCCGATGATCACCTCCTGCTCCCCCGGCTGGGTCAAGTTCTGCGAGCACTACTATCCCGACCTTCTCCCCCATCTGTCCACCTGTAAGTCCCCGCAGCAGATGCAGGGCGCGATGATCAAGAGCTACTATGCCGAGAAGGCAGGCATCGATCCGCACAACATCGTGGTCGTATCCGTCATGCCCTGCGTGGCGAAGAAGTTCGAGATCACCCGTGACGATCAGGGTCGCGACGGTATGCAGGACAACGATATCTCCATCTCCACCAGAGAACTGGCGAAGATGATCAAGACCGCGGGTATTCAGTTCACTGCCCTCGAGGACAGCGATTTTGATCCCGTTATGGCGATCGGCTCCGGCGCGGGCACCATCTTCGGCGCTACCGGCGGCGTTATGGAAGCGGCGCTGAGAACCGTTGCCGACGTCCTGACCGGCGAGGATCTCAAGCAGATCGACTACAACGAGGTACGCGGCACCGACGGCATCAAGGAGGCTACCTATGAGGTTGCCGGCATGAACGTCAAGGTCGCTGTTGCCAGCGGCTTGAAGAACGCAGCTGTCATCCTCGACAAGATCAGAGCAGGTGAAGCCGACTACCAGTTTGTCGAGATCATGTGCTGCCCCGGCGGCTGTGTCAACGGCGGTGGTCAGCCCATCCAGCCCGGTCATGTACGCAACTTCGTTGACCTCAAGGCGCTCAGAGCGAAGGCACTGTATCAGGACGACCTCGGCCTGCCGTACAGAAAGAGCCACGACAACCCCGAGATCAAGGCGATCTACGAGGAGTATCTCGGCGAGCCCGGCTCCCACAAGGCGCATGAGCTGCTCCACACCTCTTATGTCGCAAGAAAGAAGAATTTCGTCTAATAGAATTGTAGCGATTCGATAGATAACAGACAACGCCCGAGAGTGATCTCGGGCGTTTTGTTCTGCTTATTTCTGTTTAAGAAAGCCTTCCCCTCGGGGTGCCCCCGTTGGGGGAATGTCCGAAGGACAAGGGGGGAGCCGCTTCCGGCGAGGTGCCCCCGTTGGGGGAATGTCCGAAGGACAAGGG
>OCVV011167067.1_pt1 | contig 10010 bp, 8 predicted proteins | sample 1539721 | NCBI WGS metagenome assembly OCVV01 (sample SAMN02144230, study PRJEB22623) | gut metagenome | biome: sheep rumen | host: Ovis aries | place: New Zealand
CTTTATAAATAGCTAGTGCTGCGATAGCAATTAAAACTATTAGTATTACAAATAATAGTTTTTTTGGTTTTCTTTTCTTTTTAGCCATACAATCCCTCCTACTCTTCTATTTCTTCTTCAGGCTTTAATAGATTAAATACTATTATATTATTAGATACATCTAATAATTTATTAGTATATTCAGTATTATTTGTTATTTCTTCTTCTGTAATTGGTTCTTCATTTAATGATAAATATGCTTGCTTTTGACTATTGTAATATACTTTATTAGTTACCCAATTTCCATTAGGGAAAGCTACGATATTTTTATCTTTAATATTAAAGATATCATTACCTAGAGCATATTGATTACTGAATCCAAACATATTTCCAAGTGTTGGTTGACAATCATACATACCCATTACATCAGTTATTTCTCTGTTTAATTTACTATTTCCTTTAGAATTCTTTGTCCAAATTATTAATGGTACTCTTCTACCTATTTCATATTGGTAAGAATCATATTCATGATAATTTGGATCTTCTGAATCTAGTGTTTTATCATTTTCTTTATCATAATTATATAATCTATTATAATCTTTTCTTGGAAGTCTTGCATCATGGTCTCCATAGATAATTACTACTGTATTTTCTAATAAGCCAGCTTTATCAAGTTCATCCATATACTCTCCTAAAGCACTATCAGCATAATGAAGAGATTTAAAATAGTTACCTAGTTTAGTACCTTCCATATATGGATAAGTTACTTCTTCTGTTGTTCCATCTTCTTTAGTGATTGTTTCTTTCATATCAACTGGGAATTCTCCATATTTAGTAACATCACTAAATGGTGTATGATTAGATAACATAATAGATAGTGCATACCATTTACTATGTTCTTTAGCAATATCTTGCATCTTAGGAATTGATTGAGCAAAGAACTCTTTATCACTCAATCCTAAGCCAATGATATTTTCTTTCTTTACTTCATATTCTGCTTTAGCAATAAATCTATCATAACCTAATGAGTTATGCATAGCACGTCTATTCCAAAAATCAGCATTATTAGCATGCATACTATATGTATAATAATCTTGTTCTTTTAGCAATTTAGGTATTCCTATGTAGTATCTATCTGAATATGATACAAAAGCAGTACCTGATTTAGTTGGCATAAGTGATGTATTAAATGTAAGTTCTGTATCTGATGATGTTCCAACACTTACTTGTGAATAGAAGTTTGAGAAGAACATTCCTTCACTTGCTAACTTATTTAGATTTGGTGTTACTTCTTGTCCATTAAATGATAATTTCATGGCATTAGTCATCATACTTTCACCATGTATTACTAGGACATTCTTACCTTTAAATATATCAGTATATTCATTAGTTACTTTAGTATTATCTTTATTATCAAAGTATTCAGTAAATTCTTTTTTTGCTTGATCAAAACCAAACATAGCATTTATTTTAGGCTGTAAGCTTGTTACTAAGTCATTAGCTTGATATACATAAATACCAAAACGCATAACTATATATTCTTTATTCCATTGCTTTACAAATCTTGATACATCTAGTGAGGTCATTGTTACTAAGAATAGTAATAATAGACAACCTCCAAATGATAAGGTTTTTAATGTTTTCTTTTTACGAATTGATTTTAATTCAATCTTTTTATTATTACTCTTTTTCTTTGTTTTTAAATAAACAAATAATAATAGTAGTGGTCCAATTATATAGATTAAGTCTTTTAATTGAAGAACATTTTCTACTACTGCATCTCCTACATCTCCTATGTATTGTGTTAATACTAGCATAGAGACACTAGCAAATGATGTATAGAATGTATAATAAACTGAATTAATCATACATATTGCGGTAAAAAATATTTCTAAAATCATAAAATAAGTAAATCTATTTTTGGGTTTAAATAAATAACCAAAGCTTCCTGCTATTATGACTACTGTTAAATCTGCAAGTATTGCTTTTACTGATAGGTAATTTTCAATTGTATGCATGCAAAAGAATCTTAAAATCGTTGAATTTAAGACACATGTAATTACAAAAGTAATGAAAAGCATGTTTTCTTTGAAATATTCACGTACTAAATGATCTCTTTTTACTTTTGCGAAATATTTAGTTAATTTATTCTTTAATTCATTAAATCCATTTTTTATTCTTTTCATATAAATACCTCAAAGGTATTATATCACATATATAAAAAAACTTCTATTTTTTAGAAGTCTTTTGTTCTTTTATTTCCTCTTCAATGATTCTTTGCATTTCAATAGTTTCTTCTTTATATGTAGCAGCATTTATACCCATTCCTAAGACAAATATATAGGATAAGATATAAATCCACATAAGAAGGATTAAAACGTTAGAAATCGAACCATAGAAGACACCATATGAAGCAAATGTTCCGACATAGAAAGCATATATTTCTGATGCGATTATCCAACCTATTGTAGTAAATATCGCTCCTGATGTTGTTGAACGCGATGGTATTTGTTCATCTGGTGCTATAACATAGATTAATTTTATATTAAATAATAAGATTAAGGCAATTAATGGATATTTAATTACTTTATATACGACATATGATACATCAACAACAGTACTTGCTTTGAAATTAGATTTTAAAGCATCAAATAAGCTATCTCCGAATACTGGAACTATTAGTAAGAAAAAGAATACTAAGACAAGTAAGAAGATCATAAAAATGGCTTTTACTCTTCGACTAATAAAGTCTCGTGATTCTATTCTATATATTTCATTTGATGTTATTATCATTGAATGAGTACCATTACTTGCTAGTAAGAAAGCTGAAATAAAGAAGACAGCTATGTTGAAATTAAGACCATTTCCATTAATCATTTCATTTAAGATACTAGCTATTTCTTTTGGCATCATACTAGTTATTGATACTGCTATTGTTCCTGTTGAAATAGATAAGCTTGCTGCTATTGTACCAATAAGTGCTATCATGGGAATTAAACTCATGACAAGAAAAAAAGCAAGCTGACCAGGAAGGATCCTCATCTCAGGCTTTTTTATCTGATTAATAATTTTTCTAAAAAAACCTCTTGCTTGCTCCATTTCATACCTCACTATTTATATTCTTCTTTGTTTGTAATCATTTCTAGAGTAGCTTCGTTAATAGCATCATCTAATGTTTTTATTTCATCTGTTATCATACTATATCCGATTGCTGCTCCAAACTCATGTGGTAATCCTTTCATTTCTTTACTTAACTTTTTAGTATAAGTTGCTACTTGTCTATCACTATATCCTACTAGGTAAATTAAGAATTCATTACCATCTGTACGAATGATTTCAGAGTTTTCTAACTGTGTATTTACTAGAATACCAGCTGCTTTTATTATTAATTGGTCTCCTTCTTCATGACCATAGTTATCATTAACATATTTAACGTTATTTAAGTCTACCATAACTATTGATTGAGGGAATACTTCGCAATCTTCCCATTCTTGCATTTTGGCATTTAAATAGTTACGATTCTTTAGACTTGTTAACATATCTGTATATTTATGACGATCTGTTATCTTAATCTTTTTAATTTGACTTTTACGTTTGGCAATTAAATATAAGATACCAATTATTATTAATGGTACGAAGATAATTATTAATACTATTGTGTATACTTGTTCTAATGTTGAATCTTCTAAGATGGATGCATTCATATTAGCAAGTCCACTATTACGATAGTTGTAATAAGAATTAGTATTAATTATGTAATTAAATAGATCATAAAATGCTTGGTTATTTTTCTTTACCATGAATTTATAATCATTCATCATAGTATCTTCATATATTAGTTTATAATTCTTAAATTTATTATTTTGATAGTATAAATATATTTCTTTATCTACTACTAATAACTTATCTTTAGAGTTTTTTACTAAGTCATTTATATTATCATATGTTGTAATATCAGCTTTAGTATTATTAGAGAAGTAATTGTATAGTGAATCTCCTCCTAACATTACTAAGTCTGAATTACGCATACTTTCAAATGAATTTACTATATGATTATCTTCTTGTTTTCCTAAGACTACATAGTCTTCAATAAAGGTAGATAGTGTTTGTAAATACTTATCACTATTATAGTTATAATAGTCAAAGTAAATATCTACTTCTCCTTTATCAATTGCTTTTTGTAAATCTTTTTTAGAATTATATTTTTTTAATTTAAAATTAATATCTGATAGTCTTGTTACTCTATCGATATATTCTCCTGCTATTCCTGATAATTTATTATGAACTTTTACTTCGTATGGTGGATTTTCTACATAACCATAGACATAGTTCTTTGAAATTAATTCAGCTTTTGTCTTAGCAGATAATTCATTTTTATCTAAATAGTAATTTAAATAAGCATTATTATATTCTTTAACATATTTAGTTAATCTCCATTTATTATAATACTTAGTTACTATTTTGTTTAATTCTGGATTACTTTTACTTAGTGTTAAAACTACTTGTTTTTTCATTTCAGTAAAGTAATAATTAATTGAGTATTTATCTTTTTCTATTGTATAGTTTAAATACATTATATTTGGTACTATTACCATGTTTACTTCATTATCATCTAAAGCTTTATATAATTTATCTATTGAATCATAGGCTTTATATGATAAATTAGTACCACTTTTTAGATAATAACTAATTGTATCTCGATCATCAGTAAATACTCCAAATGTAATATTTTTCATATCAGTAATATGATTAATTCTTTGATAGTCTTTACCTACTGCTACATAGTAGTCATCAAATAGGAATAAATCATCTTTTGTTAATTTATCATCATTATTAAGTATTCTTATTCTAAAACTATCAGTAGTTAAGTCTGAACCAATTAGATATGGTATTTTATTAAATTCAATTCCAATATTTTCTTCGAAATCACTTACAAAGTCAAATATTACTCCTTCTCCATTAGTTCCATATAATGGATAGTCATTTACTATTTCAAAGTCATATTGTTGCTCTTTATTTTCTTGTACCCATTTCTTTTCTGTTACTGTTAAGGTAGTATTGGCATCTTCTTTGTTGTAATAGCGGTATACAAAGACGAAAGCTAATGCTGCTATAACAATGGGTAGGATTATTATTAATTTTTTCTTCATAGATCATTCCCCATTCTATCTATCTTTTGTCCAAACAAAAGCTTCCCTTGTATGTTGTCTATATCCAATAATTGGAAATTGGGCATCTTCTGTGTTCTCTTTCTTGATTATTACTTGAATATCAAAATATTTTTTTTGTTCTGCTGTTAATGGTTCTATGGCTTTAGCAGCAAGAGTTTTAGCAACATCACGAGTTGTTTCATTATTTACTGTAGCAATTATAGTTACTAATCTACCAGCAGTTTTAACTGATACTTTAGTAGTAGAATCTTTTAATGCTTCTTCTATTTGATCTTCTTTATTACCATCTATTTTGACAGCATCAATACCATCAATTCTATTACCATAAATTGCTTTTTCTTCATCGCCTGTTATCATACCAATGAATTTAAAAGCTACTATTAATACTATTAAAAATACAGCAACTGCTATAATTGTATTTCTATTCTTTTTTAGAAAATTCATATTCTCACATCCTATTATTCATTATACACTAAGTAATAGTCATTTTCAATTGACAATTTAGTTTAGCTCTTCTGTTAAAATATCCATAGCCATTTTAGGATTTACTCCACCTTTTGTTTCTTTCATTACTTGTCCCATTAAGTATTTGATAGCTCTATCATGGCCTGCTTTATAGTCTGCTACACTTTCTGGGTTTTCGGCAATTATTTTCTTAATTACTTCTTTGATTGCTTTATCATCAGTAATATTTTCTACATTACATTCTTTCATTATTTCAGATATTGATTTATCACTTTCTAATACTTTATCTAAGATATCTTTTAAGTTTTTAGAAGTTAATGTATTATCATCCATTTTATTTACTAAATCAATAAATCTTTCTTTTGTTAGAGTTGTATCAGTAATTTCTTTTTCATTTTTATTTAAATAAGCTTGAATATCTCCAAGTAGAAGATTACTTGCTGTTTTAAAATTGATTTTTTCATCTAATAAGTTATTTAAATAATCACTTATATTTCTATTTAAAACTATTTTATTAGCATTTACTTCAGCGATACCTAGTTCTTGGTATTTTAATCTTCTTTCATCTGGTAACATTGGTATTTCTTTTTTTACTTTTTCTATTCTTTCATCTGTAACTATTACAAATGGGATATCTGGTTCTGGAAAATAACGATAGTCATTTCCTGTTTCTTTTACACGCATAAGAACTGTATCTTGTAATTTATCATCGAAACGTCTTGTTTGTGGTTTGAATGTTTCTCCAGCATCATAGATTTTTGCTTGACGCTCTATTTCTTTTTCAATACTTAATCCAACATTAGAAATTGACCCAATATTTTTAATTTCAGCTTTTGTATTAAATGGATCAGACTCTTTTTTTCTAATTGATACATTAGCATCAGCTCTCATTGAACCTTCTTCCATCTTACAATCTGATATATCACTATATAGTAATAATTCTCTTAATTTTTCTAGATACTTTTTAGCTTCTTCTGGAGTAGACATACATGGCTTTGTTACTATTTCAATTAGAGGTACACCTGCTCTATTGAAGTCTAGAAGTGTTTTTTCTCCTCTATGAGTAGATTTACATGTATCTTCTTCTATATGCATTTCTTCAATATAGATTTTTTTCTTTTTTCCATCTACATCTATTTCTACATATCCATCATATCCGATTGGTGTTGCAAATTGAGTAATTTGATAATTTTTTGGATTATCTGGATAAAAATAATTCTTTCTATCAAAGTGCATTTCTTTTCTAATTTTACAATTAAGTACTGTTGCTGCTTTGATAGCTAGATTTAGTACTTCTTCATTTAGAGTTGGTAATGTTCCTGGATAACCTAAATCAATAACATTAGTTAATGAGTTAGCCATTTGTCCATAACCATTTTTACTATTTGAGAATATTTTTGTTTTTGTTTTTAATTCTACGTGTACTTCAACACCGATTGTTGCGATATAATTAGTCATTATTATCACCTCCGGCATTTGGATTTAATTCTAAGTTAAGCTCTTTTTCTAGTGCACTTGCTAATTGATATATTTTAGCTTCTTCGAAAGAATTAGCTATTATTTGCATACCAATTGGCATATGATTTTTATCAAAACCTATAGGCATATTTAATCCTGGTATTCCTGCCATATTAACTGGTATTACTAAGACATCATCCATAAATGATTTAGATGGATCATCCATTGGATCTGTTAATAAATATGCTGTTGTTGTTGTAGTTGGTCCTATTACAAAATCATAGTCTTTGAAGACATTGGTAAATTCTTGTTTCATATCATCTCTAATTGATAAGGCTTTATAAAAATATTCTCTAGCATTTTCGCCACTTAATAAGTAAGAGCCTACCATGATACGTCTTTTTACTTCTTTACCGAATCCTTCAGCACGTGTTCCAAAGTATACATCTTTTATATCTTCTGGATTTTCTTTAGAATGACCATATCTTATTCCATCAAATCTTGCTAAATTAGAAGATGCTTCTCCCATAGCAATAATTTGATATAGTGTAACAGCATTATCTAAGTATTTCATATCAACATAGTCTACTGTTGCTCCTAATTTTTCTAGTACTTTTACTGTTTCTTTTAATTTAGCAATTATTTCTTTATCTACAATATCACTTACAAAGAAGTTAGGTATTGCTATTTTCATACCTTTTACATCTTTACCGATTAATCTTGTGAAGTCTTCTTCTTTATTAGCACTTGTTAAATCTTTATCATCATGACCAGATATTACATTTAATAATAAGGCATTTTCATAAACGTTTTTTGTCATTGGTCCTATTTGATCTAGTGATGAGGCAAAGGCTACTAGTCCATAACGAGATACTCTACCATATGTTGGTTTCATACCTACTATTCCTGTATATGATGCTGGTTGTCTAATTGATCCTCCTGTATCACTACCTAAAGCAAATAAAACATCTCTTGCTGCTATAGTTGATGCACTACCTCCTGATGATCCTCCTGATATTTTATTTGTATCCCAAGGATTATGAGGAGCACCAAAATATGAGGTTCTTGATGATGATCCCATCGCAAACTCATCCATATTAGTTTTACCAATAATGATCATATTCGCATTATTTATTTTTTCTACTACAGTAGCATCATATATTGGTACAAAGTTATCTAACATATGTGATGCACATGTTGTTAGTACTCCTTTAGTACAAATATTATCTTTGACAGCTATTGGAAGACCGAATAATAGACTATCTACTTCTTTATCTTCTAATTCTTTAGCTTTTTGATATGCTTCTTCTTTTGTTAAAGTTATATAGGCATTTAAATCTGATGATTCAATATTTTTATAAGCTTCTTCTACTAAATCTATTGGTTTAATCTTTTTTTCTTTTAGTAGTTTATTTATTTCAATAATAGATTTATCTAAATACTTCATTATGCTCCCTCACTTTCTCCAATTACAACTGGCACTTGGATATAGTTTCCACTATGACGTGGAGCATTTTCTATTACTTTTTTAGGATCTAACATTTCTCCTTCTTTGTCTTCTCTTAAATCAGTATTATGACTCCATGGTGCTATTAATATTTCATCATCATAACCTTTTACTTCATTGATTTTTTCAACATCATTTAATAATTTTTTTAGTTCTACTTGATACTTTTCTATTTCTTCTTCAGTAACAGCTATTCTTGCTAATTCTGCTACATGTAGAACTTCTTCACGAGATAATTTTTCTTTCATGAAAAACACTCCTTCCATAACTCAATTTATTATATCATATAAACTGTTTTTTTATAAAGAAATACAAATAAAAAAAGAAGATTATTCTTCTTTTTATTGTTCTGCAAAACAATTCTTTATTGTTATAGTATTAGTCTTTTCATTATACTTAGAAAATTGTCCAATAATCATTATTTCATTTCCTGGCGTATAATTTTGTTTTTTAGATAACATTTCACATTTTAAGTTAATAGTATACTTATTTCCTTCTTCATCTTTATAACCTAATAATAAACTATTGTTCTTATCATCTATTTGATGAAGAGTTGTATCTATTCTTACAAATTTCTTATTATACTTATTTAATGTAGCTTCTTTATTTTTATAAAAGTCTATAGCTAAATCAACATCTACTATATTAATTGGATTAATATTATATTTTAAATTCCATGTACCTAATTCAATATCACGACGTCCTTGTAATTGATTATATTTAATTACTTTATAACCGATACCATAATATTCCTTTGAACCACCATCATCATATGTATGTGTTGGTATAGCAAAGAATGGTCCTTTATTAAAACGTGATACTGATATTACATCAATAGATATCATAATAGTAATAGCTATAGCAATAAGTAAAACGGTATATAATATTTTATGATAATTAATTGGTTTTCTTATTTTAGTCTTTTTTTCTTCATAATAATCTGTATTATCTTCATCTTCATAGTAGTTTGTTTCTTCATCTAATACTTCTACTTCATCTTTTTCTTCAAACAATTTTTTAGCTAAATCTTTATCATCAATTTCTAATACTTCTGTTTCTAATTCTTTCTTTTTACTCTTTCTCATATTATTCACCTAACCCCCAATTGGTAGCCATATTATATCATAAAAAAGCTAAAAAGTAAAGATTTACTACTTTTTAGCTTAATTTTATCATCTATTCTTTGTTTATCTTGTCTTTAAATTCTTGTTCTGTCCAAATAGGAATTCCTAATTCTTGAGCTTTATTATATTTACTTCCTGGATTTGCTCCTACTATTACAGCATAAGTTTTTTTAGAAACTGATGAAGATGTTTTGCCTCCTAAGTTTTCTATTATTTCTTCTGCTTCATCTCTTGTAAATAGTTCTAGACTACCTGTTAGGACAAATGTTTTGTTTGTAAAATCTTCATTTTTTTCTACTTTAGGTC
>OCVV010646629.1_pt1 | contig 10009 bp, 9 predicted proteins | sample 1539721 | NCBI WGS metagenome assembly OCVV01 (sample SAMN02144230, study PRJEB22623) | gut metagenome | biome: sheep rumen | host: Ovis aries | place: New Zealand
AAGATGAAATTGCAATTATTCCTATGAACATGGCTGACGGTTCTTTAATTGTAAAAGGTAAAGGAAACGAAGATAGAAATTGTTCTGCTCCTCATGGTGCAGGTCGTCTTATGTCACGTTCTATGGCTAAAGAATCTCTTAAAATGGAAGATTTCAAGAAGTCAATGAAAGATGTTTACACAACTTCTGTTTGTGTAGGAACTATAGATGAATCACCCATGGCTTACAAACCTATGGAACAGATTCTTGAAACTATTGGAGATACTTGTGAAGTTTTGAAAATTATAAAGCCGATTTGGAATGTAAAGGCGAACGAAGAATAAATTTTTTAATTATTTCTCTTTAAATTTATGATTTCACTTGATTAAATTCTCAAAATTTGATACTCTTGATTTAAGAGGACAGATGTGTTGGTAGCACATTTGATAGAAACTACTTCATCCGTTTCTATCTAACTCTTACTATTTAATGTGACCACTACCAATGGTCAGAAATGAAATTAAGGATGAGGATATTATGAATTATACTAAAAAGGAAATTTGTAGTTTATTAAATTTATCAGATTCTACAGTTAAAAATACAATAAAATATCTTAAATTAGAATCTAAAAAAATGTATCATGAAAAGGCACATAAAGAAGTAGATGTTTATTCTGATGAACAAGTAAATCAAATTAAAGATTTTGTAAAAAATACTCCAAATAAAGAAATTATTTTTAGAGATATGAGTCGTATTGAAAAATACGGAAGTCTTGAAAATTTTTATAAACAAAAGAATGAAAAATCTCGCAAAACAAAAATGGAAAGATATGGAGACCCAAATTATGTTAATAAAGAAAAGATTTCAGAATCAAACTTAAAATCTTGGGAAAATAATAAAGAATCAAGACTTGAACAAAGTAAAGCGACTAAATTGGAAAGATATGGTGATGAAAATTATAATAATTCTGAAAAGAATAAATTAACTCAAATTAAACATTTTGGTTCTGTAGAAAAAGCACACAAATCTAGTGCTGAAAAAGCAAAGAAAACAAAATTTGAACGATATGGAGATGAACTTTATAATAATTCGGAAAAATCATCTCAAACTTGGTTATCAAAAACAGATAAAGAAATCGAAGAAATTGTAAATAAACGTAAAGAAACTAGTTTATTGAAATATGGTGTAGAAGTTCCAACACAGAATGAAGAAATCGCTAATAAAATGAAACAATCTTGGTATAATAAATCAGAAGAAGAAATTCAAGAATTTGTAAATAAAATTAAATCTACAAAATTAAAATTATATGGAGATGAAACTTATACTAATGGTGAAAAATGTGCTGAAACTTGGAATTCTAAATCCGAAGCAGAGTTAAAAGAAATTGAAGAAAAACGAAAATATACAAATCTCAAAGTTTATGGTGTAGAATTTATTTCTCAAAATGAAAATGTGAAAAATAAAATTAAAGAGACAAATCTTGAAAGATATGGAAAAGAACACGCTACTCAAAGTAAACAAGTAAAAGAAAAAACAAAAAATACTAATTTGAAAAAATGGGGAGTGGAATATCCCATATTAACAAAAGAAGTTAAAGATAAAGCAAGAAAAACTTTATTGAATAATTATGGTGTTGAACATCCGTTATATAGTAACGAAGTTTTGAACAAAGTGAAAATTACAAAAGAAAATAAAATAAATTTTGCAAAATCTCAGAATTTATTAACAGTTGACGAATTATCAATGAAATTTAATAGACATGACAAAACCATATTGAATGCGGTTGAAAGATTAAATATATCCGTTGTGCGTTTTAATCGAGATGAACATTATTATATAAATGAATCGGATTTACCAATCTTATCTGATTTCTTTTCAAAAACTGATGCGTGTGGAAAGTCTTATTCTGAAAAAGAATTAGTTGACTTTGTAAAATCAATATGTTCCGATGAAGTTATGGAAAATACAAAGAGAATAATTTCACCAAAGGAATTAGATATTTATATTCCTAAAATGAAACTCGCAATAGAATATAACGGTTTGCATTGGCATGATGAAAATCATGTTGATAAAAATTATCATCTTGTAAAAACGAATATGTGTAATGAAAAAGGGATAGATTTAATTCATGTCTTTGAAGATGATTGGTTGGAACATAAAGAAATTGTGAAATCTATGATTGCAAGCAGACTTGGTGTTTACAAAGAAAAGATTTTTGCTCGTAAATGTCAAATAAAGGAAATTGAAAAAGACCAAGCAAAGATATTCTTCGATGAAAATCATTTACAAGGTTTTGCTTATGGTGATTTATATTTGGGTCTTACTTTTAATGATGAACTTGTACAATGCGTTTGTATAAATAAGAAAGGTTGGCACGATGGGAATGTAGAACTTACGAGAATGGTTACAAAATTAAACACTCAAGTTGTTGGTGGATTCAGCAAGTTAATGAAACATATTTCTAATTTTATTGAATATAAATCAATCACAAGTTATGTATACAAAGCGTGGTTTAATGGAAAAGGATATATTGAGAGTGGATTTAAGATTGTTAAAGAAAATAGTCCTTCTTATTCATATGTTGTAAATGGTAGACGAGTTCATAAATCTCATTTTCGAAAGAATAAAATTAAAAAAATGTTTGAAAGAGGTGAGTTGAAATTTTATGATTCAAATAAAACGGAACATGAAATAATGAAAGAAAATAAGATATATAGAATTTATGATTGTGGAACTACGAAAGTAATTTATGAATAATAAAAAAGCACCAAGAATAAACTTGGTGCTTTTATTTTACTTTATTATTTTATTTTGTCATCTCAACTTTAACGTTGACGCCCGATTTGTAAACATTAAAATTGAGTAAAATAGTTCTTGCAAACTTTTTAGGAACAATACCTACCGCAACTACTAATCTTTCTTGATTTCTTGTTTCGGCAGTATTGTTATCGGAATCACACCATACATAATAATCTTCAAGACGATTAGAATATGTTCCGAGAATTGAATTACAACCACTTCTTACAACAGAATAAGATGCTTCATCAATCATTTTACCAATTCGACTAGGGAGTACATTCTTTTCAATCTGTTCGATGAGAGTATCAACCAAAGAAGAAATTGGAATATTTGACAAATCTGTTTTCTTTACTTGACGAGTTCTCCATCCACCAATCATAGCACCATAGTTGTAATCGTTGATTACCGCATTGAAGTTAATATTATCAAGTGTTTCGAGAACATCTTCAGAGGTTGTGTCTTGCGTGAGTTTTACGATACTTGAACCAAGAATACCACCTACGCCGTTCTCATCAATATAAGCAGGAGCAGAGGTTGTATTTGCTTCATTATCCAAGTAATCTACGATTCTACTAGCAATTAAACCCATGTTAGAACATTTGAAATCGTTACCTTGATAAATATCTTTGTGGATACCCCAATTTAAACAATACTGATACATACCTCTGTTTGCAGTAATGCCGAAATTATAATCATTTGGATTTTCAACAATTGTATTACCATCAACATCGGCGGTACAATAAATGAATCTGCAACGTTTCTGATAACTGTTTCTAAGATTTTCAAATTTAGCAATAACTTCACTATAATTTGTTCCGTCAACACAGAATTTCAATTGGAACTTGTTTGTGTCAATCAACTGTTCATAAAGATTTGCGACATCAGCACCATCAACTTCCTCACCACGAGAACCACCACTAAGATTAACCATAGAATCATCATTCATGAATCCATCTACAATTGAAGTTACAACATGAGCATCAAATAAAGTCTGATTGTCTCCAAAAATATTATTGATGTAAATATTGTCGCCGTAACTATCTTTTGATGTTTCGGAAAGACCCACAATAAAAGGACTATTGGTTACTTCTGTGTATTCAAGATTGATAGGGTCATAACGAGCAACTACAATTTCAAAAGCATTTTCGACATCTTCAGATAAAGTTACTTGAACTTGCAAATCATCTTCTTGCATGTTTTTATCGAAAAGAACGAAATAAGTGTCAGACATATCCATGTCATAACCAATAGAAATCGTAGTTCCTGTAGAAGGTGCTTGTAAGAATGTCAAGTTTAATACACCTGTCTCGGTGTTTAAAGTACAGCCTTCGTCTAAAAGATTGCCATCGTCAGACAAAGTTTCTATATTATCGTTGACACTAATCGATATATCATGTGCCACACCACCTATACTAAGTGTCAGTGTTTCAGGTTTATATTTTTCAATGTATTTGATTGTATAAGAATATGATAATGTTGTTCCATTTCCAATTCCTACATTATCTATAAAAGCAACGGAATTATAGTCCGAAATTTCTTTATTCGATACTCCTTGATTAAAAGGAATTGTACCCATAGACTTTGTTACAAATACTCCACCGTAAGTACCACCTTTGTATGGACTAGCGACATACATTGTACATTTCTGTACAACATCAAGAGCATCTTGAATTGTTGGATAATCTTTTGAAGGATAACCAAATGTATTCAAAATACCTTGTGTATCACCTTTGTTAAATTTAGTAAAAGTTTTTGGTCCTTTAGGTGAAACGATTGCTATAGCACCAACAGTAGGTGTACTCACATTTGCTTTTTCTGTATTATCTTGTTCAACTGTTTGTAATCTCCAAGATTGAGCCATAATTTTATTCTCCTATAATTAAAAATTTTATTTACAATTTTATGTTTTAGATAGTTATAAAAATTTAATTTGTTTCTCCAAAATATTCAGTTAAAAACATTTCCATCTGTTCACTATCTTTATAATTTTCATAATTAAGTTTTTTAGCGGTAAAAAATTCAAGAAGTACACTTTTAGCCACATGTAAATTATCAGGATTTGTATCAAAATTTCCAATCATATATGTTGTAATTGTAAAATCTATTCCGATAGTCCAAATTCTGTTTTGTTCAAGCCAATCTGATTCTTGATAGGTCGGATTGTATTCTATGTCAAAATTCATGAGACCAGCGTTTGTTATAATATCTCCATCATTGGTTTCGACTTGAGGTTTAACAATGGTTTCATTTGAATTATCAAATAAAAGTTTGTTCATTGCATATTCGCAATCTTTATTTTGTGCAAAGAAAGCAGTTCCTTCATAACTTATGGTTATAGGATAAATTCTCATTCTTCCACCTAATGTTGATGTGAATTTATTTTCACGGTCAATTAATCCAAAACGATTAGAATAATCATTTTTCCAAGGTCTTTCGGCATCTTCAAATCCAATTCTATAATAATTCAAGAATGGTAAATTTAATTCACCAGCGTTAGTTCTAGTTCTTTCTCTAAAACAGTATTCATTTGAAGCGTATATTATTCTATCAAGTGGAAATTCAAGAACCTCCGAAAAATGATTTTCTATAGCAATATCCATAGCGTATGACATGGGTGTATTTGCCCATTTTTTCATTTGTTCGCCATAATAAAATGGTTGAGGTTTTGTCATAAAATGAGGATTTGGATTTGTAGTAGACGTTGTATTTATATCCATATATCAAATAGTTAAAATTAAATAACTATATTTACAAGCAACCTCTGTTTGTTTTGAAATTCAATTTAATTTCTTGCAAGAATCAATCAAGTTGCTTAATTTTTTAATAATTTTACTTGACAGATTACATTTAGTTGTGATATATTATGTGTAGGAGGAACGAATCATGATTACTTTAAATTCTTTAACAATTGATTTACTTCGTATAATTGGTGAAGCAAATAAAATTTGTTCGAATTTATTGACGGAATCATTTCTCAATGAAGATATGAAAGTCGATGTTAAAACTTTTGTATCTTTATTAAATTCATATAGCAACACTCTTGAAAAAATTTTGGATAATAGAGAATTTTTATCAAATAACGGAATATTGGATAGGTCTTTACATGATGTTTCTATAACCAAAGAAAAGGCTTTGAAAGCATTGAACGGATTAAACTACATTTGTAATAATTGTAAAGATACAGTAAAACGAAACATCTTAATAAACGCTACAACACATTTCAAAGAAGTCGTAAATACTTATCTGTTTGCAATTAAAATATATCTTGAAGAAGTATTTCCTAATACAGATGAAAATACTATCTTAAAGAGATATAATTTATATGAAATTGAATAGGAGAAAATAAATTATGGCAAGATTTGGATTGGAAAATATTGATAGAGATTTCTTTTGGGAATTAGTCGATGAAGGATATGTTTCTTATAGTATTATTGACGCTTATCTTTATATGCTTTCACAGAAGTTGAGCAAAGATACGGATATTCACTTTAGAGTAGAGAATGGTTATTTGTATAATGATGAAATTGGATTCAAGATTCCAACCTCCACAATTACTACTTATGATAATCTGCTGAAAGATATCGAAAAGTTTTTGTCAGAAAATGCTCAAGAGAATGAGTTTGGTGTAGATACCAATAAACTTGCTAATCAATGGGCATATACATTTTCTCATACAGAAATGTCTCCATACTATGAAGGTGATGGTCATTGGAAAGCATATGATGATTATTCACAAAAACGTGTTTGGGAAGCACTATACTTTATGGTTTTTGGAAAATATCATGATAATATGGATTGGGCATTCGATACTGCTAGTGAATATTTAATAAAAGACGGTAATAACTATAATGAAAAATTCCATTTCAAAGGAACTGTTTCTGAATTAGATAATATATCTGTTACATTTGCTAAAAACGGTAATATTTCTGTAAAAAATCCAAGTAAAGAATATCTTGAAAAATTGCAATTTTTCTATGATGTTTGCGACCCAAAGAATAAGAATCATGCTAGATAAAATAAATTAAATTTGATATTATTATTTTGATTGAAAGGAATGATAGGCGGTCAACCTATTGATAGAATATCCTAGTTCTGTCTAACCTTTCAATCTTTTTTAACTATCTTATATAAACATTAACTATTTATATCAGTATTGCAGATATGATAATTATGTAAAAATTTTAGGTGAATATATTGTAGACCTAAACTTTGATAAATTATATTAATAGGATGGTGAATTATGAATAATTTAGAAATAGCACAAAGTAAATTAAAATATTCAGACCATGAATTTTTTATTAAAGACAATAATGAAGATTTTAAATATTGGAATCAGTTATATCTTTCTTTGACTCAACTAGATAATTTGGAAGATATTATTTTTACAGTAAGACGTGCTGATTGTGGAGGAGTTATTCAAATTGATAAAAACAAACTCTCTATTAGAGTAGATGCTGATAAAGGTAAGTTGCCTTTGTTTTGGATAGAATATGATATAATTAATGATATTATAATTTTCTTTTAATGAATGGAAATTTTTCAATTTAGTATTGTTTTATTCTTTCCTTTAATGATATATTGAAGGAAAGAATTTTTTATAAATGTAGGAATAATATGGGAATTTTAAAACCGTTTTCAGAAGTAAAATGTGATAAATGCGATTCAAATGGATTCATCGTTGGTGAGAGTTCAGCAGTGAAATGTTCATGTAGAATGAAATATGAATATGAACTCAAAGCGAGTAATATTCTTTCCAAAAGCGGATTACTTGATGAAAACTCTACTTATGAAGATTTCAAGAAACTGATTGATTTTGATTGGTCTGATTATCGTGGAAAAGATGAAAACGGAAATCTGAAAAAGTTACAGAAATATGTAGAAGAATTTGATTCAGATAAAAAACCTTTTAAGCATTTACACTGTTATGTATGGGGTGGGCAAGGTACACAAAAGTCATACACTACAAAAGGTGTTTTGACAAAGTTGGCAATCAAGGGAAAATCAGTTTATTACATTTTTGCTAAAGATTTGATTTCATTACTTCATGATTCTGAACGAGATGAAGAATTGAAAAAGAAGTTAGATTACATTAAAAATGTTGATGTTTTGGTAATCGATGAATTCGAGGAACAAAGATGTTGTTTATGGCAGAGCGGATACAAGGAACGTTTGCTTATTGTTTGGTTGAAAGAACGTCTTGAAGTTGTCAGAAAGTCAACATGGTTTATTTCAAACGATTCTATGGAAGAACAGAAAGAAAGTAAATTTGGAGAATTATTTGGTGACATGCTTGACAGAGAGACGAAATTCGGAAGATTTGAATTTAAAGACAAGTATTCAGATTATATCACCAAGGAAGAAATAGAAGAAACCATGAAAAATATTTGGGATGATTAAGAGGAGTTATAAAAATGTCAGATATTAAATTATATAACGATGATTGTATTAAATTTATGGGGGGGTGAAAGATAAATCTATTGATTTTATTTGCACAGACATTCCTTATGATGAAGTTAATCGAAAATCACAAGGGTTGAGAAAATTAGATAAAACAAATGCTGATGTCTGTACATTTGATTTAGATGAGTTTTTGATTCAATGCTATAGAGTGTGTAAAGGTAGCATTTGTATATTTTGTGGAATGAAACAATTTTCAAAAATATATGATTTCTTTTCACAAAAAGAAGGAACTGTTAGATGTATTGTTTGGAAAAAAACGAATCCTTCTCCTATGAACGGTCAACATATTTATTTAAGCGGTGTAGAACTTTGTGTTTGGTTTAAGCCTAAAGGTTGGAAAACATTTAATGCATTTTGTAAATCAAATGTTTTTGAATATCCTTGTGGTGGAAGTAAAGTACATCCTACACAAAAAAATTTAAAATTGATAACTGAATTGGTTGAAAATAATACAAATAAAGGAGATTTGGTTTTGGATACTTGTATGGGAAGTGGAACTTGTGGAATTGCTTGTGCGAATACAAATAGAAACTTTATTGGAGTTGAATTAGACGAAAATTATTACAATATTGCTAAGAAACGAATAGAAGAAAGTAATACTAATTTATTTGATTTGTAAAAGGAGAAATATGATATATCAAGGAAGTAAAGCAAAATTAAGAAAATATATTTTACCAATTTTACAGAATTGTATAAATGAAAATCATATCGAAACTTATATTGAATGTTTTGTAGGCGGGGCAAATATGATTGACCATATTCAATGTAAAAATAGAATTGGTTCTGATATAAATTCCGAATTGATTGAACTTTTGAAATATATGAGAGATAATCCTAATCTTGATGTATTCCCACAAGATTGTTCTTTTGAGCATTATGCTGATGTAAGAGAAAACAGAAAGAATAAAACAAATAAATATTCTATTCCTTATACAAGCGGAATTGGATATTTTGCTAGTTTTGGCGGAAGATATTTCGATGGTGGTTATGGAAAAGACCCTAGCGGTAAAAGAAATATTTATCATGAGAGATTAGAATACGCAAAAGAACAAGCATCCTTATTGAAAGGAATAGAATTTGGTATACATTCTTTTGAAGATTATGACCCTAATTATTTTAATCAATGTTTGTTTTATTTAGACCCACCATACAGAGATACAAAAATTTATAATGGTAAAGATGGATTTCCTTATGATTTATTTTATGATTGGTGTAAAAAATTAGGAAAGAATAATTATGTTTTCATTTCTGAATATTATATGCCTTCCGATTTCAAATGTATTTGGAGTAAAGAAAGAAAAGTAATGCAAAAATCAGATAGAGAAAAAGGTGAAATTGCAGTTGAAAAATTATTCACAGTTGGAAAATCAAGTAACAATAATTTGGAAAAAGGTTTGTTTGATTTGTAAGGAAATTGTATGAATCACGATGTTTTGATTATTTTAATTTTATTATTGACTTCTTTTGGATTGGGTTATATGTTTGGTAAATCTAAAAAGAAATAGATTATATTTATATGGAGGAAATATATGATTAAATTTCATGAAGTAATTGAACCTATGCAGAAAGTTGAAGGAGAAACTTCTCTACCTAGACGTGCCACAAAAGGTAGTGGTGCGTATGACTTTTATGCAAAGACAAATTACACAGTAAAGCCAAATGAAATTGTAAAGATTTGGACAGATGTAAAGGCAGAAATGGATAAGGATGTTATTTTATTGATTAATGTTCGTTCGTCAGCCTGCGGTAAATGGGAATTGGCAAATACGCA
>OCVV011332291.1_pt1 | contig 10009 bp, 7 predicted proteins | sample 1539721 | NCBI WGS metagenome assembly OCVV01 (sample SAMN02144230, study PRJEB22623) | gut metagenome | biome: sheep rumen | host: Ovis aries | place: New Zealand
TGATGACAACTTTTTATGTGATTCTTGTGGCTTTGCTCTTGACCCTTGCCTTGTTTGACTTGTTTGTTGGGGTGAGCAATGATGCGGTCAATTTCTTGAGCTCTGCGGTCGGCAGCAAAGCGTTCAAATTCAAAACGTTGCTGGTCTTTGCGGCAATCGGAGTCTTTTTCGGGGCAACCTTTAGCAGCGGCATGATGGATATTGCAAGGCATGGTATTTACATGCCACAGTATTATACTTTTGCGGAACTCATGTGCGTGTTTGCGGCGGTGATGTTTACCGACGTGGTTCTTTTGGATATCTTCAATACGCTAGGGATGCCGACTTCGACGACTGTTTCGATGGTCTTTGAATTGCTGGGGGCTTCTGTCGCGATTGCCTGTGTCAAAATTCTTGGCGATAGTACGTTGGATTTGGGAAATCTGATCAATACGGCCAAAGCGTTTACGGTGATTATGGGAATCTTCCTTTCGGTGACGATTGCCTTTGTGGTGGGGCTTGTGGTGCAGTTTGTGACTCGCCTTGTGTTTTCTTTTGGCTACCGTAAAAATCTCCGGTTCTTTGTCGGAATTTTTGGAAGTATTTCCATGACCTCGATCTTTTACTTTATTTTGGTCAAGGGCTTAAAAAACATGAGCTTTATGGGAGATGGCTACAAAGCTTTTTTGGGGCAGTATGAAAATGAGCTGTTGCTCGGGATGCTTGGAGGATTTTTTGTCATTTGCCATCTTTTGCATGCGTTGAAAATCAATGTCTTGAAAATCATTATCGCCTTGGGAACGTTTTCGCTTGCGCTTGCTTTTGCGGGGAATGATTTGGTAAATTTTGTAGGTGTGCCTTTGACGAGCCTTTCGTCGTTGCAGCATTTGCTTGCGGATGCGGGAAATCCGGCAGATTACAAGATGGCGTTTTTGCTCAAGTCCGAACCTGGGCAGTGGTATTTGTTGATGTTTGCCGGAATTACCATGGTGGCAGCTCTCGTATTTTCAAAGAAGGCGAAGAAGGTGGTGCAGACTTCGGTCTCGCTTGCTTCGCAGACATCTTCCGATGAAATCTTTGGAACCAATCCGGTGGCTCGCGCTCTTGTTCGCGGATCGAATGGGGTGGCAAAATTTATTTCGTCAAAGATTCCAGAAAGTTTTCGAAAAAAAATCGAAACTCGTTTTGATACAAAGCAGATGATTTTGGAAGAAGACGGTGCCGCTTTTGACTTGTTGCGAGCTTGTGTGAATTTAATGCTTGCGAGCTCCTTGATTGCGCTGGGGACTTCGCTAAAACTTCCGCTTTCGACGACTTATGTGACGTTCATGGTGGCGATGGGGACAAGCCTTGCGGACAGAGCGTGGAATCGGGAAACGGCCGTTTACCGCATCACGGGTGTGCTTTCCGTTATCGGTGGATGGTTTTTGACGGCTTTTGCCGCTTTCGCCAGCGCTTCGATGGTGGCGATTGTGCTTTACTTTGGCGGACTCCCGGTTACATTTGCCCTGTTTGCGGTGGTGATTTTTGTCCTTGTTCGGTCAAATTTGAAGTATCGTGAAAATAAAAAGGATAAAACGGCAGAGCGTTTTGAAAAGATCCTTGTCGCTGGGCCTGAAACTAAAGTTTACCCGCTCATTCGGGATTATAGTCGAGGCGAATGGAGCGAGGTTCTGCGTTGGAGTGCGGATTGCTATGAAAAAATCATTGTCGGATTTTTACGCGAAGATTTGGGTAAACTCAGGTCCGTTCACAAACAAATTAAGATTTTGAAAAAACACATTGAGCGAAACCGTCGCCATGGATCCCTCTGCTCGGAGCGCCTTGCGCAAGAAGATCTTGTTGTGAAGAATTTTTTCCTCTATCAGGCAAACGACTTTATGGGAGACGCTCTCTTTTGCCTGCAACAGATTTCATTCTCTTGCAAAAATCATGTGGATAACGCTTTTAGCCCCATCGAAGGCAATGACAAACGCAAAATCCTATTGCGTTCTGCGGTCCATGTGAAATCCTTGGTGGAAGAAACCGCGGACATGGTGGAAACGATGCAGTTTGATCGTTATGAATCGGTTCGCGACAAGCTCCGTGCGGAAGGTTCGAAAATTTTTAAGGAGCGTAAGGCAGAAATGATGCGGACGAATTCCGATAACATTCGTTCCGAAATGCTCTATTTAACTATTCTTTATGAGTCTTGGGCTTTGATTGATGCGGTCTGTTCCGTGGCCAAGGCGAGTAAGAAATTTTTGACAACTAAACCTCAAACCTTATCGGCGAGCATATGATTTATATAGTAGAAGATGACGCGGAAGTCCGTGAAATGGAAAGCTATGCCTTAAAAAGTAGTGGTTTTGAGGTAATGGCTTTCGACTGCGGAAAAGCGATGGATGAACAGTTAAAGATAGCTGTTCCTGAACTGTTTATTTTGGACATCATGTTGCCGGGCGAAGATGGACTCAGCATTTTGAAACGACTCCGCGGTCAGGAAAATACGCAGAAGATTCCGGTCATTATGCTTACCGCCAAAGGAACGGAACTGGACAAAGTTAAAGGATTGGACCTGGGTGCTGACGATTACTTGACCAAACCTTTTGGAATTCTTGAACTGATTTCTCGCGTGAGAGCCGTGCTGCGCCGTTTTAGAAAGGAAAGTTCTTCTCTTAGAGAATCGGCGAACCTTTCTTTGGGAGGTGTCTCCATCGACGATCAGCGCCATACGGTTTCGGTAAATGAAACTCCGGTAGAGCTTACGTTCAAGGAATATGAACTTTTGAAACTTTTAATTGCGCATCCGGGAATCGTCTTTTCGAGGCAGCAGATTTTGGAAAAAATCTGGGGTATAGGCTTTGATATGGACACGAGAACCGTGGACATGCATGTGAAAACATTGCGGCAAAAACTCGGCGGACAGGCTTTTGTGATTCAGACCGTTCGAAATGTGGGGTATAAGGCGGAATGAAAAACAGTATTCGATTTAGCTTGATTTACGTCGGGGTTTTGGCGGCTCTTTTTGCCGTGTATTTTACCTCGCGCGTTTTTGAAAAAGAAATGACCGAACAATTGAAACGGGATTTGCGCGAAACGGTTCATCTCGTGTCGGTAGCGTATAACCATCTGGATTCCTTGCCGTTATTTGCAAGCGATAGTCTGCGGATTACGCTGATCGATGCCTCGGGAAATATTTTGTACGACAGTGACGCGGAAGCGGCGAAAATGGAAAATCACAAAAATCGCCCTGAAGTCGTGACGGCCTTTTCGAATGGTTTTGGCGAAGACTTTCGCTATTCGGTAACGGTGAATGCGAATGAATTCTACTGTGCGGAACGTTTAAACGATGGTAACGTTTTAAGACTCAGTCGGCAGCAGGCGAGTCTACATGAAGCGTTTTCCAAGACCATGCCGTATTTGATTTCTTTACTTTTGGCGATTATCCTTGCGGCTATTTTGCTCGCCTTTGTTTTGGGGCGTTTCTTTGTTCGGCCGATCCAGAGGCTCGCCCAGAACCTGGGACAGCCTGAGCTGATGGACGATGAAAGCGTTTATCCCGAAATCGCTCCGCTTGTGAAAACAATTCGCGAACAGAACCGCGAACTGCAACAGACCGTGGAACAGCTTTCGAATGAAAAGCTTAAAACGGAACAGATGCGCGATGAATTTACGGCCAACGCTTCGCATGAGCTGAAAACCCCGCTGACGTCCATTTCGGGCTATGCGGAGCTGATTGAAAACGGTATGGCGAAGCCCGAAGATGTCAAAGGTTTTGCCGGAAAAATTCACAAGGAAGCAAATCGCCTGCTTTCGATTGCAAATGACATCATGACGCTTTCAAAGCTCGACGCATCAGAAACTTCTTTGGATTTGAAAGAATCGGTGAGCTTAGAAAAAGTCGCCCTGAGCTGTATCGAGGAACTTTCCTTGGCTGCAAGCAAGAAAAAGGTGCGGATGGCATTTGATAGCAAAAGCGACGAAGAAATTTCGGGTAATTCCCGGTTGCTTTTTGAAATGTTTTACAACTTGATTGATAACGCGATCCGTTATACGGAAGAAGGCGGAAGTGTGCTGGTTCAGGTCGAAGGGAAAAACTTTATCGTGAAGGATACGGGCATTGGGATTCCCGAAGAGAATCAACCGCGGATCTTTGAACGCTTTTATCGCGTGGATAAAAGCCGTTCCAAGGCGACGGGGGGAACGGGCCTTGGACTTGCGATCGTGAAACACATTGCGGAAGTCCATGGGGCAAATATTGTATTGCATTCGAAGGTCGGCGTGGGAACCGAAATCCGCGTTCAATTTCCGTAATTTTTGAATTCAAAAGAAAAAGCTCCGCTGTATGCGGAGCTCTTTTGTGAATTTCGAAAGATTACTTGCCGAGTTCGGAAGTCGGCGTCATCAACTGCCAGAGCACAGCCTTGTGAGCGTGCAGACGGTTTTCCGCTTCTTCGAAGGAGAGGTTCACCTTGAGGTTGTCCATCACGGAGTCCGTAATTTCTTCGCCACGGTGAGCCGGGAGGCAGTGGCTTACCTTGCAGTGAGCCGGAGCGAGCTTTAAAAGATCGTCATTAATCTGGAACGGGAGGAAGTGGCTCTGCTTGGAGTCCTTTTCGCCTTCCTGACCCATGGAGACCCAGACGTCGCTGTAAAGGATATCTGCATCCTTGACGGCTTCCTTCGGATCGTTGAAAACGCGATACTGCGTACCGTGCTGCTTGAAGAACGGCTGCATTTCGTCGATAACGTTCTTCGGCTGTTCAAATCCCTTCGGGCATGCGAGCGTGAAGTTCATGCCGAGTTTTGCACAAAGGACGAGGAACGAATTGGCGACGTTGTTGCCGTCACCGATAAAGGCGATCGTCTTGCCCTTGAAATCGCCGACCTGTTCCTTGATGGTCTGGGCGAAAGCAAATGCCTGGCATGGATGAGAGTCGTCGGTCAAGGCGTTCACGACCGGAATGTTACCGTATTCGGCGAGCTTTTCGACGAGTTCCTGCTTGAAGCAGCGAACAACGAGAGCATTAACCCAGCGGGAAAGGCACGTGGCAACGTCATGGACGCTTTCACGCTTGCCGAGACCAATGGAATCCGGAGCGAGCAGAACAGCGGCACCGCCGAGCTGGTGAATGCCAACCTGGAAAGTCGTAATGGTGCGGAGAGAAGGTTTTTCAAAGAACATGCCAATCGTCTGGCCATGGAAACGGTCAGAGAATTGTCCGTTATGGACTTCCTTTTTAAGGCGCATAGCAATGTCGACCGTTTCGAGGATGCGTTCCTCGCTCCAGTCGGCGAGACGTAAAAGATGACGGTTTTTATCGATCATTGAGAGTTCCTTCTTTTCCCGGGAAAAACAAAAAAACCGGTCCAAAAACTTTTTGGGCGGGTTTTGCTTCCCCCTAACCATTAGGGAGATGACTAATTTAGTATAAATTCGACAATTTTGGCAAGCTATTTAAAGCTTATCGAGATAATATGTGGGTCGAATTTTCAAGAATTTTTCGTCTGCGGAAAGCTCGGAGGCGGGCTGATTTCTCCCGATAATCAGCGCTGCGTCGATCCCTGCATTCATTGCGCCGCCGATATCGGTCGCAAGAGTATCTCCGATCATCACGGTTTTCATTTTTCGGGGAAGAGAGGCTATCGCCTTGTCGAACAGCGATTTGAAAGGTTTCCCGAAGTAGAAAGTCTCCGGATGGGCCTCTAGGTAAAGGCGGTGCGCGTAACAGCCTGAAACGCCTTCACGAGGCGTGTTGATGCGGGGCGCCCAGGCGTCCGGATTCAAAACGATCATTTTTGCTCCAGGACGACGGAGAATTTTTAACGCATCTTCAAAAAGGTGCTCTTCTTTGCCGGTTGCCGAAACAATGACTGTGTTTTCGGATGGATTCTCTGAAATTCGGACGCCACCTTTTTCTACAAAATGAGCCCCGTTGGGGCGTCCAATGTAAAAGGCTTCGCGGATGCCCATCTTTTGGGCGAAAGGCGCAAACAGATCGCCCGAGGAAAGAATTTCTGACGCTTCAAATGGAATCTGCATGCGGGCAAGGCTTTCGATCATCCGCGGTATGGACGTAGATGCTGCGTTTGTCACGAGTCTCATCGGCTTTCCGGAGGAACGGACCTTGTTATACATTTCGACGGCGCCCGGGTAAAGGTATTCGTTCTGGCAATAGAACGTACCAAAAGCGTCAAAGAAAAAGGCTTCGTAATTTTCGATCAAAAAATCTAACGAAACGGACTTCGTTTCGTTCTGCATCGGCTTAAATTTTCCAACTTCAAAATAATGGGCGTAGATTTCGCGCTCAAATGATTCCATCTAATTTGAATTCCTTTTGATTCCCCAGATTTGTGCGGAGTTCTTGTCGATGTCGCTTTTCCAGAGGGTTTTGTCTTTGTAACGGACTTGGACAAAAATTTTGGCGAGATAGGCGCCGGTCGCGACGGCGGAACGGTCGTTCGCCATCAGATTCCATTTGAGGAAGAATGTTTGCGGGTGATCGAGGCAATTTCCTTGCGGGAAAAAAGAATCCGAGCATTTTGTGGTGGAAGAAACGCTCGTAACATAGTTTCCCGTGTTTGTGTAAAGGCGTAATGAAATTTGGATGGAAATGTCGCTTGGCAAAACCGGGTCGGAAGAAATCCCTGCGATTTCTTGAACAAATTCTTGGAAGTCTTTGCCGCCGAGGTCAAATGCGATTCCGAGTTCTGAAGACAGAGGGCGGTGGGCCGATGTGTCGGCGAAAATGCGCTCGAAAATAGGAATATTCGATCGGGATTTGGAATCGTCTACGTAGGCGAGTGAATTTGTACGAACCTGAAAAGGATATGTGCCAGAAATCTTTGCGAATGGGGAATTTTCTAAGGATGAATTTTGCGAAGAATCGTGTACGGCTCCTGCGAGAATTCGGACGCTATCGCGTGGCAAAGGAAGCCCTTGTCCCGCATTCCAAATGAGCCGAACGGTGGAATGGTCTTCGCTCCATTCCACTTTGGTTGCCGAAATCGTCTGTATCGAACCGTTGTGCTTATATTCTAAAAAATCCGCATTGGGAGTGGATTCAAAAACAGGCTCCGAAAAGCGGACTTTTAAGGAATCCTTTCCCGTCGCATGGTGGGAAAGGTATGCACTTTCTACAATCGGAGAAATTTTTTCCCGCATGGGAATCGGCATTTGGGACGAATTGGCAAAATAAATTCTTGCCGTTTGCGAACTCAAACCTAAAACCGTTTTGGAGGCGATATTCTTTTTTTCCGAAAGGTCGAGAATAATCGAATTGCTATGCGTGGAGTCAAAAGGAATTGCGGTGCCCGGATAGCTCAGAGTCTTTGAAATTCCATTCGAATCCGGCCAGTCAATTTCCAAACGGGCGACTGTCGAATCGAGATATTCCCGGGAAAGGTTTCCTAGGAAGACGATTTCGACCTGGTCCATCTTTCCGTCGCCATTCACGTCCTTAAAGAAATTCTTGGATGTAGACGGGGGAATCGGACTTTGGATAAATGCAGAATACCCGAATGCCGAAAGCATTCCGCAGAGAATGAGCATATTCCGAAATCCGATTTTCATGTTCGCCTTTAGCTGTGCAAGAACCCGTAATCGCGACCTTCGGCGGGAATCACCAAGCGCATTTCCGAAAGAACGCCGATTCGATCTTTTAAAATACTCTTAAAATCTTCGCCGAGTTCTTCTTCTTCGTCTTGGTTGAGGTTGTACGCATAGAAACTGCCGTCGCCGAAGAGCGTAAAGCAACAGTCCCAGTCAATTTTGGAATTTTCGTCTTCCATGCTTTCGAGCATGAGAATCGGCTGCGGGGCCGGGATCGGAGCGGCGTGACCGTTTTCGTACAAGAAATAATTGCGCGAAAGCAGCATGTGTTCCAAGGCCATTGTCGGTTTTGTATCCGAAAATTCGCTACGCAGACGGCGGATGTTTCCCAGATCGTCTTCGAACGGATCCTGGAAGTCTTGCGGAAGGACGATTTGCCAGTAATCGAATTTTTTACCCGAGGCGTCAAAACGGTCCTGCCATTCCTTCGGAGGCTCCGGACGGTTGATCAAGAAATCTTCAAAACCGTCGAGGATTTCGTCAAAGTGGGATTCGTACCGGGTGTTGCGTTGCTCTTCGATCAAGGCGAGAAGACTCGAAATTTTTTCGTCTGTCGTCGGGGTGTGCAATTCCTGATTTTCGTCGGACATTACCATTCCTCTGTGGTTTTAAGGGTGAGGCTCATGGCGAGCTTTTTTTCGTAATAGGCGCTTTCGTTAATGAAGATCGGCCAAACGCTTCTGTCTTCTTCGTTCGGAATATCCTTGCCGTCAAAGGAGATGAACATCGGTTCGCCGGGCTTGACTTCCTTGTAGTCGCCGTTTTGAAGATTCGGATGGACCATGCCGCGGATTTCGCCGAACTTGTCACGAGGATAATCGATATCCTTGTACTGCGTATAAACGTCGACCGTCTTTTTCGGCTTCTTTTGAAGAATGCCTTGGTTCCATTCTTCGGCCATTTCTAAATAGCGGAGCACGACCTTTTCGGTTTCGGCAAAAAGGTTCGCGTCCAAAGTGCCGTGAGGCTGTGCGCCGACTTCGAGGCAAATGTCCGCTTTGGCGATGGTTCCGAAGTAAGGGGATTCTCCGCGTTCTTCTGGTTGGTAATAGATAAAGCAATTCGAAAATTCGTGGACGAGCTCCGCGCTTGCCCGCATGGTGAACGGATCGCGGGTCGAAAGGATCAGGCAGATGCCCATGTTCGAAGTCGTGTTGTGGACGTCGATGATAAGGTCGGTCTGGGTATCTTTTCCTTTAGGACCGAAGCGGTCGTTTAGTTCTTTGGCCCTCCGGATTTCGTAAGCGTTTGGATTTTCGAGGGCTAAAAGGCGGTTGGCAAAACTGCGGTTCAAGTCCAGGTCCACGTAACGGCGGGTAATCTGACTCGCTTCCATGTTCGTATGGACGAGTTCCACTTTTGCCGAAGGGCATGCGTGGCTGTAATAATTTTTATCGGCGGCCCATTTACTGTAAAGCTTGATTCCAGTGAGTTCGTTTCCGTGAGTTCCGCCGGCGATGACAATAGTCTTAATTTGGCTCATATATCCTTATTATACTAAATTTGGCGTATGCTTTCTACCGAGTTGAACTTTCATAGACGCCTTTCGATAGCCCCGATGCTCGATTTTACCGATCGACATGAACGTTTCTTTTTAAGACTCCTTTCGAAGAACGTTTTGTTGTATACGGAAATGATCGTGGCGAATGCTCTTTTGCACGCGGGACCCAAGTTTTTGCAGCATGATCCGGTGGAAAATCCCGTTGCGTTGCAGCTTGGCGGGAGTGACCCGAAAATGCTTGCGGAATGTGCGAAGATTGTCGAAGGCGCAGGTTTTGACGAGGTGAACCTCAACTGCGGATGCCCTTCGGAACGTGTCCAAAGCGGATCCTTTGGCGCGATTCTCATGAAGCAAAAGGATTTGGTCGCGGAATGCGTCCAGGCGATGAAAAAGGAAGTGCAGATTCCGGTGACGGTCAAGACCCGCATCGGTGTCGATGAATTTACCAGTTGGGAGTTCTTCGAAGACTTTATTCGGACCGTTTCCAGCGCCGGCTGTGACACGTTCATCATCCACGCTCGAACGGCAAGGCTCCGCGGTTATTCTCCCAAGGAAAACCGTGAAAAACCGACTATCCACTATGAAACGGTTTATAAGCTTAAGGAAGTTTTTCCGCAGTTGAATATTTCCGTGAATGGAGATATCAAAACCATCGATCAGGCGAAGGAACATTTGCTGCATGTCGATGGGGTCATGATGGGACGTGCTGTTTACGCGAATCCTTGGATGCTCGCCACAGCGGACTCCGAAATTTACGGCAAAGAAGATACAGCCCCTAAAACGCGCAAGGAATTGCTCGAAGCCTTTTTGCCTTATGTGCAAAAGGCTCAGGCGGAAGGTTGTCCGCTTTCGATCCTCACCAAGCATCTGTATGGGATTTTTACAGGCTTCCCTGGTGGAAGAAAATTTAGGCAGATTCTTTCGGAAGGTGCCCC
>OCVV011300474.1_pt1 | contig 10007 bp, 12 predicted proteins | sample 1539721 | NCBI WGS metagenome assembly OCVV01 (sample SAMN02144230, study PRJEB22623) | gut metagenome | biome: sheep rumen | host: Ovis aries | place: New Zealand
GCCCCCCATTAATAATCCGCCGGAGGCACTTTCATCAGTGATTTCCTAGGCTGACCGCTCTGCCGAACTTCGAGAGCGGCTGCGGCACGAGGGAAAACCGCGCCTGAAGCTGCTCCGCAAACTGCCTGAACGCCTCCGCATCGCCGCCCTTGCATTCGAGCTCCAGCTCCTCAAACTGCTCCGTGCGCTCCGCATTGCCGAGCTGCCCGACATCAACCGCAAACTCCGCCGAAAACGGCGCAGGTTCGTCAAATTCGAGCAGATAACAGTTGCGGATAAAATCCGTTTTCGCCAGAACCTGAAGCTGCTGTCCCGCGATCAGCAGGCAGAGGTCACGCGGTGCGCCGGCCTCCGGGAGCCTTTGCAGTCCCTCGCTGAGCGTTTCCGCCTCAACCTCATATTCCTCCCGGAGCGCCTGTGCGCCTGCCTTCTGCACGTTCCGCTTCATGCAGCAGACTGTGCGGTCGTTTTCGCGCCGCAGCCGCAGCGCCGCACCCATCCGGTGTACAAGCCCGTCTGCCGTATCAAAATATTCCGCCGCCATATGCAGCGTGTCATGCGACCGCCGCGCCTGAGAGCGGTGCAGACAGTCCGCAAGCTCCGCCAGCGTTTCATGCGGGATCTTCCATTTGTATTCGAGTTCCATATCATCACCTCAATGTCCGAGCAGTAAGCGAATGATGTTTCCAGCCGCAGCAAGTATGGCAGCCAGACAAACGATTTGAAAAGCCATCAAACCCGCTGAATAACCGGTCAGTACGGAAGCGCCGATCAGCAAAACTGAATAAACTGCCTTTCCGATTATCTTGTGATTCCTGTCTCTGAACACACTGCCGAATAATGAGGCCATCATCGGAAATATTGTAACTGCTGTGAAAATCATTTCAGCCGGCATTGCCGGTTTGTTAAAAGCATTTTGCTCATAAGCGTAATAATGCATAAAAAGAACCATGATATACACCGCGCAGACAACGATTCTGGCCGGTATATGTTTGACCCATGAGCACAGAATGCCGCCGTTGATCAGTCCGAACATAATAATGCCTGCTGCCTGCTCATTTAACGCATCTGTATTAGACAGTATTATGCTCAGAACACAGCATGCCGCAATGAACTTGGCAAGTGTATAAGACTTTTCCCGCGGCTTTTCACCTCTTTGCAGCGCAGTCTGCTGCGGGGGAGCGGTCACGCCCGGGGCGCTCTCCGCGGGCTTCTCCGCCGGTTCTGCGATTTCAGCGGCAGGCTTCAAAACTGCGGGCGCTGCGGGTATCTCGGTTTTCTGCGGCACAGGTGCCGGGTTCGGCAGAATCAGCGTCTGCACCGCCGGTTTCTCCGGCTGACTGCCCGGCTGTAGCCCTGCTGATACCCGGAGCTGCGGCCGTGCCGGTTCAGGCTCCTTTGCAGCATCTTGCAGAAGCATCTTCTCCTGCTCACTCAGCAGATAACAGGTCTGAATACGTCTGTTCATATGTCACCCCGTATATTCATATTCTCACAGTAATCACCGGCCGGACGCCGTAGGATGCGTAAGACTGATCTGCACCGATGATGCCGATTCCGCCATCCGAAAAGACGACCGGCATACCGCTCGTACCCGTTTCCGAAAGCAGCCACCACCATGACCCGCATGCGAGAATATCCGCCGGCAGCTTTTCGGCATCCTTCCGCTTCAGGAGATGCACAAACATCCTGAAATCCGGCCAGAGCACCTCGCAGATCTGCTTTTTTTCATTTGCGGGAAACGAGGCATAGAAGTCCGTGTTCAGCCATTGCAGCGCCTCCCGGTACGGCATCATCGTCACACACTGCCTGCAAAGCAGCGTCATCATTCCTGCACCGATTTTGACAATATACCAGTCATAGCCGCCGAACCGGATCACATCGCCGGGCACTGCCGCTTTCTGCTCCGGCTTTCCCGGGCTTAGCTGCTGCAAAACGGCCTGCTTCAGCTCCTCATGCTCCGCGCGCAGAGCGCTGTGGGCGTCTTTCAGCTCCGCAAATTCCGCCCGAAGCTGCGCGAAGGCTTCCGGCAGGGATTTCCAGACATTGACCAGCTCTGCCGAATCCCGTAATTGCTTCCGCTCCTGTTCATTCAGCGGAAAAAAAGTCTGATATCTCCAATTCATCTGAAACCTCCGCGCTCAAAATAGCTTCCATCCCGAGACATTGCACTGACCGGCAGAGTTGTCGCCGACTGCACAGACCGTTCCGTCACGGCGCACGGCAGCCGTATGCCGCTCGCCCGCGATCACCGCGATCACTTCCGTCCAATCGCTGACATTGCACTGACCGCTGCTGTTATCGCCGACGGCCAGGACTGTGCCGTCCGTGCGCAGTCCGACGGTGTGCCGCGCCCCCGCAGATATTGCCGCAATATTCTTCCATTTCTGCACATTGCATCGGCCGTCGCTGTTTGCACCGGCTGCGAGAACCGTTCCGTCTGAGCACAGCCCGACCGAATGTCCGAGCCCCGCAGAGATCCCTGCAATATGCGTCCACGTCCTGACATCACACTGTCCGTAGTTGTTTTCTCCTGCGGCAAGCACCGTGCCGTTCCGGCGCAGACCGAGCGTGAACCGGCTGCCCGCCGCGATCTGCGTCACATTGCGCCAGTCTGTGACCGCACACTGATTCTTGTCATTCTTTCCTGCTGCACGCACTGTCCCGTCCGTACAGAGCCCGACCGTGTGCATATAGCCGACCGCGATCGAGGCAATATTCCGCCAGCCCGACACATTGCACTGACCGAAGCTGTTGCCGCCCGCTGTCCGCAGGGTGCCGTCACTGCGCAGCAGAAACACCGAGCTCAGCTTCGAGACCTCTAAAACCTTGATGCGGCTCCAGTCCTCATCGGAAAAGAGCTTGCTGTACTCCTTTCCTGCGACCAGCGCTGTCCCGTCTGCACAGAGTGCAAAGGTATATTTGAAGCCTGCACCGATGACCGGCTGCTTTTTTGGCAGATCTGTATGCGCTGCGGCGATGAGCTGACGCTGAAGTGCGTCATACGCCTCCCAGAGCTTCAGATGATTCTCCTTCAGTGCCCTGAGCTCCTGCTTCGTTTGCAGGTAATCCTCGCAAAGCGCATCAAATTCCGATTTCAGCAGCCGGAATTCCTCCGGCATCCGTTCAAACAGCGCCTCCCGGGCAGCCTCCTGCTTCAGCCGCCGCTTTTCCTCGCGGCTCAGCGGAAAGCAGGTCGTGATGATCCGTTTGTTCATGATTTCACCCAGTGTAATGATTGGTTTACAGAAGTTTCCATTTCCCTGTTCCGCGCGAAAAATGTGCCTGGTGCAAACCGGTATAGATAACCGTTCCGTCCGCACGAAGGCCGAATGTTCCTAAACCCCCGGCTTTCACAGCTATGATATTCCGCCAGTCGTTCACTCTGCATTGTCTGTTATCATTTTGCCCGACTGCAAGAACTGTTCCGTCTGCACACAGTCCGACTGTATGCACTTGACCGGCGGATATTTCCGTAATATCATGCCAGCCGGCAACATCGCACTGATGGGAGTAATTTACGCCGACTGCAACAACAGTACCGTCTGTTTTCAGCCCGACCGTATGCCATGCACCAACCTCAACGGCTGCGAGCTGCGTCCATTCTGAAACTTCACACTGTCCTTGTTCATTCTGTCCGCAGGCAACGGCGGTACCATCTACACGCAGTCCGACCACATGATAAACATTTGCCGCAATCTGAACAATATCCTTCCACTCGGTCACACGCTGAAGCCCGAATTCATTTTTTCCCGCAAACAACACAGTTCCGTCCGTGCGAAGTCCATAGGTCTGACTCATGCTCGCCGCGATCTCCCGCACATTTGTCCATTCGTCCGTTTTACAGCGTCCGGATCCCGCATAGCCCGTCACACAGACCGTGCCGTCTCTGCGCAACCCGACTGTATGCCGCCATCCTGCAGCAATCCGGACAATATCGCTCCACTCTTCGGTATTGCACTGCCCATCATCATTTTCGCCATAGCAATGAACAGTACTGTCTGCAAACAGTCCGACCACATGGTTTGAACCGAATGCAATCTGCGGATGCACGGAATCTGCCCTGTTTTGCCGCGCATCAGTCCGCCCCGGCAGTGTGCTGTTATATTCTGATTTTAACTGTGTATTATCTGCAAGCAACCCGGAGATTTCTGCTTCAATTCTTCGCTTTTCCTCATTCAGGAACAACAGTCTTTCACGCGCATAACTGATCTGCATCTCATTTTTCTCCCCATCAGACAAGGCAAATGCAGACAGTATCACTCTGCCCATACTCAATCCTTTTTCTCCTTCTCTGCTTCATTCAGCGGAAACAGCGTTTCAACACGATCGCCCATTTCACTCAGCCTTTCTCTGCCGGTAGCTTGCGAAATCAAACTTGACAAGGGAATTCACAAAGGTCACAAAATCATTGGTATCAACGATGAGCTTGGCCGCGGATTCCTGATCGAGCCGAAGCAGGAAGTCTGCGGGATAGCGCGCCTCAATGTAGTAGCCGTTCAGCTCACTGGCAAAGGGGATCCAGCTCCGGAAATGCTCATCGTCCTGCATCGCCTGCTTGCAGAGCCACGGGAGGTTGTGGCCGTCATAGAGCCGGTGCCGCCGCCAGAGCAGATACCCTTTCAGCGCCTTCTCCATGCTCTGCTGGCAGTGAAATGAGATCAGATTCAGACAACGGTCATCGTCCAGCAGGAGCTTCGCCGCCCGCAGGTCGATTGCGGCATAATACAGCCAGTCAAAATATCGCTTGCTGTCTCCCTCACGGTATCCTCTAGCCATACAGCACACTCCCATCCTCTCTGATTGACCAGGCAAAGGTGCGCGGATCCTGCGAAAGCGTGTTCCATTCGCTCTCCTTGTAGAGCACCAGATCATAGGGGCATTCGCTGTCTACAGCGGTATAAAGGTAGCATTCGAGCTCGGAGATGCTCCTGGTGTCATCGGAAACGATCAGTGCCAGCTTGAAGCTCGCCAGCTTGTTGGTCGCGTGGTTGGTTTTGTGGCTGATGAGGTAGATGCGGAGCGGCTTGCCCAGCTCGGCGATCTCGTCCGCCACGGCCTGAATCTCAGGGTAGATCATCGTGATTTCCTCCTTTTTCCGACCGGAGTATGCTCCGGATCTTTCTGGGTTTCCTGTTTTGTGCTCACGCTGTCATCATCGTATTTCTGTCGCTATTTGTGATACTTTCCGCCGGTGCTGATCTGGAATGCGCGGTAGATCTGCTCTGCCAGCAGCACCCGTGCAAGCTGATGCGTGAAGGTCATTTTCGACATCGAAAAGCGCATCGCTGCGGCCTGCTTCACGCTCTCATGCAGCCCGAAGCTCGAACCGATCACAAAGCTCAGTGCGCTGTCGCCGGACACCGCAGCCCGGTCAAGATATCCCGCGAACTCCTCGCTCGAAAGCTGCTTTCCCTCAATGCACATTGCGATGATCTTCCCCCTGCACGCCTGCATGACTGCACGGCTCTCGTTCAGCAGCGCCGCCGCGATCTCAGCCTCCGACGGAGACTCCGGCAGCCGCGATTCGTTCAGCTCCGTCACCGTAAATTTGCAGTACCGCCCCAGACGCTTTTCGTACTCCGCAAACGCCTCGCGCAGCCATTTTTCCTTCAGCGTCCCGACGGTCACAAGCTGTATCTGCATCAAAACGCGATCATCCTCCCGTCCTCCGGCTTCGCGACATCGAGCAGGTAATCCTGCCCGCAGACCAACCCGCTGAGCGCGGCGGTCACGGTCTGTGCCGCTTTCTCCGGCGTATTGTTGTGCTCACTGAGATGCCCCAGCACCAGATGCACCGTTCCGTTCTGCACCAGATACCGCGCAAGCTCGCCGCTCTGGTCATTCGACAGATGCCCGAAATTTGAGCTGATGCGCCGTTTCAGACAGTCCGGATACGGCCCTGTGCGCAGCATTTGTTCATCGTAGTTCGCTTCGAGCAGCACCAGCCGGCAGCCCCGCAGCGCCGCCTGCACATCCTCCGGTGCATGTCCGAGATCGGTGCAGACCGCGCAGCTCTGACCGTCCGGCAGATCAATGCGGTAGCCGCAGCTCTGCACCGTGTCGTGCGATGTCGCAAAGGGTGTCAGCGTCATGCCGCAGACTGAAACCGGATCCGTCAATGCCCGGAGATCCGCCTCCGGCTCAATGAAATGTGCTGCAAGCAGTTGATCCCGCGTCTGCGGCTGCGCATAGACTGCGATGCCCGTCTGACGGGCGAACACGCGCAGGCCGCTCACATGGTCGGAGTGATCGTGCGTCACGAAAACAGCCTGCACCGCACTGAGCGGGATGCCCGCACGGGTCAGCGCGTCCCGCAGTCTCTTCGCGGATACCCCCGCGTCAATCAGAACACCGCCTGACGGTGTGCCGATAAACGCTGCATTGCCCTTGCTCGAACTGAACAGCGGATAGATTCTTGCCATAGATTTTTCAAGTCCTTACGTGATTTCTATTGATATCAAAAAGCAAAAGCAGGACGAATTTTCCTCCGCCCTGCTGCTTGTTTACTCAGATTTTATACCGCATCCTGACGGGTGATCTGCGCATGCTCATGATGCACCGGATCCTGTGGAAACGTTTTTTTTTCAATGCACGCACCGAGCGCACGCAGCTTGCCCTCCATATCGGCATAGCCGCGCTCGATATGATAAATGTCCTCGATCGTTGTGACACCGCTTGCTGCAAGCCCCGCGATCATCAGTGCTGCGCCTGCACGCAGATCACATGCCTTCACCGGTGCGCCGGTCAGGTGTCCGGTGCCTTCAATGACCGCGACCTTACCGTCCACCTGAATGTCCGCGCCCATTCTGCGCAGCTCGTCCACATACTGGAAGCGCTGCTCGGACACGCCCTCCTTGATCATGCTCGTACCCTCCGCCAGACAGAGCAGTGCGGAGATTTGCGGCTGCATATCGGTCGGGAAGCCCGGATGCGGGCGGGTCTTGATGCTGGTCTTGACCAGCGGGCCGTCTACGGAAACGCGCACGGCATCGTCAAACTGCTCGATCTTGACGCCGATCTTCTCCATGACGCTGATGATCGACTCCAGATGCTTCGGGATGACGTTTTTGACCAGCACATTGCCGCCGGTCGCTGCTGCGGCGACCATATAAGTACCCGCCTCGATCTGGTCGGGGATGACGGCATAGCTGGTGCCGCGGAGGTACTTCGTGCCGCGAATTTTGATGGTATCGGTGCCGGCGCCCATGATATCGGCGCCCATAGAATTCAAAAAGCTCGCAAGATCAACGATATGCGGCTCCTTCGCTGCATTCTCGATGATTGTCAGACCGTCGGCCTTGACGGCAGCAAGGATCGTATTCATCGTTGCGCCGACCGTCACGCAGTCAAAGAAGATCTGCGTACCCTGAAGGCCGTTTTCGCCGGTCGTGATATCGACCATGCCCTGCTCCAGACGGGTCTGTGCGCCGAGCTTGCGGAAGGCCTTGGTATGCTGGTCGATCGGACGGTCGCCCAGGGGGCATCCGCCGGGCATCGAAACGCGGCAGTGACCGAAGCGCCCCAGAAGCGCACCCATGAAATAATAGGACGCACGCATCCGCCGCGCACTTTCATACGGCACGGTTGAGCTCTGTACGCCTCTTGTGTCGATGCGGTAGGTATGCGGCGCCATATAAGTGACCTCCGCACCCAGCTCACGCAGAATGCGCAGGCTGATCTCCACATCGCTGATCTCCGGAACATTCTCGATGATACACGGCTCATCGGACAGGAGGGTCGCGGGCAGAATTGCAACAACTGCATTCTTGGCACCGCTGATCTCCACCTCACCGCGCAGGGTGCGTCCGCCCTTGATGACAAATTTTTTCGGTGTCTTCACGGTCTGTTCTCCTTGTTCTTCACATATTTTCTCTATCGGTTTGATCAGCGTCGTTTTTTCTGTGTGTGACGCTGCGGTTTCCTTACCTGTTTCCAAACGGCTCCATCATCCTTCTATACGTTTATGGTCTGTATGATCTGTTTCAATATTCTGCGGCCGCAGGCACTCAGTCTGCGGAGGGGACAAACGGCTTGCCCTCGGCGGTCAGCCATGCAGGCGGTGTGCCGTCATACGCGGTCACGACTGCCTTTTCGATCACGACGGGCTTCAGCGGCTTGCTTGCGGAATCGACCTCGGTTTTCTGTGCTGCGAGGACATACTCCATGCCGTCAAAGACCTGTCCGAATATTTCATATCCGCCGTCGAGGTACGGCACGCCGCCGACCTGCTGATACAGCGCTTCTGCCTCCGGTGAGAACGAATAGCCTGCGTCGCGGTATGCCTTGAAATCATCCGCGGTCGGGATCGTTCCGGTAACAATATAAAACTGGCTCTTATTCAGCTTATCCGGACCGATCGCATACGCCACAGCGCCGGTCACATGGTACAGATCCGGGGAGATCGTCTGGCTGAAGCCTTCCTCACTGCCCCATGCATCCACGCCGCCCTGACCGTTGCCCTTTGGGTCGCCGCCCTGGATGACAAAGCCGTCCACAACCCGGTGGAAGATCAGCTCATCGTAAAATCCGCTTTCGGCAAGCATCCGGAAGTTCTCTGCGCCCTTTTCGGTTTTTTCCGGAAAGAGGCGGATCTTCACATCGCCGTAATCACGGATCGTCAGAACGACGATCGGATCACCGACCTGCGGAAGCCCGAAGTTCGCGATCCCGGCGGTGCTGACCTGCGCGGTGCTCTGCTCTGCGAGCTCATTTGCAGCGGCGCCGCTGTCGAGTATGACCTCCTTTTTCCCGCATGCGGACATTCCGCACAGGAGAGAGGCACACAGCAGTCCTGCTGCTGTTCTTCGCATCATATGCTTTCGCATAAGAAACAATCATCCTTTCCGCACTCTGAACAGCTCCGAACGGACACACTTACAGCGTACAGTTATTGTTCCGATTCTATTATATCACGTTTTTTTTCATTTGTAAAGTAAAAATTCATGATTCTGTCATCTTTTTCTAAGAAATACAGAACCCTGCTGCCGGATTTCTTGCATTTTTATTCCAAAGTGCCGATCTCGACGGATGTGATGATAATATCCTCCTTCGGCCGCATGTCATCCGGTGTGCCGGTGAGCTCCGCGCCGGTGATCGCGTCGAGAACCTCCCAGCCCTCGATGAGCTGCCCGAAAACTGTGATCTGCTGCGAATAATTCGGGATGCCGCCGTGCTCGATGAATGCATCGGCCATGAGCTGTGCGCCGTCGCTTTCGTCCTCGCGCAGACCGTCCTGGATTTCCTGCGTCATTTCAATCGAATTGGCAACCAGAAAGCGGCTTCCGCAGTAGGTATCCTGACGGCCGGTGAGCGCCTTCCAGAAGCTCTTTTCGGTGCCGGTTGTCAGCGAGCAGAGTGCGCCGCGGAGCGGCCACAGCTTCGGGGAAAGCTCCTGCTTCACACGCTCCTGCGCAGTGCCGGCCTTGCCCTGCGGCAGATTGCCCTCTGCATCTGCGCTGCCGCCGGAAAAGAATACGTCCTTTTCGACGCGGAACACATATGTACCGTCATAATAGCCGCTCTCCGCCAGATTGCAGAAATTCTCCACAGCCTTCGGTGTGACCTCCGGATAGAGCTTGAAGGTCATATCGCCGGCGGTCGTGTGCATCACGGCGGTTTTGTCGCCTTTCTGCGGCTCCTCAAGCTGGATCAGCTCGATGTCCTCATAGTTGATGACGCCCTGATAGCGCTTGGTCATCATAAACCAGAATGAAAATGCCAGCGATGACAACAGCGTGAATACCATGCAAAGCGTCAGTGTCCGGATCAGCCGCTTTTTGCCGGGGGCCTGCGGCTTGGGGCCTGTTAATCTCATAATTTCGCTTCTTTCTTCTCAATTTCTCAGGGGTTGCCGTATTATTATAACATATTATGCGGAAAAGTGCAATGGGAGCAGTCAGAAAAAATCTACAGTGAGTGTAGGAATGTCAATGATAGGTGACAGATTCCTTCCAAAAAAATACGAAGCACCAAATTTGGAAAGCCCAGCCTATGGAGGGAGCCGC
>OCVV012889617.1_pt1 | contig 10007 bp, 2 predicted proteins | sample 1539721 | NCBI WGS metagenome assembly OCVV01 (sample SAMN02144230, study PRJEB22623) | gut metagenome | biome: sheep rumen | host: Ovis aries | place: New Zealand
TCCCACTTTTGGCCGTTTTGTAAAGATTTTTTGAGCCTTCTCTCCCGAAAAAAGTTATTTTAAGCAGGACGGGACCCGTGTGGGCCCCGCGTCGTGGCGTATGCCGCGGGTTTTTGTGTACACTGAACGGACTGTGGACGGTATGGGAAAGTATTGTACAAAAGAAGCGACCACCTCCTGTCGAGGCTTTACCCTCATGGAACTGATGGTTTACATCGCCATCGTGGGTATTGTCGTTATTGTCGCTGGCCAGGCGTTCAGTAACTCCACCAAGATGCGCGTCCGCACGCAGAGCATGCTCAAGGCATCCGAAGTCGCCGAGAACGTGGCTGCGCTGATGGTGGATGACATTGCGCAGATGGGAGCGAAAAGTTCTTTGGAAAACGTCGTTGCGGGGGGTAATGATGTTTTCGATGTAGACAAGAAAGCCACTGTTTATATGGATCCGCTGAATATGGATGATGAGAACAAGGACTCTTCTTCGTATAGGTTGGTGACGAAAGAAGATGGTCAGATGGATAGTCTTATTTTCAGAAAAATTCGTTACGATGCTGACGGAAAATACCAAGCTGTAGAAGAAGTCGCTTGGTTCCTAGAAGGGGAAGGCAATGACATGTCCTTGAATCGCCAGTGTGTTATTTTAACCAAGTCCGCTTCTGTAGATCCTTCTCCCTGCGCACCTCAGGGGACAAAAGCCAATGCAATGGGGGATTATGTTGTCGAAATGGCAACTGGTGTCTCCGGTCTCAAGGTCATACAAGGAGTTCCTCTCGTGCGAAGTAATGCAGATAACTTGCGCTACAGGGAAGAACAAATATTCCCTCCGGCTGGTGATAATTTTAGGCTATTTCCCCGTTATGGTGAAGAAAACTTTAACATAATTTCAGCATCTTCTGGCGGAAATCCCGTTTCTTTGAGCGGCTTTACTGCGAACTATAATATGGCAACGGGACAGGCTGAGACGACAAGCAAGTTAAGGCAACAGGTAATTGTATTGCAAAATACCGATGACCCTGTGACTTCTTGGGATGCACTTTGCGCTATGGAGGGAAATAATTTTACGTTTATTCCGCGTGAAGAGTATGAAATATCTTTTAAGGTTCCTCTAGCCTCGTTGGGGAGCGAATCTATTAATGATATGCAGATGTTTGTTCCGGGGCGAGACCATATGTCTGTGGGCTTTGTTGACCTGACGGGAAAGAAGCCTGCACTCATTAACGATTTCTTGTTTTATCCTCCCTCTGCAAGTGAGGGCGGGGACGTAGAACGGTCAATGCGATTCACTGTTCCTGATTCTGTGAAAAACGTATGCATGGCATTTACGTTCGCTATTTATTCTCCTGTTGCCGCTAAAGGAACGCTTTCTATAAAGGATCTTAAGCTGAAGCGAATTGCTTCATCAAGTTATGTTTTTAACCAGAATAATGTTGTCGCAATAAGGGACAAGAAGAATGTCAAGGCCTTTAAATTGGAATTGACTGTAAATCGGGGTGGGCAAAATGGGCAACGTGGAGAAACTGGAAATGTGAATCTTGTGGTGCCGACGCCTAGTAACGGCCTGCGAGATTAGCGGAGGATTTTATGCTTAGCAAAAAGGGTGTTTCGCTTATAACCGTATTGCTGTTTATGCTGGTGGCAACAATTGCGGCTACTGCTACATATAAATGGCTTACCAGTGAGGGGCGTTCAAGTGCGTCTCGTATGCTTCAGCGTGAGGCCTACCAATCTGCCGAGGCCGGTATTGGTGCTGCTCGTGCATGGATGATGCACCATGCTAACGATGTTGGTGCTCTGATAAAGGCGTATCAGGATGGGAATAATGCTCCGATAAAAATAGATGGACAAATGCCTGAATTCAAAAAGGCGGGGCAGAGCTACGAAATATGGTTGACTGGTGTTAATACGACAAGTTCAACATACAAGTTGAAAATTGTATCTAGGGGTAAGTCTAGGAATGGTGAGGCTACCTATACGGAAGCTGCAATTTTGAATGTCGATGGCTTGTATAAGGTCAAGATTCCTGCCAAGAAAACAAAGGCGAACTACAAGTTTGACTATAACTACTTTGGTGGCTCGATGGAAAACGCGGGTAATATGAACTCGACCTCGATGCTAGTGAATGGTAACTGGAAAGGAAACCCGAATACAGTTAGTAAGACTTTTGTTGTGACGGGTAATGCGGAACTTTCGGGTAACAACTTGCATATTGGTCAAACGGCTTGTATTGGTGGCAACCTCAGTTCCAATAACGGCTTTACCGGTACGGATTTGTACGTTGTGAAAGATGCGAATAGTTTCACGGCTCAACTTGCAGGCGATGCCTATTTTGGCGGTAATGTGTCTATGGGCTCGCAGGCTACGCCGGGGTTCAATATTGCTGGCAACGTTTACTTGAAAGGTACGATGCTTACCAATCAGGGGGCTCTTAATCCGGTTATTCACGGAAACATGTGCTTTGATGAAGGTGCGCTCCTATTGTCGACAGGTACAAACAATTCCTTTGTTGTAAAAAGCAACGCTTGGCTTCCCGGCCCGTTTAATGTGGCCTTCGGAAGTATGAACTGGGCTACCGGTTCGGCTACGGTCTCAGACAACGAGACGATTGATCGACGTTATGATAAAGTGGTGTTTGCGGAATCTACAGGAACGGCCTATGTTAAGTATGGCGCGCCATCTAGCGATTATGCGACATTGCAAACACGTCGTACTTTTGCGCAACATCCAGATTGGCATAAGCAATGTACAAAGGCTACCTTGAATTACAATAAGGCCGTGTGCGCGCAGATGAAACAGGATTTTTTCACCGTGAGCTGGGATGATAACTGGAATACATGGAATGCGGGTTCGTACAAGGCCTACCCTTGGAATCATACTGCTGCTGACGATAAATACTACATATACTATGTTGAACCGGGCAAGATTGATGTTGATTACAAAACATATACCCGCGATGATCTGCAAACGGTAACGCATAGGCCTACACCTCCGGGTCCAGGCCCGATAGGTCCGATAGGCCCGGTTAGGCCTGGTGGTGGCACGACCTTTGGTCCGTCCACCATAGGGGCTTATTTTGTTGGAGGACAGACTTTCAATTATCAGGATTTGAACTATGAATATGCTTATGGTCCGTTCTATGGAGCGTCAGGCGTTTCTTTGACGCCGAACTACAAGGCTTATCATTTCCGTTGTCTCCACAATAATAAGAACAACAGTTGCGAAGATGGAACTATTGAAGGCTCTCCATATTGTAAGAAGGTTTCTACTGAAGGCCTAAGACCGTTTTGTTCAGTTCCTTCGTGGTATCAAGTCAAGCATGGCTTCAGTACTGAGACTCCAGCAAATCTTGACTGCGCAGAACAGGTGAAAACGACTTGTGATTCCATTTGGCGCAAGGGACACGGTTGCGATAATTCTCAGTACAAGGTTGATGACGTTCTCAAAAACTCCTACGATACATTTAGTAGCTACGCATCAAAGGGCTGTGCTGCCAATATCACTACTTGGGACAACGAAGTTGTTACGAAAATGAATGAATGCTATACAAATCTTTCGTCAAGTCAACCTGCGGATCTCTTTAATGGCTATTTGGTGGTAAGTGTAAAATCATCAGGCAAAAAGGATCCTCCTGGCACATTGAAAGGAAAGTTTATTATCATCTTTGAGGGAGATCCTGGACAAAATAGCTTCCCGCCAACGGAGAGTGATTCTTACGTGTTCCTCTATTTGCGTGCGGGCGGTTCTTCTAGCCTGCAGCCTACAGGTGCAGGAACGTATAATTACTTTATCTTTACAGATGCAACTGTTGATCAATTCTTGTTTAACGGTACAGCTGCTTTGAATGGTTCTATTTATGCCAAGGCGGAAAATTGTTCAAGAGTCAAGCGCTTGACTGTGGACAACATGACGATGAACCAGGCCCTGCTTAACGACCTTGTTTCGAATGGCGTGCTTTGCCCCGCTAATAGTTCTACATGCGGTGAAGTCGTTTCTCTTGATGAACCCGAAAGTTCGTCGACGGGAGGTAGTGAATCATCTACGGAATTGTTCGGCAAGTCGGATTCCTATTATGTTGCTGCTGCTCCGCAATTGAAGGTGACTACGGAATCGCAATACAAGAACGATGAATCCGAATCGGGCTTAGCGAATGCGCCAAATTTAGCGGGCTCTTTTATAGTGCTTCCGCGCGTGGTGTACTTGCCTAGAGATCCCAAGGGGTCGTTGAAAGATTATTACGGGACTATTCCGTTAAATACGAAATCATCGGTTGTTGAAAATGGAGTGACGTGCGATGATGCAACAATTAAGACAAGTGGGACTCTTTACGATGGAACGGGTTTGCTTAGTGAAGGTTATTACACCTGTAACGTCAACGCATCTGTTGCTGGCGTGGCGAGTGTAGTTCCGTTCTATGTGGTTGTTAAGGGAACGCAGGGTGGAACGCCTATTGTGAATTTTAAGGAAACTAGTGTAGAACTGGAAAAAGGGAATACCACCAAACCGACTCTCATTCTAGATACTCCAGCTGCTGAGGATTATACCGTAAAGATATCCATACCGCTTTCGCACGATGGCTGGCGCATTGATGGTATTAACGGAACGAGTTGTAATGATGGTGTTTGTACGACGGTTATTGCAAGTGGGCAGCAAGAAAAGGAAATATTAGAGGTTGAAAATGTAGGCGCAACATCGGGTATGGTTATCTTGGATATTATTGATGGCGATGCTTGTAATCCGGGAACAAATAAAATTGAGACTATCTTTGTCGCTGCGTCGGCGAATGTAGAACTTAGGCCTTTGAGGGAGTACTGTATCCAGAATCCGTCGCAATGCCCTGAAGGAAGCGTCCTTAAAAAGCAGGCTGCTACGGATGAATGGCCTGATTGCCCGGAAGTCGGAACTTGGGTGCAGATTAACTCGACAAGTACTACCGACGGGTGCAGGACCCTTGAAACGAATCACCAGTGGGTGTGTCCTATAGATGGAAGCATTAGCCTGCAAGAAGGGGATGCTCCGGTGGGTTGTACTATTGTCATTCCGTCTTCGAATAATAGTCATACCGCCCCGTTGGAACCACGAACGGATTATTACCTGTATGCTGGACTTAAGGCGGTAAAGCAGTCTCTCTTTGTTGGCTTTGCTGGCGATGTTACGGATGCTTCCGATAAGACAATTGATATCGAAATTCTTGATAACAATGGAAATATTCGTAATTCCAAATGCACGTATGCCAGCTTTAGTGCCAATGCGAATAATTGTGCGGTCGACGTATATAGGGGTTCCAAGGTAACACTATCTTTGCCGGATGATGTGAAAGACTTCAACCGTTGGAAATGCGAATCGGGACAGGATTGTGCTGACTTGACTGGATTTAACCAAAAGACTGTGTCGTTCATAATCAGTGGCGGGAATACGGTGTATGCACACTTCAACGAAAAGGACAAACACTGTTTCTTTGATGAATTCAGACGCAGTGAACTCGGATGTAGTGGAAACGAATCGTATTGTATTACGCCTTGCTTGTCGACAAATGATGAATGCAAAGCGAGCGCCAAATGGAAACTGGTAGAAGGCGCTTTGAGTGACTTGCAACTAGACACTTACGATAAGAAGATTAAGTTGAAGGGTGAGGTAACTCGCAACAAGAAAGAATCTGAAATGCCGAAGGTAACGGTGCTGAGTTCTGTAACGGCGGGCCTTTACGGTACGCTGAAGGCTCAGTTCAAGATATCGAAACTATCAACCCGCAACAACAATATCGCGAAGGCTGCTGTGCAGAATACGGGCTTTATCCTTCGTGGTACGGGTAATCTGTCCGCTTACTTGATGTTGAATGTTTACCTCGATGATTACAATAACATCAATGCTAGGCTTTGTATGAACGGAGGGAATGTTTGTAAGGAATCCCCGCTATACAATGGATATGCAAACGCCTATGCTAATGACGGCTCTATTGTGCTTGTGTCGGCAACCTTGAGAGGTCTTGGCAAGGATGGGGATACCTTGATTGTTTCTGCAATTCCGAGTCCCTGGAGTTCGACGACTTACTCGACTAAGTTTATCTTGAATAATGAAAATCTGGATGGGGTTGAATCATTGAAGACTTATGGAACTCATGAAACTGTAGGCTTCCGTCTAGGAGATCCGAACTTTGAACTTTATGGGATTGGTTGGTATAGTGAAGACTATAACTCTGAATGTTGGGAAAAGTACCCGACGGTGAAGTGCTCGTTTAAGGCAAACTATGCAGGTGGAATTGTTCCCAAGGATTCCTCGGTGGCGCCGTGGGTCGGTCTTTCTGCCTGGTACACGCAGGGCTATGCCCAATGTGACCCGCATTACTATTACAATGGGAATAACGTGAACGACTTGGTTTGTTCTGGAATGTCGCTTGCGGATGATGCGACATTTAAGGAATGTGGCGATGAGTACAAGTTCGCAGCTGTTGGTGCACATGGGGCCGGAACCAGGATTGCCAAGGCTGCGGTGCATGATTGTGGCATGACGAAGGAGGATAGGCAGTGGGCAAGCGAAAATGCTGAATGCGGCCCCTTCTGGGTCGGTGACTTTACGACTTGTACTCAGGCGTACACCTTTAGTTTTGTTGATGCCCAAAATGGGGGCGAGTACTGGAATGTTTCTAGCAGCAAGGCGAACCTGCGCGATGCAACCCTGAAAATTGTGCTAAATAATGCTAGCCACGATGAAATCGAAATATCGATGTTTAGCAAGAATTCCGAGGATTCTTACAGTTATGGGGCCGATGCGATATATAGTGAAACGTTTAAGACGAATGCCGACGGCGAAGTTTCTATTGAAGTGAGTGCGCTTTCAAATGTCGAGGGTTTTGACCCAGAAAATGTGGGAGGCGTGTTTATTAGGAACCTTACCCGAAATAGTACTGCTTCGGTGACTAGTGTAAGGACTTCTTGCCCCAACGTGCTTAGCATAGAAGGTTGTCAAGCGAGTTATAACACTTCGAGCGGAAAATGGCTGATTCAGGCCTTAGTCAATAATTCTGACCGTGCGGGGCAGATTTCTGTTACTGCTGGTGGATCCGCGAGTTTGAGTAACCTTAATCCCTCTTCTCCGTATGTCTGTGGAGGCAACGATGTTGAAGCGTGTTCTTGGAACGGTTCTGGGAAAAGGCAAACTTTCGTATATAATTGGATTGATGACCCGTTTGCAAATAACACTGGGAAGGACTATACCTTTACCATTTCTTTGTCGGCAAAGGAAGACGCTAGCAAGATAACGACTTGTACAACAGATTCTTATCCCATCTCTTCAATAAGTGCGGAATGTAGTCTGAATAAAAATTCCGTTGTCCAGAAGGGTGGTTTGCCGATGGTTACCTATAGCCTTTCCGGGTGTCCCGATAACAAGTGCGGCTACGAAATTTATGTCGTTGAAAATAGCACGGTAATAGCGGAAAATGCTGAAACGGATAACTTTGCGGGATTAAATACGGCTACAAATGTGATGAATACAAATGATGCTCCTTTGGAAGAGGGAACATATACCATAAAGATGAGGCAAAAGAGTTCGAGCAGGCCTTTTGCTGAAACTACCTGTGGAACATTTACCGTAACTGATATTTCTCATCAGCAGTCAGAAATTCAGGCCCGTTCCTGTGCTTTTGACGATCAGTCTATTGGATTGGGACAAAGTACCGTGTTCAGGGCGTCTAACTTTACCGGAACGGCGCAGAATGCTGCGGTAAGGCTCTTGGATGATGATGGCGTCGAGATAGCCTCTAACCCGACATTCTGGACGGGGAACAACTATGAGGTATGGAGCCTCAGGCCGACAAAGACTGGGACGTTGACATATACCCTGATTGTCAATGGCGGTATATCTTGTACGGCAAATTTGACTGTGACGGGGCCGTCTGCGACGTGTCGTGTATCGGCGAATAGTGTTGAACAGGGCGATCCACTGACGTTTACGATTGGTTCCATGTCTCCGACGAATACAAACTTGGCCTTGGTTGTTACTGAAACTACGACTAATGGGACTACAGAACGAATTAATGAAACGTTCTATTCGGCTAATGAAAGAACTGCGACATGGACAATGAATAATATTGGAACGTTCAACTACATAGTTACCCTTGAAGGCGCCAAAGTATGCGAGAATACGATTACGGTAACTAGTGTTGCGGGAACTGCGCAGAATTGCGGATTCACTAATTCGTCTAGAGTGTATGGCGAAAAAGTGAAATTCAAGGTCAATAATTTAAAAGTTGCGAGCGGAACGACATGGGAACTTGATGATCCGAATGGAACTAAAGTTCTTGACGGAACATATGACCAACGCTACGGACTCACGTATTGGGAAACGGGTGAGTTCCGGGCAAAAGTTGATGGTGAGTATACGTTAAAATTAGGTGGAAATGAAGCTTGTACGGCGAATCTTTCGGTGGCTCAACCGTCTGCGGAAAACTGCAGTTTGGATAATCCTACCATTACATCGGGAGGCAGTACGATATTCCATTGGAATCTTACAAATTGTAAGGATAGCCAGTGCTGGTTTGAAATTCGCCTTAATGAAGAAAGTGTCGCCGATACTGCCGATGTCAGCGAACAAAATGATCGTCAACATAAGGCGGATGCGGCCGGAGAATATGTTGTATGGCTTAATGGAGCAGAAACTAACTGCAAGAAGACACTGACTATTGCTACCGGGGGGAAATTGACATGTACGTATGGAGGGGTGACTCTTGCTGGAGAAAAGGGACAAATGATAAGCGTGGTATCAACAAGAGAAACAGGATACTATGATGTCTATCTTGATGATGAAATAGTTTATGATTCCTATGGCAATCTTCAGTCAAATATAAATATTGAAAAAGATAAAACTGTGAATGTAGGAAACTTCACTGTTCCGGCTGCTGGTTCTCATCCATGGAAGATCACTGCCCACGGAAGTGCGGACGCTTTATGTAGTGGCTCCTTTACATCAGTAACTACTCCTAAAGCGGATTGCTTCTTTGCGGAAAATTCTTCTGGAACACCACGAATAACAAGCATAAAGCCGAGTAAACCGCTGTATTTCTGTGTTGGTATAGCTGAAGTAAGCAAGACCGTTACCTTGATTGGCGAGGATGTAAATGGCGACATAAATAACGAGGAATTCGGTATAAGTAATGCTAATATAAGGTGCCATTATTTTGTGTCTCCTTCAACGGCCGATACTTATTCGTTCAGTGTACAATATGATGAACGCGAAGTTTGCAATACCACTCCTACATTGGAGGTGGAAGCTTTAGGTGGAATTGTTTTCAATAGTGGTGATGCTCTGACGAAGGGTGACTATATTATTGGGGGATGGAAACCAAATAATGGTTGCAAAGATAATGCACCTGTTGCTGTGCGACAAACTCAGCCAATAAATGGAATGGGAGGGTGCTTAGCTTGGGTTGAAGGAACGCCTGTTCCGGGTGGGCAAGATAACCAATATACTTGTCAGGGCATTGTGGTAGTCTCGTATCCTTTCAGAGTGAGCGTTCCTGAAGGGAAAGAAATTGTGATACAATGTCAGAATTAATTTAAGGCTCCCTACTTCAAAACGGGCCGCCTTCCCTTTACCCCTAAACAAATCAAAGCCCCAGGACGAACCGTCCGGGGCTTTTGTCGATAAGGGGGGGGCTACAGGTTGCTAGGAGATCCCCGACCGAGTCGGGGATGACGAGTGAAAAGATGCCCGCCTTGGTTCGACTTCGCTCACCACAGGACGCGGGCATGACAGCGGGAGGGGCTGGGATGACAAAGGGGTGAGGCTACAGCAGTCCGTGCTCCAAGATGGGTCCTTCTTATCGCCACAAATCCTGTTTTTGCCAATCCTCTGGGAAACCCATCGCCTTCAAACGCTCCCTCGGCAAAATAGCAAGCAATGCTAGCAAACGTTCCTTAACAGAAGAATTTACAGATATACTTTGTTCAAGGTAAAGAATTGTCGAAAGTAGTGCATATAGTTTTATAGGCAAAGTTTTTGAAGAATCAATCCAA
>OCVV012879268.1_pt1 | contig 10006 bp, 12 predicted proteins | sample 1539721 | NCBI WGS metagenome assembly OCVV01 (sample SAMN02144230, study PRJEB22623) | gut metagenome | biome: sheep rumen | host: Ovis aries | place: New Zealand
TGACTTTAGTTTGAACATATAATATTGGTTAAGTAGTTCCTTGTGGGGGTCTTTGGGACCGCTTGCAAATATAAGGTATAAGGATTTCTCAGGCTGGAACAGATGTTACATTCTCTGTTTCAAATGTTGCAATGGAAACATTCCTTTCGGCCTTTGTAACATTTTTTGCAACTATGCGCCGCAATGGAAACGGAGCGTATCATACTCGGCATAGACCCCGGCACTCAGTTGCTGGGGTTCGGCGTAATCAAAAGTGTAGGCAAAAAGGCCGAGTACGTGGACATGGGGGTCCTGGACGCGGCAAAAATTGCACAAGGTGGATCTTTATGCCAGGGACCTTGTCCATGAATCCAGCTTCCAGGCCGCACTGTGTACAAGGTCCCCGGCTTGTTTTGCCACCTTGTACAATCACAGTCCAGACCTTGTGCAACCGATATGATTATGTATAAAGAATAAAACTGCCAGTCAATCGACTGGCTGTTTTGTTTTCTAGATTAGGATCTGGGAGAGGCTCAGTTTGGGCACGAAGTGGACGCCGTCCTTGCGGTAGTAGGTGAGATCGGGAGTATCGCCGTCGGCCCCTACGAGAAAAATCCTTTCGGCAGGTTTGCCTATTGCGATGACGGCAATCGGGTCAATCGGGAGGGCGAGGGCATCACGCATTTCTTTTTTGTTGAAGTTCAGGATAAATATGCCGCCGAGGCCCATTTCGGTTGCCTTGAGAAGGATGCTCTGCGCTGCAATTCCAAGGTCGATGTCCACAACCCTGTCTTCCGGAACCGTACTGCATACGACGATGTAGGCCTGCGGTTCCATGCCCGGGTGGGGGAGATGCTCCTGGGGGAGTGCGGCGCCGAGGGTTATCAGCGGTAGGACCTTGTGGGCATCGGCAGTCACGAGTCGGTATCGGAGAGTCTGCCGATTCATGCCGGACGCCACCAGCGTGGTGACGGAAACCAGTTTCCGCAGTTCGTCTTCACTCACTTTCCTGGAAGAGTCATAGCCGCGGTAACTGCGGTTGCGCTTGAGCAGTGAATCCAGCGAGGGACTGCTGCGCCTTACTACCTTTTTCTGCTGCGCCAGCTCTTCCTGGCGTCTTTCCAGATAATTGTCTGCCATTATGCTTCCTGTGATAATGTCCTTGCAATCTTCTCTATGTTCAGGCTGCGTGCCGATGCATCTATGATGTCCTTGTACACGCCGCCCTTCTTGTAGACCTCGTCAGGGTTTCCGGACTGCTCTACGCGGCCTTTCTGGAGGGCGTAGACCAGTTCGCTGTCTATGATTTGGGAGATATTGTGCGAAATGATGATTACGGTCCTGCCTTCCTTGATGGCGTCGATGGAGTTTTTGATTTGCTCCGTTGCGATGGCATCCAGGCTGGCCGTGGGTTCGTCGAGGAAGATGATAGGCGGGTTCTTGAGGAACATGCGGGCGATGGCGATCCTCTGCTGCTGGCCGCCGGAAAGGTCTGAGGCCTTGTTCTTGAACTGCTTTGGAAGTGCCATTATCTGGTCATAGATGAATGATTTCTTGGCCGCCTCTATAACCTCCTCGTGGGTGGCGTCTGGCTTTCCGTAGAGTATGTTCTCTTCTACGGTTCCGTCAAAGATGTGGTTCTTCTGAAGTACCAGTCCCACGTTGTCCCTGAGGAACTTGGTGTCGTAATCCTTGAGGTCTACTCCGTCGAGCGTTATGGTGCCTCTCTGGGGGACATAAAACTTGTCCAGGAGGTTCACTATGGTACTCTTTCCCGCTCCGGAAAGGCCCACGAGCGCCGTAATCTTTCCGGGTTCGATGACCATGTTCACGCCGAAAAGTGCCTGGTTTCCGTTAGGATAGGTGAAGTCCACGTCCTTGAGTTCGAACCTGCCGTGAATCTTCTCCGGCCTGTAGCTGCCGCTGGGTTCGACCTCTTCCTCTGAATCCAGTATGCTGAAGAAACCCTCTGCGTAAATGAGGGCGTCATTCACATCGTCAAAGATGCGCTGCAGCTGGGTGATGGGGGCGATGACGTTGGAAAAGAGCATCACGTGGTACATGATCTTACCGATGGTCATGCCGGGATACTCTATGAGTACCAGGTATGCCGTGAGAATGATGACCAGCACGGTCCCAACCTGTTTTACGAAGCTCTTGATGCCGTTGAAGTAGAAGCTGACTCGGCGGGTTTTCACCTGGTTTGCCGTTACCTGATTCTGCAGGTCAAGCTGTTTGCCGGCTTCGATACTCTCCCTGTTGAAGGACTTTATGACGTTTATGGAGTCGATTATGTTCTTGATTCCCTGGCTCTTGGATTCCATGTAGCCGCGCATTTCACGTCTCCACCCCTTGAGCCTTTTGGCCTGCCTGTAGGTAATCCAGAAATATATCGGCACGATTCCAAGGGCGACCAGGCCTACATATACGTTGGCGGCGAACATGAGAATCAGGGCCAGGAGGGCGCTGGTGAAAAGGGGGAGGAGGTCGATGAAGAAGTTCTGCACCGTCCTCGAAAGGCTGCTTACGCCCTGGTCTATCCTGGCCTGCACCTTGCCGGTAGAGTTTTCATCGGCCGAGAAATACGCCATCCTGAAGGTGAGGACCCTTTCAATGACGCTTTGAGAAAGGTCCCTGGAGACGAAAATCCTCATCCTTTCGCCGAAGTAATTCTGCGCGAAAGTGATAAGGGCCGACAGGACTTCCTTCCCAAGGAGGACGATGGAGATGATCGTAAGGATCCTGGCCGCCTGCGCCCATGTGAAATCAGTGCCGATGAGGGCATTGATGGCGTCTACCGTCTTGTCAAGGACGATGGCGTTGACCTGCTGCATGAGCGACCCTACCAGGGTCAGGATCAGGGTAAGGGCAACGAGGATGCGGTACGGCTTTACGAAAGGCCGTATTTTCTTGAAAAGTTCGAGGAGGTTCATTTCTTGACCGGGTCGCAGGTGAGGCCTACTCCCAGTTTCTTGAACACCTTGCGGTCCACTTCGCCCAGCATTACCGTGCAATGCATCTGGCAGCCCTCCAGCTGGGGAAGGCAGGCAAGAGCCTTGCGGCAGTTTTCATCGGTGGTGCTGAGTACGGAAAGGGCTATGAGGACTTCGTCTGAGTGGAGCCGGGGATTTTTTCCGTGCAGGTAGGTCACCTTGGTTTCTTGAATAGGCTGAATCATGCTCTGGGGAATCAGCTTTGTCTGGTGGTCAATGCCTGCAAGATGCTTTGTGGCATTGAGGATGAGTGCTGCGCTGGGACCGAGCAGGGGACTGGTCTCTGCGGTGATGAGGGTGCCGTCGGCAAGTTCAATTGCTGCCGATGCCTTTTCGGATATTTCTTTCCTGACTTTGGCGGCGACGGTGCAGAGCCTGTAGTCCGTAGTTATGCGGGCCTGCTTCATCAGGAGGGCGATTTTGTTCACTTCTTCGTCATTTCCGTCACCGGCTGCCAGGCGGCCGAGAGCGGCGTAGTATCGGCGGATAATCTCGTGGCGGGCGGCGTCGCAGCAGACGTCTTCATCGGCAAGGCAGTAGCCGATCATGTTCACGCCCATGTCGGTGGGGGACTTGTAGGGGTTCTCGCCGTAGATGCCCTCGAAGAGAGCGTTGAGGACGGGGAAAATCTCTATGTCGCGGTTGTAGTTCACGGCAGTCGTCCCATAGGCCTCAAGGTGGAAGGGGTCTATCATGTTCACGTCGTTAAGGTCTGCGGTTGCGGCCTCATACGCTATGTTGACAGGGTGTTTGAGAGGCAGGTTCCAGACGGGGAAGGTCTCGAATTTGGCATATCCGGCCTTGATTCCGCGCTTCATCTCCTGATAGAGCTGGCTCAGGCACACCGCCATCTTGCCGCTGCCGGGACCGGGGGCCGTCACCACCACCAGGGGACGGGTGGTCTTCACGTAGTCATTCTTGCCGAAACCTTCTTCAGAGTCGATCAGGGACACGTTTTTGGGATAGCCCTCAATGGTGTGGTGATAGTAGACGGTGATGCCCATCCTTTCCAGGCGTGCGCGGTATGCATCGGCACTGGACTGACCGTTGTAATGGGTGATGACGACGCTGCTCACGAGGAAGCCGCGTTTCATGAACTCGTCCCTGAGGCGGAAGACATCCATGTCATAAGTGATGCCGAGGTCGCTGCGGACCTTGTTCTTCTCTATGTCGACGGCACTTATGACTATGATGATTTCACAGTCTTCGCTTAGTTGCTGGAGCATTTTGAGCTTGGTGTCCGGCTCGAAACCGGGCAGTACCCTTGCTGCGTGATGATCGTCGAAAAGCTTACCACCGAACTCCATGTAGAGTTTGTCGCCGAACATGGCGATGCGCTCCTTGATGTGCTCAGACTGGATTTTAAGATATTTTTGAATGTCGAACCCGTTTTTCATAACGGGATACAAAGATAATATTTTCCTCTATTCGGAGCAAAATTATTTTTGGCAGGAAGGGCAAATTCCCCTTATGAGGTACGAAGCACTCTGTGCCGAATAGCCCTCAGGTACAACGACCTCCGGTATGTGCACGTCTTCGAGGCAGAAGGTGCGGTGGCACTTTTCGCAGAAGAAATGCACGTGCAGGTCATCGTCGGTTTCGTGGCTGTGACTGTAGCATAGTTCGTAGCGGATTCCTTCTCCGGTGTCTTCCAGCGCATGGACGAGATGTGCGTCCCGGAAGAGCTGGAGCGTGCGGAAGATGTTGCTCTTGTCCACGGTTTCCAGTTCGGCTTCCAGCTCAGTCATCGTAAGGGGCCGGTGTGCATCGTGCAGGGCGCGTGCAATCATGAGCCTGTTGGCCGTAGCCTTGATGCCATGTTCTTCGAGGAGGTGTTCCATCATCCGAGAAATTCCTGAATAAGCTGTTTGTGATGTCCCGGAATGATGATATGATGGTTGCCGATGGGGTCGGTAAGGAAGTATGCCGCATCCTCGCTGGGTATGCGGATAGCGATCTGGGTTCGGCAGAGGTTGTCTTCGTACTGGTTGTAAAGGAGTTCTCCCTCGGAGACGAACCATCTGTCAAGCTTTCCGGATACCTTGAATACGGTGACGGGCCCTTCTGGGAATTCCCCGTGTATTCCAACGCCGATTCCGGATTCGAAGTGCGTGTCATACTGCCAGTTGGAAACCATGTTGAAAGGAATAGTGCAGTGGGCGAAAAGCATCTTTCCTTCCTGGACGTCTATGCGGGCGGGATTGGCCTGGAAACCGGTGCAGCCGGTGAGCGCCTGGGAAATCATCATGGAGAGAAGGGCGGGTACATCGCCTTCGCAGGCGGCGGGAATGCCGTCCGAATTGAATGAAGCCAATGCCAGGCAGCCCGTATTCCCCACGGTGCTGAGAAGGTCGAAGCAGCGGAGGGTGAACGCATCCAGCCGGTATCTTTCCACCAGCACCTTGAGAGCGTTGTAAATCTGGACGGCGCCGGGATATGCCTTGCGGACGTTGTTGGCCATGGGAACTTCTTCGGGGGCAGGGGTGCCATCGGCAGAGGGAATCTCTTTCAGGAGCTCTTCCATGGGCACTTCCACTATCTTCGCCCCTATTTTTTCCATTACCGAGGGGGCGTCTGCATGGCTGGATATGAGCCAGTCTGAGGGTTGTCCTACAACGCCCAGCCGCGTTCCGCGAAGGGCTTTCCTGGCCTCGGAAGCCTTGCTGATAATCTCAATCCTGTGACGGAGATAGGAGACGCTGCCGTGGAGGACTTCGCCACCCAGGCCCTGCTGGCGGAGGTATGAAAGTATTTCCAGCGAAGCCGCAAGGGAGTTGCTCTTCCCGGATGTCAGGAGATAGAACCTGCCGATGCCTTTTGCGAGCATATCCGGCAGCAGGGATTTGAAAATGCCCTCTGCGCCGCCTGTACGGACATATATCAGGTCAAGGGTATCGCCTCCAAAATCGGAGAAATCGGCTCCTTTGAATTCAAAGTCGCCATCCGGGAAAATCTCCCTCAGAAACTCATCCGACAAATGCTTAACCGCATCCTCATCATGCAGCCCTGATGTGATAGTGTATATTCCTACTGCCATGTATAATTATTTTTTGAATTAATTTTTGGATCATTACGGGCCAAAAACAAATAAAAAAGGGAAAGCACCTTGTATCGCACCGCTACAACCTTCTTACCCTTGCTACATTCCTGTCCTGGGGGATTCGGAGGGAGCTGGTCGTACAAGACTTTCCCACTGCAAAGTTATATAATTTTCTTAAACTTTCAAACTGTCGAAGATGAAAGGAAGGACATCATCCACCTTCCAGAACTTGCGGATGCGTTTCTGGCCGGCAAGGATGATCTTGAGAGGTTTGCCATATTTTTTCTGGTACTCGGCCATGACCTGACGGCAGTTGCCGCAGGGGGAGGCGGGAAGCTCGCACTGGACACCGTGGTCTGCGGCGCTTACCGCAAGAGTGTCGAAGGCGACATCGGGATAGTTGGCGCTGGCTGCGAACATGGCAGTCCTTTCCGCGCAGAGCCCGGAAGGATATGCGGCATTCTCCTGATTTGCGCCCTTGATAATCAAGCCGTTTTCAAGACGGAGCGCAGCACCTACCTGGAAATTGGAATATGGGGAATAGGAGCCTTTTCTGGCTTCGTCTGCGGCTTTTACGAGTTCCTGGTCCTGAGGAGTCATTTCCTCGAGGGAGTCGTATTCAAGATAATCGATTACTAGTTTCTTTTCAGTCATGAGCGAAAGATAATCATTATTTTTCAATTTCCTTCAAATACCTGTGAAGATATTTGGGGAGCATGCTCAGATACTTGTTTTTTGTTCCCTTGGGAATCCTTATCGTTTCCAGGGATTCGCAGTCGTCAAAAGCATCCCTGCCGATAAACTCAATATCCTTCCCGAGGCTCACCTGATAGAGGTTGATGCAGCCCTGGAATGCGCCCTCGCCTATGTATCTCGTCTTGGCGGGAACAGCTATCCTCTCCAGCTGCCAGCAGTCCACGAAGGCGTAATCGCCGATATAGAGCAGGGATGCCGGAAGGTGAATGGATATGAGATCTCCGCATTCGGAGAAAGCCTCCTTGCCGATATGCGTGAGCCCTGCGGGCAGCTTTACCTTGTCAAGCGGGGTGCTCCTGTCGTCAAGGGGGACTTCTTCACCTATCTTGAGGCCGGCCATATAGTCCTGGAAGGCGAAAACGCCGTCGCAAATGACTTTGCAGCCGTCCTTTACGGTAATTTCGTACGGGAAGTTTTCGGCATCCAGGAGCCTGGTTCCGTCAGGGGAGTATGAGAGCCGGTTGTCGTCGTCCCAAACGTCCCTTGCGAGCTCTTCTGCCGAGGCTGCCGTAGGGACTGAAAGTATTTCCTCCAAAGTCATTCTAGAAGGTTTTGACGAAATCGATGTCTTTCTTGAGCATTACCTTGGGATCAGATTTGCTCACCCTCTGGAAGAGCATGAACTGGTATGCGGGGGAAAGATATACACGATGTTCGTTCTTTCCTTTGCGCCACCACTTATAAAAAGCGACAGGATCTGTGTCGAAAGGTATTTTTGCGGGAATTTCTGCCGGGAAACCGGGAAAATCGATGGGCATTTTAAGTCCGGTGATGCGTTTGTAGTACTCGAAATCTGCCCTGCGGAGCTTGGAAACGAGGGGGTTGAAAACCTCGAATTGGTCTACCTGAAGGGTCTTTTCCTTCACTACCATCTTGTGGATGCGCACCGGATCTTTCTGAAGCCACTCGCTGATTTTCAGAGTAATAGCTCCTTCTTCGTCATCCAGCGTTAGCAGGTCTGACGACAGGTAGATTTTCTCTTTGTCAAGCGGGTAAATGTCCATTTTTTGCGTTTCAGTTGTGCAAATATATGAAAAAAATTTCTTTTTTCCTCGATTTTATTTAACTTTGGGGGTGTATTGACGGATTTTATCCACTAAAATTTATAAATTATGGCTTACAAAATCATCGACATTCAGGGAATCGGCCCCGTTTATGCTGAAAAGCTCATCGCTGCAGGCATCGAAACCGTAGATCAGCTTCTTGAAAAAGGTAAGGACGCCAAGGGTCGCAAGGCTCTCGAGGAAGAAACCGGCATTCGCCACGATCTCATCCTCACCTGGGTCAACCATGCAGACCTTTTCCGCATCAAGGGTGTAGGCCCCCAGTTCTCCGAACTTCTCGAAGCAGCCGGTGTTGATACCGTAAAGGAACTCCGCACCCGCAATGCGGCAAACCTCGCAGCCAAGATGCTTGAAATCAACGAGTCAAAGCACCTTTGCAAGCGCACCCCCGTTGAGAAGGAAATCCAGAAGTACATCGATGCCGCCAAGGAACTCGAACCCATTGTCACTTACTAGTGATTTTTCCTCCCCACAAAAAAGAGGGTGACCGGCAGGCCGCCCTCTTTTTGGAAATAAGAAAAAAGTCGCAGAATGAAATTCCTCGGTAATTTAGTCTGGCTCATCCTGGGCGGAATTGTAATCGCCCTTTTTTATTATATGGTGGGTCTTCTCATGTGCATTTCGATCATCGGCATTCCTTTTGGCATCCAGCTTTTCAAGCTTGGAACGTATGCACTGTGGCCCTTCGGCCATGAGCTTGTGAACGGGCCCAATGAACCCGGATGCCTGTCGGTGATAATGAATCTTGTCTGGATTCTGTGCGGCTGGTGGGAGATAGCCATTCTTCATCTGGTATTCGGACTTATCTTCTGTGTCACAATCGTAGGGATTCCCTGGGGTGTCCAGCACTTCAAGATGGCGGTGAGCTCGGTTTTTCCTTTCGGTAAGGAAATACGCTGACCATGGCTGTCTGGATTGTACTTCCGATACTTACCCTCCTGATGTTCGACCTTGGGCTTACGCTCAGGTTTGAAGATTTCGGGAAAGTATTCATGCGCCCGTGGCCCATTGTCGTGGCGCTTTTCGGGCAGCTCATACTCCTGCCACTTATCGCGTTGGGGCTTGCTTCGGCTTTCAGGCTCGAGCCGGTTTTCTTTATCGGCCTGATTCTTATTGCATGCTGCCCCGGAGGCAGTTCTTCCAATGTTTTTTCGAAGCTTGCAGGAGGGGATGTGGCCCTTTCCGTGACGCTCACGGCGCTGAGCAGCGTCATTACGCTGTTCACGATTCCCGTTATCATGAGCGCGGCGGCAAGTATAGTAGGGGAGAGTGTCGGGATAAGCCTTCCCGTTGGCAACCTCATCAAGCAGAATCTCCTTCTGATGCTTCTGCCGGTCCTTTTGGGCATCGGCATACATTATTTATGGCCGGCGGCCGCTGAGAAGACCGACAAGGTCCTTGGCAAACTGGCGTTTCCTCTTCTTCTTTTATTGATCACCGTCTTTTACGTGCAGCATAACAGGACCATCCTGGACAATATCGGCGTGCTGTGGCTGTGCGTTACTTTACTGATACTGGCTGCGGTCTGCTGTTCTTCTCTTCTGTCCCGCCTTGTGAAGACTGACAGCCGCCAGCGCAGAACTGTAGTCATCGAAGTTGGCATGCAGAATGCAGCGCAGGCCATTGCCATCGCCTCCAGTCCATTCATTTTTGCAAATGAGGAGATGGCCATCCCCGCCATCCTCTATTCCCTCATGATGAACATCGTCCTCCTCATATACGTAGGGGCCGTCCGCCGGCGCGACAGCGCAAAATGAGATGCCTCACTGGTATCCTTAAGCGGTGCGGAAGTGACCGCAAAAAGCCTAATTAGTTTTTACCACGTCGTCAGCAATATACGCACAGGATGTGTCATTTCTCGCCGACGTGGCAAAATTGCACAAGGTGGAACTTTATCCTTGGGACCTTGTACATGAATCCTGCTTATACGCCCTACAGTGTACAAGGTCCTCGACTTATTTTTCCACCTTGTACATCGCGGAGAAGTATATGGCCGGCGCTAAAGCACAGTTTTGGTAACGCAAGGGCGAAAGCGTGCTTTAACGGAGCTTTGACGTAACCGGAATTGGCCTGATTATCATAGTACACAGTTCCTATGTTTGTAACCCAAATAAAAATGGAGTGAGCTTCCCTGAAGCTCATGAGGAGCGCTCTCAGGGGTTCCGACCCCTGCC
>OCVV011185388.1_pt1 | contig 10005 bp, 5 predicted proteins | sample 1539721 | NCBI WGS metagenome assembly OCVV01 (sample SAMN02144230, study PRJEB22623) | gut metagenome | biome: sheep rumen | host: Ovis aries | place: New Zealand
GCGTCGCAGCCCGTCCCCTCTTCCTCCGCAGCCGCCGTTCCCCCTTCCGCAGCCCCAGCCCCTTCCTCCGCAGCCGTTGCTTCCCCCTCCCCCGCAGCCGTTGCGTTTGCTGCGACCGCGTCGCAGCCCGTCCCCAAGCTGAAGCTAGGCGAATTAGGCATCACCTTCCGCGGCCTGCGAAAGGAGTCAGAGCAAACCTCCGCCACAGCACAGCAGGCCGAGCCTGAAATCACGAATAAAGAGGAAAGCACCGCCTTCACCGACGAGCAGCTCGTCAACGCCTGGCTTGCCATGTGCAACCGCATGCCACAGGAGATGAAGGCCATGGCCATGCGAATGAAAAACCTGCGCCCCCACATCGTGGAAGCCAACCAGATTGAGCTGGTCTTCGACAACGACATCCTGCTCAATCAGGTCAGCAGCATCAAGGGCCGCATCCGTGCCACCCTGGCCAAGGACTTGCACAATGGTCAGATACAGTTTACACTTCGCAAAGCAGAAGGCAGTGAAGTGAAACCCGTTCTCACCCGTAAGCAATTGTTCGACGAAATCAGACGCGACAACCCCTCATTCGAAAAGTTGCGCGACCTCCTCGGCCTGCAACTCACCTAACCCCCCCTTCTCAACCGCGCCAAAGGCGCTTCTCACCTCGCGCCGCAGGCGCCTCTCAACCTTTCTCAACAGCGCCGCAGGCGCCTCTCAACCCGCGCCGCAGGCGCACTCTCAACCTTTCTCAACCCGCGCCAAAGGCGCCTCTCAACCCGCGCCGCAGGCGCACTCTCAACTAAATCACCCTAATCCCCAACTGCCGACACTGCTCACGCATCTCCTCCGGCCATATCGACGCCTGAATCTCGCCGATATGTGCCTTTTGCAGCAACACCATACACAGACGGCTCTGGCCGATACCGCCACCGATGCTCAGCGGCAACCGGCCTGCCAGCAGCTGGCGGTGAAAATACAGTTCCTTCCTCTCCTCCTGATGCTCCAACGCCAGCTGGCGCAACAGACTCTCCTCATCCACACGTATACCCATCGACGACAACTCGAACGACCGCTCCAGCACAGGATACCATATCAGGATGTCGCCGTTCAAGCCAGCCAACCCGTTCTCGGCCACCGTCGACCAGTCGTCGTAGTCTGCAGCGCGACCGTCGTGCTTCTCGCCGTTCGACAGCCGTCCACCGATGCCAATCACGAACACCGCTCCCCACTCCTTGCAGATGGCATCCTCACGCTCCTTCGCCGTCAGTCCCGGGTAGCGTTGCAGCAGTTCCTCGGCATGAATAAAGTGAATCTCCTCCGGCAGGAACGGCTTCAGCTGCTGGTACGTCTCGCCCACCAGATACTCCGTGCGACGTATGGCGGCATAGATGCGCCTCACCACGTCCTTCAGGAATGCCAGCGTGCGGTCCTCACGACCTATCACCGCCTCCCAGTCCCACTGGTCCACATACAGCGAATGCAGGTTATCCAGTTCCTCGTCGGCACGAATGGCGTTCATGTCCGTATAGATGCCGTAGCCGCGCTTCACCTGTTGCTCAGCCAGCGTCAGTCGCTTCCATTTCGCCAGCGAGTGCACCACCTCAGCCCGTGCGTCACCCATATCCTTGATGGGGAACGTCACCGGACGCTCCACGCCGTTCAGGTCGTCGTTGATGCCCAGTCCCTGCAGCACGAACAGCGGTGCCGTCACACGGCGCAACCGCAGTTCCGTCGACAAGTTCTGCTGAAAGAAGTCCTTAATCTGCTTGATACCCTGCTCCGTCTGACGCATGTCCAGCAGAGCCTTATACCCCTTCGGGCAAATCACCTTACTCATAAATCCTTTTACCTTTTTAGTAATTACGCGGCAAAGGTAATAAAAAGTTTGAAGTTTCAGGCCCAATGTCTTAAGTTTTTTCTCTTTAGCTTTGAAGTTTCAACTTTTCTTTGTACCTTTGCACCCGCAAATCAGCATTACACGCGCCGCAGGCGCCATCTGGTCCCGTAGCTTAGCTGAATAGAGCGTCAGATTCCGGTTCTGAAGGTCTTGGGTTTGAATCCCAACGGGATCACGAGGAAAGGGGAGTGTCCACAAACGGCTTCTCCCTTTTTTCATTTAGCTGAATGAGGCCAGAAAAAGTCCTGAAAGTCTTGGGTTTGAATCCCAACGGGATCACTAAAGGAAAGGGGAGTGTCCACAAACGGCTTCTCCCTTTTTTCATTTAGCCGAATGAGGTCAGAAAAAGTCCCGAAGCTCTTGGGTTTGAATCCCAACGGGATCACGAGGAAAGGGGAGTGCCCACAAACGGCTTCTCCCTTTTTTCATTTAGCTGAATGAGGTCAGAAAAAGTCCCGAAGCTCTTGGGTTTGAATCCCAACGGGATCACGAGGAAAAGCCTGCCCCCCACACCCTACGAGTCGCGTTTGTTGCGACCGAGTCGCAACAAAAATCCCGCACCCCCTCACCTCCCTCCTTCCGCCTCGCATACCCGCCTCGCCATGTCATTCAGCGACAGGCACTGCTCCCTGCTGATCACCCGCTTATCCAGATGCTGCTCCCACGGAGCCAGGATCAGCAGCTGCCCACGGCTGCAGGCATCCATCCTCACCCCACCCGGGCTCGCCAGCTCCCCCAGCCCGTTCTCCTGCAGATACACCACCGGGAAGCCCGCGTCAAACGCCGCCCTCATCACCCGTTTTTCTCCTGGCGATATCGACGGCGACACCAGCACAGCCCCCTCCTTGGCCATTCCCAGAAAGCGAGCCACCTCCCCCTCTATCTCCTTCTCCGTCAGCCGCCGCGAGCACCTCACCGGCACCTTCAGCGGCCTGTCCAGAAGAAACCTGTTCCCCAGGGCCGAGAACACCAGTCCTCCCACCGTCAGTCCCCGCTGCACGCGGAACAAGTCCGGGCGTTCCCGCTTCATCAGCAGTCGCCGCGGGTTATCCTTCAGGTAGCGCAGCCACGTCTCCAGCTGCCCCGCCCTCAGCAGCACCTTGTCGTTATACCCCAGAGCAAACAGCATCCCGTGCTCCCTGTCGTCCAACCTCCTGTCGCGCTTCCCCTCGCCCTCAGCCCGAGTGCCCCAGTGCCAGCCTCAGCCTGAGCCCCCCGAGCCCCAGTGCCCCCAGCCAGTTGTGACTGTTGCGACCTGGTCGCGACAAACCCGAGCCCTTCCCCCTCCTGCCTTCCCAGCACCAGCTGCCGGTACGCCTTGTTGCAGCCCGTCTTGAAGCCCTTGATGGCCATCCCCAGATGCCTCTCCATCTTCTCCTTCACGAACAAGATGCCATGCAGATGGTCAGGCATCATCTGCAGCGCCACCACCTCAATCTCAGGGTACACCTTCTCCGTTGCCATCCAGCGCTCTGCCACAGCCTCCCCCAGCGGCGAGAGCACCATGCGCGGCTCCTCAGCCGAGCCCGCACTGCCGTCGCTGCGTCCCACCACCTGGCCGAAGAGCGGACGCCGTCCCTCCGTGACCATCGTCACCATATACATCCGCCGCTCCGTGTAGTCGTGCCCCACACAGCGCCGTAGCATAGAGGGCTTCCGCTCACCGGCGAAAGCCCTCCTCTTCTCATATTTTTCTTCTTCCGTCATCACTTCTCAAATCTTGATGAGTTCCGAACGAGCGTCGAATCCTTGGAAAGCCATCGTCACTTTCTGAGAATCATATTCACCAGTGCCGTCACGTCGGCGATTGTGCGCTTGCCGTCACCGTTCACGTCAGCCGCCTTGAAGTCGTAGTTGTTGCCGTCGCCTTCCGTGGCCTTGCCCAGGATGATGTTCACCAGTGCCGTCACGTCGGCAATCGTCACGTCGCCACTGCAGTCCACGTCGCCCGGCTTCGAGCCCTCAAACGGCAGCACCAGCTCGGCCGACCCCGTGTACTCCAGCCATGCCTTGTTAGCCGGCATCGCAGTACCCGTAGCCTTCACGAATCCCAGCTTCCCCGATGCCATGAGACCCACGACGTACTTCTGCGGGTTGGTGGGAGCGGTGAAGTGATTGGCGTTAAAAGAACTCGTTCCACTAGCTGTTGAGAACGTCATCGTCCCGTCTGTATTGCAATAGTAGTTGCCTTTCAACAGATTGGTTCCCGTATAGTTTGTTGCCGTTGATGCCGCTGGAGCCCCTGATGTAATAGAAACATCTGGTGCCGTGAACAGCGGAGCTCCTGTCGGTATCAGCTGACAGTCAGCAGTTGCATTTGAACCACACTCCAACAATACAGGCGTACCGGCAGGAACAGTACCTCCAGCCGTAGCCACTGTCTCCAATTCCAAAGTGCCATCGGCATTAATTGCAGTCACCGCATACGCATTCAGCACTTGCCCACTCAGTTTAAAAGCATAGGGAACATATAGCGTAGTGTAATATTTCCCTCCAAATTCTACCTGCGGGCTAACGTTGAAGTGCGTCACGGGTTCTATATACCATTTTGCATTGGCGGCACTACTGGATGTGTTAATAGAAAAAGTACCATTGTCATCTACAAAATAGCGGGTGCCCAATGAAGGCTTTCCATAAAAAATAACACTTGTAGATGATGCCAATTCAATTTCAGCCGTATAAAGCGTATTAGCCCCAGAACCACTAACAGATTTTATCGTTACATAGCGATTCTCAAATTGCAAAGGATAAGTATCACTTGGATATGTACCTGTTGTAAGTGTAAGAATACTAGTTCCTTGACCTATTAAGTTGTAATCGTAGTTTGATGAATTTGTATTCTTTTTATGGGCATAGACTACCGATGCGGGATCAATACAATCAGCATCCTGCACCATGTGGATGTCTGTCTCCAAATATTTACCTGCACATTCCAATGCACGTGCCTTACCCGCATCTGTAAGAGCTTGCCTCAACCCTCCACATGCCGTACCAATCGCAGTGGTATAGTTAAACTTATCATTTGTCAGGCTGATATATTCGCCAGTCCTGTCGGCATTACGGAAGCGGTAGAAGCCCGTTCCGCTCAGCTGTGCATTCATAGGCAGGCTGCACACTGCCAGCAGCGCCGCTGCCACCATCCTTGTCATGTAGTTTTGTTTCATATAGGTTTTCATTTTAAAAAGACGGAGCACCGAGCTTTGGTGCCACTCGATGCTCCGCCAATTCTTACTTCTTTCTTGTCAACGATTAAAGACTCTTACTTGCCCAAAATGATGTTCACCAGAGCCGTGACGTCAGAAATCGTGATGGTCTTGTCAGTGTTCACGTCTGCAGCCTCAAAGTCGTACTTATCAGCATCAGCAGGATAGGTAGCCTTGCCAAGGATGATGTTCACAAGAGCCGTAACGTCGGAAATAGTGATAGTGCCATCGCGGTTCACGTCGCCAACGATATTCATGAGGATCTCACTTACCTCTTCGCTGAACATAAAGCCCTCGTTGCCGGCAAGATTGTTCCATGTTTCAAAGAAGCCAACCTCACCATTATCATTCTTACCCAGTATGCGAACAGGACTCGATTCCATCTCTTTGCCAGTCTTAGCATAATATGCTTCATTCAGTTCGCCTTCAACAGCAATGCCGAAGAAGTACTTGTTGTTTACCGTACCAGCGTTCTTGCGCATCAGATACTCATACTTGTCGTAGGTAGACTGGCTCAGTTGGGCGAGAAGGTTGAATACGCCTTCCAACTGCGGAGTATTGATGTCGTACTCATTGATGAGGTAGTCGTTACCATAGAGCTGGTTATCAGCCACAGCCTCGCCTCCCTCTGCAATGGTCAGAGTCAATTCGCCTGTATTCGCAATCAGCAGCACAGGTGTCTGGGCAGGAACAACCTCGCTGTTCAGTTCAGCTTTCTTCACATAAGCCTTGTCGCCAACAGTATTGATACCTGTTACTTTGTAAGCAGTTACTCCCTCAGGCAGCCGGTAAGCAAAGTCGGTGTAGAGTGTGCCATAATACTCTGTATACGGCTCCGCTTCGCCGCCCGTAGTAGGATAAGCTGTCTTTTCTACAGAAGTAGTCAGGTTCACCTTGAACTTGCTCACCTCTTCCAGAGCCCAGACAGTACTCTTATCATTATTCAGGATGGCCTCATTGCCCTGGCTGATCACGTCCACCTTACCATCTTTCTGCACGATGTAGTACATGAAGTTCGGACGCACCTTCTTGGCCAGGTTCCAGTACTTCATCAGTTCAGGAGCCTGATCTTGCATCTCCTGGAAAGCCGCCTGCTTGCCCTCTACCCATTCCATGTAGAACATAGCGGTCTGGTAAGCGAAGTTCCAGATATTCTCCTCGTTGGCGAGGACCTGCTGCAGGAAAGCCACCTGAGTAGTTTCTTCCGTTCCTGGCTCATAGTCCGTCCAACCCATGCGTTTCCAGATAGTCTCCAACTTGAAGGTATTCTTCAGGCTTTCACCCTTGCCCACCTTGTCGACAATCGTTGCAATGGCGTCGTTGATGGCCTTCTCCAGTCCAGGCAGTTTGGCATCAACATTGGCCTTGTTCTCCTTATAAAATTCCTTCACAGGAGTCATGCTCGGAGTCTTACCATAGATGCGGTAGCCACCATCGGCATGCACCACGTGCAGATTCACGTCCACAGACTTGTTGAACTTGTCAAGAATCTTGTCGACACCCGTTTCACCGAGAATCTCACCACTTCCAGAAACATGCAGTTTCTCAACGACCAGTTTCACCACATCAGGTACATACTTCATGGCACGAGTAGCATAGCCCGGCACATCAACACCCTGCGAGCGCAGAGTTTTCACAATACCGTCAGCATCGCTCTCCACCTGAATCACGGTGCCAGCCATACCCTCTGCATTGTCAACCAATGTTGCTGTCTTGCGGCCAGCCACGTTCACGAACTGATTGTTGCCAAGGTTCTTGATGGTGTAGAAGCCAGCGGTGATAGCGGCGGGAGTGCCGGGCTCCACGACAGGCTCCTCAGCCTTCACTGTGTAAGCGGCAGAGACCTCTTCGCTCTCTACGCCATCCTTCACGGCTACGGCCTTGATGGTAACATCCTCGTTAACAGTCACCGTAGCAGTGTTACTCTCAGTAGTCGTAGTGGTCTCACCGACAGTGTACTTCAACGTAGCGCCTTTCTCAGCAGTAATCGTCACCGAAGTGCCCTTCTCCACTTCGCCAGCGGCAGGCGAGAACGTCGGGGCAGCTAATGTCAGCGTTGTGCAGTAGCCGGAGTAGGTAACACTACCAACAAGATAATTTATTGTCAGTGATGTCAAATAACCAGCACCAGATCCATTCGTAAGAACGAAAAAATCACAATTTTGTGCAGCACAATCAAACTTTTGAATACTTCCATCGGTTGTTGCTGTAATTTCATTTCCATTTGTAGGATTTGCTTCTGAACCAACTTTTACTGTGAAGTTCTTATTAGTATCACTTTCATCATAATTAAGAACAACACTTTGAATGCTCTTTATTGCTTCAGAATTATACATGGTGCCAGTTCCGCTATTATTGCCAGCAGCACGCCACTGGAGTTTTTCTTCATTTTTATACATCTGCTGGATTTGGAATTTCTTTCCAGCAAGCATATGCTCGGCAAATGTATTGGCAGTGCCATAGGAAGAAGGAACACCTTCAGTATTGGCATCAATCTTAATTGAAGCATTTTCAAACGTTCCTTCCTTATTTGCAAACACGGCATAATACTTTACATCAGCATTGCCCATTGTGCCAAGAGTTACCAACTTTGGGCATTCATCTGTCGTACCATCAATGGTGGCTGCCGTCCAGCCAACGAACTTCTTGCCCTGTACATCGTCAGGAGTATTGAAGGTGATAGGACTACCTTCAGAAAATTGCTTTGAAGTTTCCGTTCCATTCACACTAAACGTTACAGTGTGAGTAGGTATGGCCTCGAAGTTAATCTGGACAGTACAATCAGCTGTAGCAGTTACTGTAAAGTCATTGCCATCCTGGACAACAGTTGCAGCCCCAGCTGGAGTGACTTCGTATGGATTGGTAAGACTTACGCGGTATCCTTCAGCAGGAGTGGCTGTTATAACACCTTCTTCGAACGATACTGTACCATAAGATTCATTGTTACTAGCTGGAGCAACATCAAAAGATTTCAATACATAATAAACCTTTGCAGACTTGAAGCCGACATTGCCAGCAGAGCCATTTATTGTGAAGGTAACTTCACTAACACCATTTTTTGTAGGAGCATTCCATACGGCAGATGTCAAACTTGTTGACAATTTGTTAAAATCTTCGCAACTACCAGAAGTACACGATATTCCCGTTGGAATCACATTATTTTTATTTCCATTTACAACAAAATCAAATTCTATTTTGCCAATTTTCTTTGACTCAGAAGAAACCTTCATCGTATTACCTACATAGAGGCGTAATTCTGAGTTGTTGTAATAGAAGGGTCCATTTTGGCCATTTGTACCCTTATCGTATAAGATAATAGCATTATTACCACTATTACCATAAGGCTCATTAATAATGATAGTTTCTTCCGTCACATCGCCTCCCAATTCTGAAGGAATAACTGTCAGTTCATACTCATCAGAGGCCGAATTATACTGATCATTTCCTGCAAAAGAAGCTTTGATGGTAGTCGTACCAGGTTTTTTACCTGTCACAGTACCATCCGTAGATACTATAGCAATAGTCTCATCACTACTTGAATAAGAAATTAGAACGGATGGAGTTGCTGTAGCTTCAATTTTAACAGACTTACCTACACCAACCGTTTGTGAGGAAATTTCGCCAAATGACAAATCAACGTTTTCTTTACCAAGGTCAGAATATGTAAACACTACGTCGTCTATGGTAAGTTGAGCACTCGATTTTGATGGTTTCGTTGATTCGCTAGAAATCGCTATTTGGAAAAACTTTCCCCCACTTGGTATATCATAACTATAGACTGCAGCAGAGGACGTTAGTGCTTTATCTGTTTCCAACGAAATCCAACTATTACCATCTGTAGAATAACTAACGTTAATTTTAATTTTAGCACCATTAGAAGTTGCTGCTTTTGCTTTAAAGTCCACTTTCGAAAGACCTTCAACTGGAGTAGTTGATTTTATATATCCATAATTACTGCTTGTATAAAGGCGTAATGCAGCAGAATTACTACCAGTTATCTTACTTGATGTACTAACAGTGCCGTAATAGATTTCCCAACCGATCCCGCAATCACTTTCATCGGATTTCACTGTAACAGTACTTTGATAATTTGAACCTGCCTCCTTTTTCTCAAATCCTTCAGTTAGAATTTTCTGGGCTTTTACCCCTCCCACTCCAGTTAGTAGCATGAGCAGGAGCATGAATAAATAATGAATTTTTTGTTTCATAATGATTATTATTTTAAATTATTAGTTACACGGATAGCAACCACGGATGGCAATCACGGATGTGCACGGATAGCAACCACAGATGGCACGGATAGCAATCACGAATGTGCACGGATAGCAATCACGGATAGCAGGGATGCCAGTGCGCATCATTTTCTTCTGAAATCTTGCTCTTTTAGGTTTTTAGATGAGCAGCAGGGCCGCGGGTGATGGACCTTGCAGGCCATGCATTATTGCATAATCTCTGCAAAATTAATAATTTTATAGGTACGCGCGAATAGAAATAGGTAAAATATGAAAATCTTTTGGATTTTTTAACAAATAGCAGTCATACACGTGCCGAAGGCACCTTACACGGCGGCCAAGCCGCCCTTACACGCCCGAAGGGCCTTTAATGTCAAAAAATATTGCCTGTCAACCCCCTCGTAGAATGAAGAATTTTCGACTTCAAAATATTTTTTCGCAAATACGGCCGTATTTTGGCAAAGTCTATAACGCACTGTGGGTCAAGCGGTTAGTTTCTTGAGACCCCCAACCCCCTATGTTAGGGGGCTTAAAACGATAGGTTTAGACCACGTAAACCATAGGTTTAGTCGCTCTATCTCATTGAGTTGCATGCTCCATCTCATAGCTTTGTATCGCAGAAACCTATGGTTTAGCCGAGTCAAACCATAGGTTTAGCTGGATTCCCTTCCCTTTAGGGAGGGGTTAG
>OCVV011230213.1_pt1 | contig 10002 bp, 6 predicted proteins | sample 1539721 | NCBI WGS metagenome assembly OCVV01 (sample SAMN02144230, study PRJEB22623) | gut metagenome | biome: sheep rumen | host: Ovis aries | place: New Zealand
CTCTGATGGAACTCTGCGACCTCATCCGCAAGGGCAAGGCCCGGCCTGCAGGCATCATTGCCGCCCCTGTCGGTTTCGTACATGTCAGGGAGTCGAAGCACATGGTGAAGCCCTTCAAGGATATCCCCAAGATCATTGTGGAGGGCAGGAAGGGAGGCTCTAACCTCGCCGCCACGCTGTGTAATGCTATCCTAACCTTCGACGATGCCGCACAATTAAAGCCAGGGAGGGATCTGTGAGAGATGAGAGACATGATTACCTTTATCGTCATTGGCATATCTGACAACCCGAAACCTTGGTTCCCGCCAGAGGTGATGGAGATTATCCAGGGCGGCAGGGTGTTCTCTGGTGGCAAGCGCCATCATGAGATCGTAGCCTCATTGTTGCCTGAGGGTGCCGAATGGATAGACATCACCGTCCCCCTCGATGCCGTCTTCAAACAATACATATCTCGCACCCTGTCTCTCTCCTCTCTCCTCTCTCCTCTCTCCTCTAAAACCCAAATCATCGTCTTCGCTTCTGGCGACCCTTTGTTCTTCGGCTTTGCCAACACCATCAAGCGCAAAATGCCCGACGCAGAAATCGTGCTCTATCCCACATTTAACTCCCTCCAGATGCTGGCCCATCGCGTGGTAATGCCTTATCACGACATGCGGATTGTCTCGTTGACAGGTCGCCCCTGGCCTGAGTTCGACAGGGCACTCATTGAGCGCACAGACAAGATCGGCATCCTGACCGACCGCGAGCACAGCCCGGCCTCCATAGCCCGGCGCATGCTGGACTATGGTTATACCGACTATACCATGCATATCGGCGAACATCTTGGCAATCCTCAGGAAGAGCGCATCACCACTCTTACTCTCGAAGAGGCAGCAAGCCGTTCTTTCTCCCATCCCAACTGCCTCATTCTGAATCTCGTTCCCCCGTTCCCCCGTACCCCCGTACCACGGTATCAGGGGGACAAGTCCATGATTCGCCCTTTTGGCTTGCCAGAAAATGAGTTCACCCTCCTCGACGGACGCGAGAAGATGATCACGAAGATGCCCATCCGCCTGTTGACGCTGCAAGCCCTCGACCTGCCTTGCAGACGTGTCCTCTGGGATATAGGCTTCTGCACAGGCAGTGTCAGCATCGAGGCCCGCCTGCTGTTCCCACATCTGCATGTCGAGGCCTTTGAAATCCGCCCGGAGTGTGAAACTATTATCCACCAGAATGCCCTCCGCTTTGGAGCCCCAGGCATTGAGGTTCATATTGGCGACTTTCTCGAAACGGACATCTCTGTCCTCCCCCGTCCTGACGCCGTGTTTATTGGTGGACATGGAGGCCGCCTGAAAGAAATCATGACCAAGGTGCTGACGGTATTGGCCAATGACGGCTGTATGGTGATGAACAGCGTGAAGGCACCAAAGGTACACTCAGACAGTCATCGGCTCTGGAATGAGGCCTGCGAGACGCTCGGACTCACCCAGGCCCCACCCTTAAGAATCCAACTCAACGACCATCACCCAATAACGATATTAAAATGCAGAAAATAGCCATTATCCAGATCAGCGAAGAGGGTAAGAACATAACCCGCCTACTGCTCAATCAGACGTTCGTCCCCCAAAAAGAGGCAGAGATTATCTTCCGGACGAATGTCGGCCAGCGATGGAACGACTTCGATGCGTTTGTGTTCATTGGTGCGCTGGGCATTTGCGTCAGGACGATAGCCCCTTTTATTAATGACAAGCACGAAGACCCTGCCGTGGTCTGTGTCGACACCCTTGGCATGCATGTCATCTCTGTGCTGAGCGGACACATCGGCGGTGCCAACGACCTGACAAGGGACATCGCAGCGACGATAGGTGCCCGTGAGGTGATAACCACCCAGAGTGACAATGCCGGCCTTTGGGCACTTGACACGCTAGAAGCAAGATTTGACTGGCCTGTGGCGAGTGATGACGATATGAATCAGTGCATCTTTGCTTTTGTGAATCGCGAACCAACAGCATTGTTGCTGGAGGCTCGTGATGAGGGAACAGACTATCTGGAGGCCACGAAACCAGAACACGTCACCATTATCAATCATATCAGCGACGCAGATCCCAGGAAATATAAACTGCTGATCATCGTTTCTCCATACGCACATCAGGCACCTGACGGACTGCTGGAACTCCACTTTGTGCCTATGGTGGGAACGGTTGGCTTTGGTTTAGCCCACCATCCGGATGACTACAAAGACATCTATGACCAGATGGACGAGGCTTTCTCAAAGTTAGGATACCTGCCATGCTCGCATCGCTATTGCACCATCGACGTAAAGGCCGACGAGCCGTTTGTAGAGATGCTCGAAGAGGAGTATGATGAAGAAGTGGTGCTATTCACAGCAGATGAGTTGGCTGCCGTTGAAGTGCCCAATCCGAGCGACACCGTAGCAAAGCACGTAGGCACCCCAAGTGTCTGCGAGGCTGCGGCCATCTTAGGTTCTAATCACGGCAAACTCATTATTCCTAAGATAAAAGGCAGGAACTGGACAGCCGCTCTCGCCATCGATTACCAGCATCTGCGCCAGAAAGTCGGCCATATTGAGATTGTCGGTGCTGGCCCTGGCGACCCAGACCTGGTGAGCGTCCGAGGACGCAAGATGCTTGAGACAGCCGATCTTATATTATATGCAGGCTCACTGGTGCCCAAGGCCTTGACGGAATGCCACAAGCCGGGCGCCGTCGTCCGTTCTTCTGCGGATATGAATCTCGAAGAGCAGTGCACCCTTATGAAGGAGCATTACGACCGTGGCCACTTCATCGTTCGTCTCCATACGGGCGACCCCTGCATCTTCGGAGCCATTCAGGAGCAGATGGCCTATTTCGACCAGCATCAGATGTCGTATCACATCACGCCGGGCATCTCCTCCTTCCTTGCCGCTGCTGCTGAACTGCAGAGTCAGTTCACGATACCAGAGCGCTGTCAGACAATTATCCTCACCCGAGGCGAAGGCCGCACCCCGATGCCGGAGAAAGAACAACTCCATCTGTTGGCTCGCAGCCAGAGCACGATGTGCATTTTCCTCTCTGCCGCCATCGTCGACGATGTGCAGCGCGAACTGTTGATGGAGTATCCAGAGGACACGCCTGTCGCAGCCTGCTACCATCTGACGTGGCCTGACCAGAAGATCTATCGCGGCCAGTTGAAAGACTTGGCGAGGATTGTCCATAACAACCACCTCACACTCACCACGATGCTCGTCGTAGGCGAGGCCATCGACAACCGCCAGGGACTTTCAGAACTCTACTCCAAGCACTTCACCCATCTGTTCCGTCAGGGTGACGATACGGCTTCCTAACCCCAGGGGTGAAACAAGGGCGTTATAGAAATATATGATACTGGTATTCGGAGGAACGACAGAGGGCAGGAAGGCGGTGGAGGTGCTGGAGGAGAGCGGTAATGGCTATTACTACAGCACGAAGACGGGGGAGCAAGATGTGACGCTTCACCACGGAAGTGCCATCAACGGTGCTCTGGACGGCGAGGCGATACGGGCTTTCTGCCGGGAGAAGGGCATCAGGCTCATCGTGGATGCTGCCCATCCCTTTGCGTCGCAACTCCATCGGACTGTCGCTGAAGTGGCCGGCGCGCTTGCTATTCCAGCCATCCGCTACGAGCGCATCTTCCCAGAGAGGGATCCTGCGCTGACATGGCTCGACGACTATGCCCAGATTCCTCACGATATCCATACGCTTCTGGCAACCACTGGCGTACAGAGCATCCGCAAACTCAAGCCGCTAGAGTCGCTGGGCGTGAAGATTGTCTATCGCATCCTGCCTCGCGAGTCGTCCATCTCTCTGGCAAGGCAACAGGGGGCGGCGGATGAACAACTCTGCTACTATGAAGACGGAAGTGTCATCGACATTGAGGCTGATGCCATCCTGCTGAAAGAGAGCGGACTCTCCGGCGGATTCCAGGAGAAGGTGGATGCTGCCAGGGCCCGGGGTATGCGCATCCTCGTGCTCAAGCGCCCTGAGACTCCGGCGGGTTTTCACACGGTCAATGGCCCGCACGGTTTGCGAAGGGCTGTAGAGAGACTCTTGCCGCCGTTCTTTCCGCTGAAGAGTGGACTGACGACTGGGACTTGTGCGACGGCGGCTTCTCTGGCGGCGGCGATTCGGCTGATAAGGAATGAGACTCATGCCGAGGTGCCCGTCGTCTTGCCCGACGGGGAGACGATTCGCGTGCCGGTCAACTATGGTGACGACTATGCCTCGGTGTTCAAGGAGGCGGGGGATGATCCTGACGTGACCAACGGCCTGGAAATCCGGGCTAGGGCAGAACTGCTGGGGCGCGAGGGCGCGGAAAGGCTACGGGCAGGCGACGGCACGCCGGGGATGGCGCGGGGGCAAGTTGAAATCTGTGGTGGTGAGGGTGTCGGGCGATTCACGCTTCCCGGCTTCGACTTTCCACCAGGCGAACCTGCCATCAACAAGGCTCCCCGCGAGATGATCCGACGGAACCTGGCGCCCTTCGGCAGAGCGCTTCGAGTCACCATCTCTGTCCCCAAGGGCGCAGAGATAGCCCGTCGCACCTTCAATCCCCGTCTCGGCATCGAGGGTGGCATCTCGATCATCGGCGTCTCGGGCATCGTTAAGCCCTTCTCCGAAGAAGCCTTCATCGAGAGCATCCGCAAGTGCATGACGGTGGCCAAGGCCTCAGGCTCAGAGCGTGTAGTTATCAATAGCGGCGGCAAGAGCGAGCGTTTCGTCAAGGCCCGCTATCCCCATCTGCCCCGACAGGCTTTTGTGGAATATGGCAACTATATCGGTGAGACACTGAGGATGGCAGATGAACTCGGTTTCGGGCAGGTCACTCTGGGCGTGATGCTGGGCAAGGCCGTGAAACTCGCGGCAGGCCACCTCGATACCCACAGCCGCAAGGCTACGATGGACAAGTCTGTCATCGCCCGGATGCTTCAGGAGTCGGGCATCACTATCGACATTTCTGACATCACATTAGCAAGAGAACTATGGGAGAGAATTCCTCCGACCAGCCTCAGCCGCTTTGCCCAGACCGTCATCAGCCACTGTGCAGAGTATTGTCGGCCATTGCTTCCTGAGGGAAGTCTTACGATTCTCCTCATCGACGACAATGGCCGTATATACCAATAGGCTTACTCCGCCACATCATCCTTACGCCTGCGGAAGAGAACGGCTGCAATCACAGGGGCTCCGACAAGGGCCGTGACACTGTTGACAGGCAGGGCACCCTCGAATCCGGGCATACGGGCAATGAGGTTGCACACCAAAGCAAGGGCAGCACCGCAAAGGGCTGTGGCTGGCATCAGGATGCGGTGGTCACTGGTGCGGAAGACGGCTCTCGCTAGATGGGGAACAGCCAGGCCAATAAACATGATGGGGCCGCAATAGGCTGTGACAATGGCCACGAGCACGCCCGAAGAGATGATAATCAGTAGGCGACTTTGGCGAATATTCAGTCCGAGGTTGCCTGCATAGCGGTCACCAAGCAATAACAGGTTCATAGGCTTTACCAACAGACAGGCCAACGGCAGGAGCACGCACATCAGAACGACAAACAGCACCATCTCGTCGCCAGAGACACGAGAGAAAGACCCCAATCCCCACACGACGAATGCCTTCACGTCTTCTTCTGGCGAGAGAAACTTCAATACACCGATGATGGCATTGGCCAGATAGCCGATCATCACACCGATGATCAGCAGGGTGACGTTGCCCTTCACCTTCTGTGAGATCCAGACTATCAGCAGCATCACTGCCAGCGCCCCCGCGATGGCGGCCACGCTCATCGCTGCCTCACCAAGATAGCCTAAGCGACTCAGTGCCACACCGCCGATGCGGCCGGACAGCAGCACCACAAAGGCCACACCGAGGGCGGAGCCATTGGAGATGCCCAGTACAGAAGGGCCTGCCAGTGGATTGCGGAACACCGTCTGCATCTGCAGTCCTGCTACGGCCAGTCCCGCTCCCGCCATGATGGCCGTCAGGGCCTGAGGCAGTCGCGACTTCCAGATGATGTTGGTCCATATCTCCGCGACCTCTCCCTGACCCTCTCCTGCTGGGGTGGGGAAGAGGAGGATGCGGCAGACGTCGGCCACAGGTATGCTGACAGAGCCGAGAAGCAGATTGACTATCGTCAGGCCAACGATAGCCGTCAGAAGGATGAAAAACCTGGAAATGCGCATTCTCCTAGTTGTTGTTCATCTTAGCAGTTTATAGAATTTTGGCTGATAGTCAGGTTCAACCAGTGCCGGATGGAAGATGGCCACGAAGTCCTTCAGAAGCACGTCAGGCTCAACGGGCGATATCTCATAGTAAGGTGTCTGCTTCATATTGCAGTAGATCACCTTGTGCTCCTTGAATGCCTTAAACAGGGCATTGCGGGGTTCGGAAGCCTTCAGTGCCTCATACGAGAACTCATCAGGATAACTGTTCAGGATGCGCCAGTAGTCGGCCTTGGCAGCAAGGGCATACATCTTTTCGAACTCCACATTCTCGCCAGCCGTCTCTTCATCGCTGATCACGTAGTCGGCTCCTGCATCGCGGAATATCTGCGCCAGATAGTTGCGGCCACCCACGGCGTGCCATGTGCCATAGTGCATCTCGCCGCTGAACACCACGGGGCGTGCGTCGGCTCCTGCCGCTGCCTTCTTCAGGTCATTATAGCGCTGTTCGATGCCGGCGAAGATGTCGTTGGCCTCCTGTTCCTTGCCGATAAAGAGGCCCACTAACTTGATCCACTCCGCCTGTCCCAGCGGGTCGAGTTCCTTGTATCCCAGATGCGGCACCAGCGTGATGCCCGTTTCCTTGATGGCCTCATAGCCGCCCCGTTTGAATGGTGAGATGAAGATGACGTCGGGGCGGGCAGCCAGCACCATCTCCGTATCGAAATTGCCCTCCGTACCAATCTTCACGATGCGTCCATCCTTCACGCGCTGGAGTATGTCTTTGTTGAAGAGGTTCTTTGTCCCCGTTAGTCCCTTCACCACGTCGTGGGCATCGAGGATGGTGAAGTTCGACAGTTGGAGTGCTGTCATGCAGATGGTTCTTTCGATAGGGATACGGATCTTCGTATATTCTTCAGGCACAGCCACATCATCCGAATGCACCAGGGCAAAATGGTCGTGCTCTCCCACAGCCACCAGGCGGATGCCGGCAGAGTCTCTTATACTAAAACCTGTGGCATATTTCGGCGAGACTTCTACCAGAGTCTCACCCGGCTCGTCTGTTGAGGTGCCGGATTTCTGGTTCTTTGGCGAACAGGCACAGAAGGAGATAGTCAGTGCCAGCAAATAAGTGCAATATTTCATATACTCCATAATTTTGTGCAAAAGTAATGATTTTCGGCCACAGATTACACGGATTCTCTCAGAATTTTAAGAATTTCGCAGAATTAATCCTTAAAAACTGTACTATCTGTGACTTTTTTTGTATTTTTGCACAAAACTATAAATTTACACCGTATGATGAGAACCATGATGATGAGTATGCTCTGCCTGATAACCCTAAGCGCATCGGCAGACAATTATGAAGTGAAGTCGCCCAACGGGAAGGTGACGGTGTCGGTAAATACGGATCAGGCAGTCACCTGGGCTGTTAGTTACGACGGACGGACGGTGCTGCTGCCCTCAGCCATCGCCATCCAGCGGCAGCAGGGCGATAGGGTGCTGGGTCTGGGCAAGGTGGGCAAGGTGGCCAGGAAGCAGGTGAAGAGCGGCTTCCGGAACCCTTTCTATAAGAAGGCGGCCATCAAGGATGAATACGGACAGTTGCTGATGTACACCAACCAGAAGATGACCATCGAGGTGAGGGCGTATGACGATGGCGCTGCCTATCGTCTGATCTGCACCGACGGCAAGCCCCTGAACGTCATCAATGAAACGGTGGAATACCGTTTTGCCGACGACTATCCGGCCTTTGTGCCCTATGTGAATGATAATCGTGGCGGGGAGCGCTATTGCTACAGTTTCGAGTCTTACTACGATGAGGCTCCACTGTCGCAGATGTTCAATGACTCACTGGCTATAACGCCGTTGGCCGTCTGTCTGCCTGGCGGCCTGAAGGCGATACCGATGGATGCGGGTGTAGAGAATTATCCGGGCATGTTTCTGAAGAAAGGGGAAGGCAACACGCTCAAGGCGGAGTTTGCGCCCTATCCCCTGGAGCAGGAGATTGGCGGCTACGACCGCCTGAACCTCGTGCCTACCAGGCGCGCTGGTTTTATCGCCACGCTGAGTGGCAGACAGGCGTTGCCCTGGCGGACTCTTGTCATCACAGAGAAAGATGCTGACATCCTCAACTGCGACATGGCGCAGCGCCTGGCGCCTGCCTGCCGGATAACTGACACGTCATGGATTCATCCGGGTAAGGTGGCCTGGGACTGGTGGAACAACTGCAACATCACCGGTGTCAACTTTGCCTCGGGCATGAACACCGACACCTATTTATATTATATCGACTTCGCTGCCAAGAACGGCATAGAATATATCATCATCGATGAGGGCTGGAGCGGCAAGGAGTCGCTGATGGAAGACCTGAATCCCGACATCGACCTGAAGCGCCTGATAGCATACGGTCAGCAGAAGGGTGTGGGCATCATCCTCTGGTCTTCGTGGCGCAACCTGATAGGCAGCAACCCCCTTGGGGGAACCGCTGCCACTGAGGCCGTGATGAAGCACTATGCCGACATGGGTATCAAGGGCTTCAAGGTGGACTTCTTCGACCGCGACGACCAGCAGGCCGTCGCATCAGCCTATCAGGTGGCGGCATGCGCAGCCAAATACCATCTCTACCTCGACTATCACGGACTGAAGCCCTTCGGCATCCAGCGCGCCTATCCGAACATCTTCAACTTCGAGGGCGTGAAGGGGCTGGAGAACTCCAAGTGGGAGCCACGTGTGGGTGACGGTCCGCTGCACAACCAACCGCGCTACGATGTGACAGCCCCCTATCTCCGGATGCTGGCAGGGCCGATGGACTACACGCCCGGCGCGATGACGAATGCCATGAAGGACCATTTCTTCGGCAACAATAATCATCCGATGAGTCAGGGCACGCGGGTCCATCAGATGGCGATGTACACCATCTTCGAGGCCCCCTTGCAGATGCTGGCCGACAGTCCTACGAAGTATATGCAGAATCAGGAGTGCACCGACTTTATCGCCCAAGTGCCAACCACCTTCGACGAGACTATCGCCCTCGACGGGCAGTTGGGCGAATACATCGTGATAGCCCGCAGGAAGGGGGCCACCTGGTATCTTGCCGCGATGACCGACTGGACGCCTCGCGAACTGTCCGTCAGTCTCTCGTTCCTCAGTGCGGGTCAGCATGAGGCCGACATCTTTGCCGATGGCGTGAATGCCCAGAAAGAGGCCACCGACTATCGGCATACCCGTCAGACTGTGAGAGCGAGTGACCATCTGACCATCCGTCTGAGCAGTGGTGGTGGCTGGACAGCCGTTATCAGATAAAAAATAGAGAAAATTTTCTGTTTATCTTTGTAAACTGTGATTTATTTTTTGTACCTTTGCAGCCGTGATACAGGAATGTGTCACGACGTGAAGGTTCGCTTAGCCGCGATTAATTGGGAATGTGAGTGTGAATCTCCGACTGTCCCGCAGCTGTGAACTCCATTATGGCTCTGATGCAAAATGCCATGAGGCAAGTCAAGCCATTGCCCGTTTGGGCGAGAAGGCGCATCAGGGTGGAGGAAAGTCAGAAGACCAGCCTTTCTACGGTAAAAAGCCATCCGGTTCTCGATGTAAGGACGGAGGGCAATAAGATGATTTTTGTGGGAATACGTGTATTATTATATAGGTTTTCAGAAGGAGACCCTGTCGTGAGATAGCGTTTCCTTTTATTGTTTGTGCCGACGGTAATACGTGAACGGAAACGTATCGAGGAGGTGCCTGCCATCGCAAGGGAAACGGAAAACGGCAGCACAAACACCTGAGTTACAGACTTTTAAGAATTTAGGTTTATCTTGGGAAGGTGAATA
>OCVV011329040.1_pt1 | contig 10002 bp, 7 predicted proteins | sample 1539721 | NCBI WGS metagenome assembly OCVV01 (sample SAMN02144230, study PRJEB22623) | gut metagenome | biome: sheep rumen | host: Ovis aries | place: New Zealand
CTGGGTATCACCAACTTGGACCCCATCAAGTACAAGCTCCTGTTCGAGCGATTCCTCAACCCGGACCGTATCTCGATGCCGGATATCGACGTGGACTTCGAAAACCTGCTGGACGCCCACGACTACGTGGAGCGCACCTACGGCGAGGACCACGTCTCCCGCGTCATCACCTTCGGCACGATGGCCGCAAAGAGCGCCATCAAGGATGTCGCGCGCATCAGCGAGGTCAGCATAGACGAATCCAACCGCCTCACGAAGATGGTGCCGGACCGCCTGAGCGAGAAGGTGGAAAAGAAATACCCCTTCAACCCTAAGCTGGACGAGCTCAAGCCCGGATTCAAGGTGGTCGAAGAAGAGGTGGAAATCGACGGGCAGAAGCAGACCAGGACCTTCCAGAAAGGTATGGAAGAGGTGGACGTCAAGATTACCCTCGCCAACTGCTACCGCCTTGTACCGGAGTTCATCAACGAGCTGCAGAACGGTCCCGAAGTCAACAAGGAAGTGCTCTTCTACGCCCAGAAGATGGAAGGCTGCATACGCCAGGTGGGCGTGCACGCCTGCGCCACCATCATCGGCCGCGGCAACCTGACGGACTACATACCTATCTGTCTGTCAAAGGATAAGGAAACAGGCAAGGACGTCTGGACCTCCCAGTACGACGGCCACTACATCGAAGACGTGGGTATGCTCAAGATGGACTTCCTGGGCCTCATCACCCTCAGCATCATCCACGAGACCCTGCGCAACATCAAGCAGCGCCACGGCATCGACATCGACATCGAAGCCATCGACATAGCGGACAAGGAGACGCTTGCGCTCTACGGCCGCGGAGACACCACGGTCGTCTTCCAGTTTGAATCCGAAGGTATGAAAAACTGGCTGCAGCGTCTCAAGCCGGAGAGATTCGAGGATCTTATCGCTATGAACGCCCTCTACCGTCCGGGGCCTATGGACTACATTCCCGACTTCGTGGCCCGCAAGCAGGGCCAGCAGAAGATAGAATACGACCTCCCGGAGATGGAGGAATTCCTGGACGAGACCTACGGCATCACGGTCTATCAGGAGCAGGTGATGCTCCTTTCCCGCAAGCTTGCCGGCTTCACCAAGGGCGAGGCCGACCGCCTGCGCAAGGCGATGGGAAAGAAGAAGATAGACGAAATGATGGTCCTGAAAGACAAGTTTATGAGCCAGGGGCAGGCCAACGGGCACCCGGAAAAGACCCTGGACAAGATCTGGAAGGACTGGGAGAAATTCGCCCAGTACGCATTCAACAAGTCGCACGCCACCTGCTACGCCTGGGTCAGCTACCAGACGGGCTGGCTGAAGTGCCACTACACCGCCGAATTCCTTGCGGCCAACCTCTCCTGCAACCTCTCCAATATGGAGGAAATCAAGAAGATAATGGCCGACTGCAAGCTGCACGACATCAAAGTCCTGAGCCCCGACGTCAACGAATCCGAAGCCCGCTTTACCGTCAACAAGGCAGGCAACATCCGCTTCGGCCTCGGCGGCCTCAAGAGTTTCGGCTCCAACGTGGTGGACGCCATCATCGCGGAAAGGGCGGAAAACGGCCTTTTTGCGGACGTTTACGACTTCGTGGAGAGGATGGCCGAGAGGGGAGCCAAAGACTCGAAAAACGTGGTTATAACGGCCAAATCCATAGAAATCCTGGCCCTCGCCGGCGCTTTCGACTCATTCGGCTGCCGCCGCAGCCAGTTCTTCGCCACCGGTGAGAGCGGAATGCGTTTCATAGACGAGCTGACCCGCTATATGGACCTCTTCAAGACCGACAAGATGGACAATTCCCTGTCCCTGTTCGGCGAAGTGGAGGAGCTCAAGCCCCAGCGCCCCGTGATGCCGCCCGCCCCCGAAGAAGAGAACACCCTGGAGCTTCTCCAGGAAGAAAAGAACTACGTGGGGATGTACCTTAGCGCTCACCCTCTCGACCGCTATTCCTTTGAAATAGACAACTTTACGACGATTTCCGTCGGCCGCCTGCAGGAAAAGATACAGGAAGCCGAGAAGGAAAACAAGAAATACAGCGCCTCGCTGGCCGGCATCGTGACGGATGTCAAGACCATAACCACCAAGACCGGCAAGCCCGGAGCCAGGGTCGTGCTGGAAGACTACAACGGCCACTACGAATTCGCCCTCTTCGGCAAGGACTACGAGGCTTATATGGCCTATATGAAGCCGCACGAGTACCTCTACCTGCAGGGCGAAATCGACGAGCGCTTCTTCCTCAAGCCCGAAGAAAAGGCGCAGGGGAAAACCGCCCCCTACACCTTTAAAATCAAGAAAGTGCTGCTCCTCGGCAACGTCGCCGAAACCTTCATCTCAGGCTTCACCGTGGATATCGACACGGATATGCTCTCGCCCGCCTTCCGCAAGGACCTCGCGAAGCTCCTCAAAGACAACCCAGGCAAGATACCCCTGTCCATTATGCTGCACGACAAAGCCACCGGCTACAACCTGGAGTTCCACTCCAAGAAGTATATGGTCGGCGTGACCAACGACTTCGCCCAGCGCGTCCGGCACCTCGGAATGCACTACAGCGTGCAGAAAAAAGCCGCCTAGAGCAGTTCCCGGACGAAGGGCCGGCTCTCGACCTGGGGGTGGGGGATGGTTAGCAGGGGAGTGTTGAGGCGGAGATTGCCGTAGAAAAGAATGTCTATGTCGATGATGCGGTCGTGGTAGATGCGGCTGCCGTCGGCCGCGTACTCCGGGGCGTCTTTCCGGCCCATTGCACGCTCAATCCGCTTGCAGAGTTTCAGCACGGACTCGGGGCTGCGGCGGCTGGAATACACCACCGTCATATTCAGGAAATTCGGGCCGCTGAAGCCGATGGCCTCGGTCTCCAGGACCTTGGAAGCGCGCAGGCGGCGGCCGCCGAAGGCCTTATCCAGCCTTTCCAGGGCCTCATCAAGATTCGCCTGCCGGTCTCCCAGATTGGTGCCGAGAAGAAGGGTCAGTTCCCTCATAGCTCAGGGTCCATACCAAGGGCCACGCGGGCCTCGTCGGAAAGCATACTCTGGTCCCAGACAGGATCGAAAGTCAGTTCGATGTGGCAGTCAGTCACGCCGGGTGTATTCTCCACATTGTGCTGCACCTCGCCTATCACTTCGTCCGCCATAGGACAGTTGGGAGCCGTGAATGTCATTTTTATGAACACCTGGCGCTCCTTGTTGATATTCAGCTCGTAAATGAGTCCGAGGTCGTAGATGTTGACAGGAATTTCGGGGTCGTACACCTGCTTGAGAGCAAGTATCACATCGTCGTAAAGCGGCGCAAGAGCCTTGACGTCTTCGGGCGTCAGCACAGTATCCTCATTCATTTTCAGCAGCTTTGGCGCGGATGGTTGCAATCATAGACACAAGGCCGTTCGCCCTTGTGGGGGAGAGGTTTTCCTTCAGCCCGAGGGTGTCGAGGAAGGAGAAATCGTCGTCGAGTATCTCTTTCGGGCTGCGGCCGGAATACACGCTGATGAGCAGCGAAATGATGCCTTTCGTGATGATGGCGTCGCTGTCGGCGGTGAAAATGAGCTTATCCCCGCTCTTCTCGCAGTCGAGCCATACCCTTGACTGACAGCCCTTTATCAAGCGGTCGTCGGTCTTCTTCCCCTCGGGAAAGCCTTCCAGAGACTTGCCCAGTTCTATCAGGTATTCGTATTTATCGAGCCACTCCTCATAAAGGGAGAAGTCGTCGATTATCTCTTGTTGTTTCTCTTTAAGTGTCATTTCAGCATTGTTATCGCTTTGCGCAGCGAAGATAAGAAATATTCCGCTTCCTGCATCGTGTTGTAGGGGGCAAAAGAGGCCCGCAGCATACCGGTGACGCCGAATCGGTCCATCAGGGGCTCGGCGCACATCTGTCCGGAGCGCAGCGCGACGCCCATCTTGTCCATAATGAGCGCGAGGTCTTCGTGGTGCGCGCCTTCCACGGCGAACGAAAACACGGGCAGTTTCTGCCCAAGGTCGTCAGCCGTGCCGAAGAGACGCAGCCCTGGAATCCGCTGCAACTCCGTGTATATAAATTCCTTAATCTCTTCATCCTGCTGCATCTTGCGCGTCTGTCCGATTGCGGGCACGAAGCAGGGTGTGCCGGAGATGTTTTGCGTGCCGGCTTCGAATTTCTGCGGCAGTGGGGCATAAGTCGTGCCGCTCCATCGCACGGTCCCTATCATTTCGCCGCCTCCGAACATCGGGGGCATCTGCTCGAGAAGTTCGCGCCGTCCCCACAGCACGCCGGTGCCGGGAGCGCCGTACATCTTGTGCCCGGAGAAGGCATAGAAGTCGCAGCCAAGTTCCTGCACGTCAACACTTTGATGCACTATACCCTGTGCCCCGTCAACTACCAGCAGCGCGCCGGCTGCGTGTACCATCGCAGCGATTTCCTGCACGGGGTTGACAAGTCCGAGCACGTTGGATGCGTGGCAGACGCTGACGATTCTCGTACGCTCGCTAAGCAGTCCGGGCAGCAGGTCAAGGCGCAGGGAGCCGCTGTCGTCGACCGGCAGCACGCGGAGTTTAGCCCCTTTGCGGGAACAGAGCATCTGCCAGGGCACGATGTTGGAGTGGTGCTCGGCCTCAGAGACGATGATCTCGTCGCCTTCCTTTATAAATGCTTCTCCAAGGCTCCAGGCGGCAAGGTTAAGCGCGTGGGTGGCGCCGGAGGTGAAGATGATTTCCTCACGGGCCGGGGCGCCGATAAAGTCCTTTACGGCATCACGGGCGGCCTCGTAGGCGTCGGTCGCTTCGACCGCCACTCTGTGGACGGCCCTGTGGAGGTTGGCAGTGCTTTCGGAAGATATTCTGTCCCAGCAGCTTATGACACTCTGCGGACGCAGGGAAGTAGCTGCATTGTCCAGATACACAAGCGGCTTTCCATAGACCGTGCGGGCGAGCTGCGGGAAATCGTTTCTATAGTCGTTCATTAAAGTTTCGTCAATCCAAGGCCGGGACCGTCTGGAAGGGTAAGTAGGCCGTCCTGAACGGTTACGCCTTTATATAAATCATTAGTTATCAATAAATTACCGTCTATATCACAAAAATCTGCGGCCGGAGCTAGGTGCGCTGCCGCCGTACAGGCTACGGAGGTCTCGGTCATACAGCCCAGCATAACTTTCATCCCCTCCGCCCTGGCGTAGGCAATCATCTTGCGGGCCTCCAGCAGGCCGGTGCTCTTCATCAGCTTGATATTGATGCCGGAGTAAGCACCCTTAAGGCGGGGAATGTCTTTAAGCCGCTGCACGGCTTCGTCAGCGATTATCGGCAGCGGGCTGCGCTCGGTAAGCCAGGCTGTGTCGTCCAGGCGATCCTTGGCAAGCGGCTGCTCCACCAGAATGACACCCTGCTCCTTGAGCCAGAAGATTTCGTCGAGCGCCTTGCTGCGGTCTTTCCATCCCTGGTTGGCATCGACGGCTATCGGCAGGTCCGTGATTTCGCGTATGGTGCGAATCATCTGCTCGTCGGTGTCCAGGCCCACTTTTACCTTCAGGACCTTGTAGAGTCCGGCGCATTCCTGTGTCTTTTGCCTGACGACCTCGGGCGTGTCGATTCCTATGGTGAAACTCGTCGGGCCGGCCTTGGCAGGGTTGTAGCCCCATATTTTATATAGCGGCGCGCCAAGCATCTGGCCGGTGAGGTCGTGCAGGGCGATGTCGATCGCTGCCTTGGCAGGGGAGTCGCCGTCGGAGATAGTGTCAAGGTAAGCCATTATGTCCTCGATGAGGAACGGACTATCAAACTGCCCGAGATCCACTTTTTCAAGGAAGGAGCATACGCTCTCGACGGTATGGCCAAGGTACGGGGGCATCGAAGCCTCGCCGTGGCCTGTGTAGCCGTCACAGATGATTTCAAGCTGCACGCCGGGCGTCGTGGTACGGGAATAACTCGACACGGTGAAGGTGTGTGCGAGCTGCAGCTCGTACGGGCGCCAGGACAACTGCATTTTTCCTCCGGTGCTCTGCTTTGCCGGAGCGATGCCGCAGGAACTCAGGCCAGCCGCCACAGCCGCACCTATTGACGTACCTATAAACTCTCTTCTGTCCATAGAATACAAAATTACTGAATTATTCTTAATTTTGTGGAGAAAATCGTTGGATTATGCTTGATTATATTTCCGGGCGCATTGCCGAACTGAATCCTACGCGGGTTGTCGTGGATAACCAAGGTCTTGGTTACAGTCTTGAGATTTCACTCCAGACCTATGAAAAGCTGGAGGGAAAGAAAGAGGGGACTGTCTATGTACAGACCCAGGTCAACCAGCGCGACGGGACTTCCGTGGATTACGGATTTGCGGGCAAGGACGAGAGGGATTTGTTCAGGCTGATCACAGGCGTATCAGGAATGGGAGCGGCATCCGCAAGGATGATTCTTTCGTCGCTGACTTCGGACGAGCTTCGCGAGGCAATTCTCTCGGAGAATGTAAGTGCGCTGAAATCCGTGAAGGGCATAGGACTCAAGAGCGCACAGAGAATGATCCTGGAGCTGAAAGATAAAATCGTCAAGGGAGAGGGGATCGGCGAAGTCCTGTTTGCGGCGGAGGGCAATTCCGCTGCGGACGAGGCGAGCAGCGCCCTCCAGATGCTCGGATTCTCGAAGCCCAACATCAATAAGGCCGTACAGGCTATTCTCAAGGCCAATCCTCGCGCAAGCGTCGAGCAAATCATCAAATCCGCCCTTCAGATGCTATAGTGTTCCACGTGGAACACAACGCCTGGATGTTTCCAGTATCGGCGCAAGCACGCGCATTATCAGCGACCTCGCTCATCAGCGACCAATCTTTACTTTCCTTTCAGGTCGGTGGTGGGTCTCTCCGGGGAGAGTAGTCGCTTCGCTGCTACGCAGTAATTCTACTATCCCCCTGCGCCCCCAGGGGAGAAGGGGATGGTTCCCCTTCCGCCGCCCTGCGGCTATCCCCTCTGTCGGCCTAAGGCCTCCGAGAACTACGTTCTTCCCAACTATCGCTTCGTTTGTGGGTCCCTCCCGCTCCAAGCCGCGGGCGGCAATACTCTCCCCGGAGAGACCCGCCTCCGGCCTTGCCGAGATAGCTAAAGTCGTATGCAGAAAGGGCCATTTCACACCCAGGAAGCAGAGAAACGCATCCGCCGTATGCAAAAAGGGCCATTTCGCACCCGGGAAGCAGAGAAACGAGGCCGCGGTGTGCAGAAAGGGCCATTTCACACCCGGGAAGCAGAGAAACGCATCCGCCGTATGCAGAAAGGGCCATTTCACACCCGGGAGACCGAGAAACATAGACGCCGTATGCAAAAAGGGCCATTTCACACCCGGGAAGCAGAGAAACGAGGCCGCGGTGTGCAGAAAGGGCGGTTCGCACACGAAAAGCGGTAAGGTTTGATACGGGATACGTCGTTAATCGACACAGCCCCTCCTGCAGCCACTAAACGGGAGAGAGTTCAGCGTTATTTCTCCCAAAAGACACAATAATCATCAAAATGGGAGATAATCTCGCAAGAATTCTCCCAAACGACTCAAAACGGGACAATAAACAGAGAATCGCCTCCATTTAACCAGCAACTAGTAACTAACTGAAGGATAATAACGACGATATCGTCCCAAAAGAACAACTCGAAATCCCAAAAGATTGGTAATATACTACTTCAGAGTACACCCTTAGTGAAGACGAGGTAGAGGTACTGACAATGTCTTCTCGGCACGCAGAAGAACGAAACGCCACGAGAACCGTTCGCGAGGACTACGTGAAGGCACGGAAATAGTCTACGCGGTGAGAAAAGGGGAACAACGGCAGCAAAACAGCCCCCAAGGACGCCCCCGAGGCTAAAGCCAAGTCGTCCGCGCAACTTTCCGCCTCTATATCGTCCGAAATAGACCAGGAGGACGTAGACATCGGCGGGGAAAAGCCGGAGATGCGGGAGGCCTGGCCGATGGTGGGTGGGCAACACTCGCGCTGTTCTACCGGCCGAAATAGACCAGGAGGACGTAGACATCGTCGGGGAAAAGCCGGAGATGCGGGTGGCCTGGCCGATGGTGGGTGGCGACACTCGCGCTGTTCTACCGGCCGAAATAGACTAGAAGGACGGAAATGTCGGCGGGGGAGACGCCGGAGATACGGGAGGCCTGACCAATGGTGCGCGGAACGTAGCGCTTGAATTTCTGGCGGCATTCGATGGTAAGCCCTGAGATTTTGTCGAAATCGAAACCTTCAGGAATGCTCAGATCCTCGAGACGACGCATCTTCTCCACGAGTTGCTTTTCCCGCTGAATGTATCCTTTGTACTTAAGATTGATTTCAACAGACTCGACAACCTTACTGTCAGGAATGCCATCTAAGCCAAAACGCTCAAATGTTCCACGTGGAACAAACTTAAGAATATCCCAAAGCGCGAGTTCAGGACGAGTTGCAATATCAGCGATACGTTTCGACTCGGAAAGTTGGGCAGAGCCCGACTGAGAAAGAAAAACATTGACCGAAGCAGCCGTAAGATTAGTAGCCTCGCAAAGGCTGGTCAAATGCTCAGCAGCATCATATTTCTTCATCGTAGCCGAGTAACGCTCCTCTCCTGCAAGCCCTATTTCATAGGCACGAGGAGTCAACCTCTGATCCGCATTATCCTGACGCAGCAATATCCTGTATTCAGCACGCGAGGTAAACATACGATAGGGCTCATCGACTCCTTTGGTAATCAAGTCATCAATCAATACTCCTATATAAGCTTCGTCGCGTCTCAGTACAAAAGGCTCCTTACCAAGAACAGAAAGCGCAGCATTTATACCCGCCATCAGACCTTGCGCAGCCGCTTCCTCATAGCCGGTCGTACCGTTGACCTGCCCTGCCAAAAACAAACCCTCGACGACTCGCGACTCAAGCGTAGATTTCAAAAGAGTAGGATCGAAGAAATCATATTCTACCGCATATGCCGGCCGGAAGACACGCACGTTTTCAAGTCCTCGAATCGCCCGCAGCGCTCTCATCTGCACCTCGAAAGGAAGAGACGACGAGAATCCCTGAAGATAATACTCGTTACTTCCCGCACCCTCAGGCTCAAGAAATAGCTGATGGGCATCGTTGTCCGGAAACACCCTGAGCTTATCCTCGATGCTGGGACAATAGCGTGGTCCACGGCCGTGAATGACACCGGTAAAAAGCGGCGACTCAGAAAAGCCCTCGCGAAGTCTTTCGTGAACTTCCTGGTTGGTATGCAGGATGAAGCAGTCCATCTGCGCGGCACCGGCCTGGACACGTGACGGACAGTCAAGATAAGAGAAGCGCTCGGGAACAAAGTCTCCCCTTTGACGTGAGAGCAACGAAGTGTCAACAGAAGTAATGTCGATACGAGGGGGAGTACCGGTCTTCATTCGGTCGGTGACGAGACCTCGCTCCACAAGCTGAGAAGTAAGGCCGTCTGAAGAACGCTCACCGATTCGTCCGCCGAAAAGTTGCTTCCTCCCCACGAAAAGTTTTCCTGAAAGAAAGGTCCCGGCAGTCAAAATAAGCCTTTTACACTTAAAAATTTGACCTCCATTCGTACAGATACCGCAAATTTTTGAATTCTCAAAGAGGAAAGATTTCGCTAAATCTTCGTAAATAATTAATTTACAAGTATTTAATAAAACAGAGCGCCAGTTAAGCGAAAACCTGATTTTGTCGCACTGAGCCCTGGGACTCCACATAGCCGGACCTTTTGATTTGTTCAGCATACGGAATTGAAGAGTCGAAGCATCTGTCACGACTCCGGTCATTCCACCAAGAGCATCAATCTCGCGGACGATCTGACCTTTTGCAATTCCTCCGATCGCAGGATTGCAGGACATCTTAGCCACGCTGACCGAATCCATTGTCAGCAAAAGCACCGAACAGCCGAGACGGGCAGCGCAAACTGCCGCCTCGCATCCTGCGTGGCCGCCACCGACAACTATGACGTCAAAACTATTTTCCACCCCTCAGAGATTTCCTGATATCAAGATAGTAATTCTCTTTCGACCTCATCTCGGCGATATCTTCCTCGGTATGGTCGTCGTA
>OCVV011345972.1_pt1 | contig 10001 bp, 7 predicted proteins | sample 1539721 | NCBI WGS metagenome assembly OCVV01 (sample SAMN02144230, study PRJEB22623) | gut metagenome | biome: sheep rumen | host: Ovis aries | place: New Zealand
GAATATAACGCACGGGCACACGACCGGCAATATCTTCGAATTTTTCCAAATACCGTCCCTGACCGCCTGCCACTTCCCGTTCTTCCACACGCACCGCATTAGGGGCAATCGCCTTTTCCAGCCCCAAATCCATCCCCGCTACCAGCACTTTTTCAAAAATCTGCACCCGGTAGTAGCAGATTACCCGCCGATAAAGTTTTTCATCGACATAAATCCGTATATGTACCGGCTGCACGCCACCATAGCGAATCTGACCGGGAATTTCTGCCTCATAGCGCATTTTCCCTGCCGGCAAGCGCATATCCCGCGGAGCATTGGTGAGCGTCAGCACATGGCGCCTTGTTTCACTAATCTTATGCAGTTCCAATTCCAGCTGCTGCCGGGCAATCCCGGCCAATTTCTGCGAACTGATTTGCTGGGGAAAAACCTCCGCCTGCATGCCGCCGCCATAAAGAGCTTCTGCCTGCGGCGGAAAAGCAAGAACAAACAGACAGAAGAAGCCACCCCATAGCATACAGAATATGCTGCGAATGGCTAAGCGGCTTCTCTTCATTTTCATCAGCGTTTGAGTCCATTAGCGATTTCCAGCATCGAATCGGAAGTCGTAATAGCCTTGGAATTGGATTCATAGGCACGCTGGGAAACAATCATATTGACCATTTCTTCTACAATCTGCACATTACTCATTTCCAGTGTTCCCTGTGTAAGCGTTCCGGCGCCATCCGTCCCGGGATTGCCCTCAATGGGGTCACCGGAAGCCTCGGAAACAATAAAGAGGTTCTTGCCAATAGCCGTAAGACCGGCAGGGTTCACAAAACGCGCCAAAGTAATCTGTCCCACATTCTGCTGCGTGCCGCCCGCAGGGGTTTCCGAAACCTGACCATCCCCGGCAATGACAATCGAATCTACCGGTGAATTTTCACCAAAGGTAATGCCGTCAGCCAACAGATAGCCGTCCGTAGTCACCATACGCCGCTGGGAATCCAGCTTAAAGGAGCCGTCACGGGTATAACCTGTCGTGCCATCCGGCAACGTAACGCGGAAATACCCTTCACCCTGAATACCTACATCCAGCGGATTTTCCGTAGTCTGCAACGGCCCCTGCGTAATCACACGCTGCGTAGCTGCCACACGCGTGCCCAGACCAACCTGCAGCCCCGTAGGATACTGGTTGTCCTGCCCGCTCTGCGCCCCCGCATCGCGAAGCGTCTGATAGATTAAATCCTGAAATTCAGCCCTGACCTTCTTGCCGCCGTAAGTATTTACATTGGCAATATTATGGGCAATAACATCCATATTCGTCTGCTGCCCCTTCATTCCCGAAGCCGCCGACCAAAGCGCTCTCATCATAGTGAGCTTCCCCCTTCTTATAACGCCAGCGATAACGCACTATCGCTGCCCAACGCCCCAAAAATAGGCGCAAAAAACCTTTCTCTTGATATATATCGAACAAACCACACCAAATCTTAAATGGAATTTAAGAAACCCGTCCTACATCATTAACGGACTTATCGAGCATTGCATCCTGTGTGGTAACTGCCTTGGAACCAGCCTCATACAGACGATGATTATTGATGAGCTCTACCATCTCCGATACCACATTGGTATTCGAGCGCTCCAAAAGCCCCTGCTGAATTTCTCCAGTAGCCGGCTGCGGCTGAGCCCCCTCCTGCGGATAATAGAGATTATTTCCCTGTTTCAGCACCGCACGCCGGTTATTGAACTGCACAAACTGCAGTTGCCCCACCTGCTGGCCATCGGCATAAACCTCGCCCTGTGCGCCCACCATAATGCTGACGGTTTCCTCCGGGATGGTGATTCCCTGACCATTGCGCCCCAAAACCATCTGACCATTAACCGTCTGAATCTGTCCATTGGCAGACTTATAAAAATTACCGTCACGGGTATAGCGCACACCATTTTCCGTCTGAATCGCAAAATAGCCATTGCCGGAAATCGCCAGGTCCAACGGATTGCCCGTGGTTTCAAAAGCCCCCTGACTATGTTCCGTGGCAATTTCATCAATATAAGAACCCAGTCCCAAAGTCCCCACGGTCGGATACTGATCCCCCACATGAAACTGCTTAAAACTGGTCACATCATTCTTATTTATCCCGTCGTTGATGCGCTTAATCAGCATGGGTTCAAATTCCCGGCTGACTGCTTCATCGCGCTTAAACCCTGTGGTATTGGCATTGGCAAGATTGTTGGCCAGCGTATCCGTACGCTTGGATTCTGTAATCATGCCTGTACCTGCCGTATAAAGACCACGCCACATATTCGGTCACTCCTTAACATCTTCCATAATTATCCTTGCCTGTATATTTCGCGCAAAAAGGCGAAACTCCTGTTAAGGGTTTCGCCTTTATCAAAAATATTTTTAACGGCCAGTCTTTACATTTTTTGCCTTGCCGTCAAATTTACTGAAACTATCCAATGCCATGCCGCAGCCCAGCGCAACACAACTCATGGCATCCTCTGCCAAAGCCGTAGGAATATCCGTCTCGCGGCGAATAAGTTCATCCAGCCCATAGAGCATCGCACCGCCGCCTGTAAGAACAATACCGCAGTTCATCACATCGGCTGCCAGTTCCGGCGGAGTTTCCTCCAGCACCTTCTTCACACAGTTGACAATTTTTACGACGCTGCTATGCGTAGCTTCTGCCGCCTGTGCCGTGGTAATCTGCACGGTCTTGGGCAAGCCCGACAGCATATCCCGGCCCCGGATATCCAAAACCTCATTGCGGGCGCCAACAAAAGCCGCACCGACACGCATTTTGACTTCTTCAGCCGTACGCTCACCAACCATGATGTTGAAATTCTTCTTTATATAAGCAGCAATGTCTTCATCAAACTTATCGCCGGCAATGCGCAGGGATTCGCTGGTAACGATACCGCCCAAAGAAATCACCGCAATATCCGTAGTACCGCCACCGATATCCACCACCATGGAGCCACGCGGCTCAACGATATCGAGACCTGCGCCCAAAGCTGCTGCCAAAGGTTCTTCAATCAGCTGCGTATGGCGGGCACCTGCCTGCTCGGCAGCTTCCTGTACAGCCCGCTGTTCCACCATCGTGCAGCCCGAAGGAATACAAATCATAATCCGCGGACGGAACACAAAACGGCGGCCCACAACCTTTTCAATGAAATGGCGCAGCATGCTCTCCGTAATATCATAATCTGCAATAACACCTTCGCGCAGCGGACGAATAGCTACAATATTACCAGGCGTACGGCCAATCATCTGCCGTGCCTCTTCACCGATAGCCAGCACCCGGTTCGTATCCCGGTCAACGGCCACCACCGAAGGCTCACGCAGAACAATGCCCTTGCCTTTCACATATACCAGCACATTTGCAGTGCCCAGGTCAATACCAATATCCAATGACATACCAAACATATATGAAACAATCTCCTTCCGAAGCTCTCTTTCTTTTACAACAAACAATCTATAATATATAATAAAACCCCGCTAATTACAACAATTTCCATCACAAAATCTGCTTTAATTTTTGCCCCTACAAAAATTTACACATTTTCCCCTCATTTACAACATTTCACCAATTTTGCGAAAAATATGGCTTTTGTTTCTTTGCAATTCCTTATTGACACCAACTACTAATAGTGCTACGATTAACACGACTTAGGGATATATTTCACATTTCAATCAGGGGGTAATAACAAAATGAACAACAGAAGAAAAATCGTCGTTATCGGCGCCAGCAACGTTGGTTCTGCAGTTGCAAACAAGATTGCTGATTTCCAGCTGGCTACGGAAGTAGTTCTCATCGACCTCAACGAAGACAAGGCTTGGGGCGAAGCTAAGGACTCCAGCCATGCAACGAGCTGCGTTTACAGCACCAACATCAAATTCCACCTCGGTGACTACGAAGACTGCAAAGATGCAAACATCATCGTTATCACTGCTGGCCCCTCCATCCGCCCGGGTGAAACTCCGGACCGCCTGAAGCTGGCTGGTACCAACGCTAAGATCATGAGCTCCGTTATGGGCGAAATCGTTAAGCGCACGAAGGAAGCTATGATCATCATGATCACCAACCCGCTCGACGTTGCTACTTATGTTGTTTCCACGCAGTTCGATTATCCGCGCAACCTCATCCTCGGTACTGGTACGATGCTCGAAACTTACCGTTTCCGTCGCATCCTGGCTGACAAGTACCAGGTTGACCCGAAGAACATCAACGGTTATGTTCTCGGTGAACACGGCAACTCTGCTTTCGTTGCCTGGTCCACGACTGGTTGCGCTGGTTTCCCCATTGATGATTTGGATGAATATTTCCACCGCACGGAAAAACTCAGCCACGAAGCTGTTGAACAGGAACTGGTTCAGGTTGCTTACGATGTTATCAACAAGAAGGGCTTCACGAACACCGGTATTGCTATGGCTGCTTGCCGTTTCATCAAGTCCGTTCTCTATGATGAACACACCATCCTGCCCTGCTCCGCAGTTCTCGAAGGCGAATATGGCATCAAAGACGTTGCCCTCTCCATTCCTCGTATGGTTTGCGCTGATGGTATCATGCGTTCCTTCGAAGTTCACCTCACGGATGATGAACTCGAAAAGATGCACAAAGCTGCTCAGAGCGTTCGTTCCGCTCTCGATGGCGCCGGCATCAAATAAGATTGCTGCTATGGCATATAAAAAACGCTGGACTTTTGTCCGGCGTTTTTTATTGCCGTTTTTTATTTACCGGCAGGACTGACAGGTAAAAATACAGAATATACGCATAGATGCTATTTTAGAACATGACCTTGGAAACTGTCGAAAAAGGAGTGTCCTATGAAAAAGAAGCTGCAAAAATTCTGGGCCATGATGTATGGCAAGGGAAATCTTAATATCCGCCAGCGGTTGCTGCGGCTGCTGTTACTGTGCAGTTTTCTGGTGTTTGTTATCTTTGCTGTGATTTCGCTTTATGGCTTTACCGCTCTCAATAAAGCGGTGTCTGATATGGGCAGCCGGCTTTCGGAGGCCGGCGCTGAGTACACCAGACAATACATCGACAAGACCAGCCGCGAGACCTTGCTGGAGCTGTCCAAAGCCAAAGCCGTCCAGCTTGACCGCGAACTGGAACTCATGCGGCATGACGTAAACATTCTGGCCGATACCCTGACATGGATTAAGACCCATGAGGAAAACTATGCCATGGAAAGTGTCCGGGACCCCTATGCTGGAAAAGTTCCGCCTGCCGAGCCGTATATCATCTACAGTCCCGAACTGCGCCGCCGGGGCATTGCCACCGTCCGGCATGAAGTCGGCCTGCTGGCCAATGCCAAGGGCACGCTGATTCCCATTGAAAAATCCTATGGCAAGTTTTATTCTGCCTGTTATTTCGGTTCCAAGGAAGGCTATCTGATTTGCAGCAGTGTTTTCCCCGGTGATGCCTACAGCCCCATTTCCGATGATGAAGACTACGATTATGACCCGCGTGTCCGTCCCTGGTATCAGAATGCCATTGCCGCCGGACAGCCGATTTTCTCCCTGCCCTACCTGACGATTTTGACGGCAGAACATGATGATATCGAGGTAATCAGCTGTTCCACGCCCTATTATGACCAGGACGGTATCGCCGGAGTTGCCAGTCTGGATATGTCCACGGATGCCCTGCGAAAGCTCATCTTCGGCACGACCATCGGTGAAAAGGGCATGAACTTTGTCATGACCAGACAGGGAAAAGTCGTTTTCTCACCCGTCAAGGACGGGCCATTGACCGAAACCAGTGAGCCGCAGGATTTACGCACCTCCGACAATCAGGAACTGGCGGCCATCGCCGACAAAATGGCCAACGGCGAAAGCGGTTTGCTGCCGCTAACCGTCTATGGCGAGGAATATTTTGTCGCCTTCGCGCCGATTCCCACGGTAGAGTGGAGTCTTGGCGTTCTGGTGCTGAAAAAAGATATGCTGTCCTCACTGCAGGAAAGTCAGGAATACTTCATCAGTCAGCTTGCGCAGTTCAAGAACAGCCTGTACGGTGAATACAGCCTTTTGCTAAAAGTCGCTATCGCCGCCATGCTGCTCATGTTCCTCATCATCTTTCTGCTGTCGGGACGGCTTTCTGACCGTTTTGTCCAGCCCATTCATGTCATGGCTGACGGTGTGCGCGAAATTGCCAGCGGCGATATGAACAAAAAGCTCGACATAAAAACCGGTGATGAACTCGAACATCTGGCAGTCTGCTTCAACGCCATGACCGCCGAGCTGAAGGAATACATGGAAAATCTTGCGAAAACCACCGCCAAAAACCAGCGCATTGAAACCGAATTGAATGTCGCCACCAATATCCAGCAGGGCGTACTGCCCCATGATTTCGATTTTCAGCGCTCTGATTTTGACCTCTTTGCCAGCATGCACGCCGCCAAAGAGGTCGGCGGCGATTTCTATGACTTCTATATGCTGGACGACCGCCATCTGGCCGTAACCGTGGCTGATGTATCCGGGAAAGGCGTACCAGCGGCGCTGTTCATGATGCGCGGCAAGACCATCCTCAAAAATCTGGCGCTTATGTCCGTGGGCTTTGACGATGCCGCTGCGGTACTGACCCTTGCCAATCAGCAGCTCTGTCAGGCCAATGAGGAAATGATGTTCATTACGGTATTTTTCGCCATTCTGGATGTACACACCGGCGAACTTATCTACGTCAACGGCGGGCATAATCCGCCCCTCGTCAGCCACCGGACAGACACGGGCACGGAATGGACTTACCTGCGTACAGAAAAAAAGAGCCGCCCGCTGGGGGTAATCGAGGATTTTGTCTATACCGCCAACAAGCTCACGCTGGCACCGGGCGATACCTTATTTCTCTATACCGACGGTGTCACCGAAGCCATGAACACGGAAGAACAGCTTTATGGCGAAGAACGGCTGCAGAATTTCCTCAACCATACAGAAACCACCGCCGCTGTAAAAGACCTTATTCAGGCTGTACAAAATGACATTGCTGCCTACGAAAACGGCGCAGAACAATTTGACGACATCACCATGCTGGGTCTGCGCTACACAGGGCCAAAGGTATAACGCATAAAAAAATAACGGGACAGCCCTGGCGGCTGTCCCGTTATTTTTTTCACTTCAGCAGGTATGGCACTCGTCGTAAATACCGGCTTTTTTCAGCGTATCCACGACGGTTTCTCCGATATGGGCTACGGTATCGGCTACCTGAATGCCTACGCCGTTTAATGCCTTAATCTTGTCGGCGGCTGTGCCCTTGCCACCGGAGATAATTGCACCGGCATGGCCCATACGTTTGCCCGGAGGCGCCTGACGGCCGGAGATAAAGGCTGCTACCGGTTTATCCGGCATGTTTTCCTTTATCCACTTAGCGGCATCTTCTTCAGCCGTACCGCCGATTTCACCAATCATCAACACAGCCTTGGTTTCGGGGTCGTTCTTAAAGAGTTCCAACGCATCGATGAAATCCGTCCCTTTGACCGGGTCACCGCCGATACCAATAGCCGTGGTAACACCGATGCCAGCATTCATCAGCTGGAAAGCGGCTTCATAGGTCAAGGTGCCGGAGCGGGAAACGAGTCCTACATGGCCCTTCTTTTGGATGTTGCCCGGAATGATGCCGAGTTTGGCTTCATCCGTGGTCAAAATGCCTGGGCAGTTCGGCCCAATCAGGCGGGTTTTCTTGCCCTCCATATAACGGCGCACCTTGACCATATCCTGTACCGGAATGTGTTCGGTAATGCAGACCACCAAATCCAGTCCGGCATCTACTGCTTCCATAATGGAGTCAGCGGCGAACCTTGCGGGTACATAGACCACGGAGGCCGTAGCCCCTGTTGCTTCCACTGCGTCTTTAACGGTATTGAATACGGGAACGCCTTCTACTTCCTGTCCGGCCTTGCCCGGCGTTACACCGGCGACAATCTTCGTGCCGTAGGCCAGCATCTGCTTCGTGTGGAAGGTGGCCTGTTTGCCCGTAATGCCCTGTACGATTACTTTTGTATCTTTATTGACTAAAACACCCATTTAGATGGCCTCCCTTACTGTGCTGCCTTGACCCGTTTGACGATTTCTTCCGCGCCGCCCTCCATGGTCGGTGCCATGATGACGTTGGCAATCGGAGAATCCTGCAAAATCTTGCGGCCCTGTTCCACATTGGTGCCCTCTAAGCGCACAACTACGGGAACCGGCAGGGACTTGCCATCATCGGAAATAATCTTGGCCGCTTCGACAATGCCGGCAGCCACTGCATCGCAGCGATTAATGCCGCCGAAGATGTTGACGAAAATGCCTTTTGCCTGACCACCATCGAGCATAATCTGGAAGGCCTCGGCAATCTTCTCCGGCGAGGAATCGCCGCCCACATCGAGGAAGTTGGCCGGTTCACCGCCATAGTGTTTGATGATATCCACCGTAGCCATGGCCAGGCCTGCGCCGTTAACCATACAAGCTACATCGCCGCCGAGGTTTACATAATTGAGGCCGGCTTCTGCTGCGCGGCGTTCCTTGGGGTCTTCCTCACTCTCATCGCGGAGTTCTTCGATATCCGGATGACGGAACAGAGCGCTGTCGTCGAAATTCAGCTTGGCATCGAGGGCAATCACGTCATCTTCTGCCGTGACCACCAGCGGATTGATTTCGGCCAGCGAGCAGTCCTTGCCGACAAAAGCATTGTACAGGCAGGTCATAAGCTTCGTCGCCTTGCGGATAGCCGGCTGCGGAATGTTGATGTTATAGGCCATGCGGGTTGCCTGGAACGGTGCCAGACCAATCACCGGGTCAATGTATTCCTTGAAAATCTTCTCCGGCATTTCGGCAGCAACCTTCTCAATTTCCATACCGCCTTCTTCCGAGCCCATCATGACCACGCGGGCCGTCTGACGGTCAATGACAAAGGAGAGATAATATTCTTTCTTGATATTGGAACCAGCTTCGATAAGGAGGCGTCCCACCTTCTTGCCTTCCGGACCAGTCTGATGAGTGACAAGCGTTTTACCCAGCAACTCGCTTGCATAGCTTTTCACTTCATCAAGATTCTTGGCCAGCTTGACACCGCCAGCTTTGCCGCGGCCACCAGCATGAATCTGGGCTTTCACCACGACCACAGGAGTGCCGATTTTCTTGGCATTTTCCACAGCTTCTTCCACCGTGAAGGCAGGCAGTCCTTCGGGAACTGCTACCCCATAGGACTTCAATACAGCCTTGCTCTGGTACTCATGAATATTCATCAAACATGCCTCCCTGAAATTGGTATGACCTTTCAAAAAGAGAAATCTTCTTCTTGCTGTTGTTTATAATTGTATGCTTTTTTCTCATTTTTGTCTACTATTTATTATTTTTAGTCCTTCGGCCAAAGCACATAAACCGTCTGCGATTCCCACTTTTCCCCGGCCTTGATAATCGGCTGCGGGAAATTGGGATTAGCCAATGCATTGGGGAAATACTGCGTTTCCAGACAGAAACCGGAACGATGCGGGAATTCCACGCCCTTCTTGCCCGGCAGTCCGCCTTCGAGGAAATTGCCCGTGTAGAACTGCACGCCGGGCAGGGTGCTGTAGCAGGTCAGCGTCAGACCGCTGTTATCCGATTCGGCATAAGCCACCTTTTTCAGCCCGCCTTTTAAGTAATCAATGGGGCAATGCGGGTCATAACCGAACATCCCCGGCTTCATTTCCACCATCACCGGTTCATCACGGATTACCCAGTTGTGGTCATAGCCTTTGCCCATAACGAGTTCATCGAAATCATCATCGATATGTTCGCCGATTCGCGTGAGCTGCCGCAAATCCATCGGCGTGCCTTCCACCGGCAGAATCCGGCCATCCGGCAGGGATTCGCTGTCCGCCCAGGTGTACTCATCGGCAAAAATCTGGATTTTCTGGTCAAGAATCGATGGCGATTCAAAGCCATCCAGATTGAAATAGCTATGATTGGTCAGATTGCAGATGGTATCCTTGTCGCTGACGGCTTCATACTTAATGGACAGCTCATTGTCATTGGACAGGGAATAGATAACGGTTACATCCATATT
>OCVV011053756.1_pt1 | contig 10000 bp, 7 predicted proteins | sample 1539721 | NCBI WGS metagenome assembly OCVV01 (sample SAMN02144230, study PRJEB22623) | gut metagenome | biome: sheep rumen | host: Ovis aries | place: New Zealand
GGTCAGTACGCCGTCTTCCAGCTGATACTGCACCGGCCGTGTGGAAAAACTTTCCGGCTGGGTGTACATGATCTGCTCCAGTACCGCGTCTTTCGGTATTCCCGCGATCCACACATCGATATGAAGGCTCTTGGAATAGTCACTGTTGTTGCATACAATCACAAACTGCTGCTGCCGGTTAAACCGGGCAAAGCAGATCATGTTCCGCTCCATGGCCAGTTCCCGGACCGAGCCGGTACGGAAGGCTTCGTTTTCTTTGTGAATCCGGATGATCTCTTTGTGGAAGTTCAGCAATTCCTGATCTTCCCGTCCCCAGGGATACGTTCTGCGGTTGTCCGGATCCGTAAATCCGCAGACACCGGCCTCATCCCCGTAATACAGGGTCGGTGCTCCCGGGAATGTCATCTGGAAGACCACCGCTTCTTTCATCACTCCCTTGTTTATGCCCTGGGATGCCGCCTTCTTGCCCAGATGAAACGCGCGTCCCACCATATGATTGGTCCGCGTCAGGAAACGGGAGTGATCGTGGTTGGAAAGCTGATTCATGGCACACTGCAGCGACGGGGTCAGCATCCGGGACATATTATGCCGCAGTGCATGCAGCGCTGCCTCAGAGTTGCCCAGCATGTCTTCCCGGAATTCTTCGCTGTGTTTTTCCATGCCGGTCAGAAACCATGAGATCGGTTCCATAAATGCGTCGTAATTCATGACGGAATCCCATTGGCCGCCCCTGAGCCAGGGGGATGGATCGCCGTAATGTTCTGCCAGGATCAGCGCCTCCGGATTGGCCTCTTTGACCCGCTTGCGGAATTCTTTCCAGAAGCGGTGGTTGTAGTCCTGACTGTGTCCCAGGTCCGCTGCCACATCCAGGCGCCAGCCATCCGCGTTATATGGCGGGGATACCCACTTGGCGCCGATGTCTAAAATATACTGCTCCAGCACACGGGACCCCTCATAATTCAGCTTCGGCAGCGTATCGTGTCCCCACCATCCCTCATAGGTGGTATTTTCCGGAAACGCGTTCTCATCCTCAAAATGGAAAAAATCATGGTAGGGGCTGGATTTGCTGTGGTACGCCCCCTCCCGGTAGCCTACCGCGTTTTCATAGATGCCTTCCCGGTCCAGCCATTTGTGGAAGGAGCCGCAGTGATTGAATACCCCGTCGATAATCACCCGTATGCCGCGGGCATGGGCCTTTTCCACCAGTTCGATGAACTTCCGGTTGGATGCCTCCAGATTGCGGGGATCGGTTACCCGGCGCCGGTAGCAGCCGGCTCTCCGGTTGTCTGTTTCGCCGTCTGCCAGCAGATCGCCGCCGTCCACGGGGATCGCGCCGATATGGGGATCGATATAATCATAGTCCTGGGTATCATACTTGTGGCTGGAGGGGGATACGAACAGAGGATTGAAATAAATGACTTCGATCCCCAGATCCTCCAGATAATCCAGCTTCTGAATCACACCGTCCAGATCCCCGCCGTAAAATTCCGACACGTCAAAGTCTTCGGGATACTTATACCAGTTGTCCACTGCCGACACATGGCGGTTAATATAGTAGTATTCCCCGTTCCGCACCGTAATGGCCGGATTGCCGCAGCAGAAACGGTCCACAAAAATCTGATACATCACTGCGCCCCGGGCCCACCTCGGCACTGAAAAGCCCGGTTCCAACACAAACTCATACTCCCGGCGGTCTTCTTTGCAGGCGCCATACCGGTCATAATGATAAATATCCGCACCCCGCTCAATCCGGAATCGATACCGGAATTCTTCTCCAGTAAGCGGTACTTCTGTCACATAATAATCAAATCCGCACAGATTACAGTCTTTTCGCATGGGGATCCGGCTTTTCCCCGTGTAGAGACATACGGCATCCGCCGTATTCTCCATCAGCCGGAAACGGATGGTTACCGCGTCATACTTCCCCGGTTCTGTCGGACAGCAGTAATCTTCTGTGCCGTCACTGAAAAAACTGTTCATAAATTTCATTTCATCCATAAATACTTCCCTCGGATTCTGCCCCCGCTGCCGACATGTTCTCCGGCAGACGAAGGAATATTTGTTCCTATATTTCTCCGGATATAAAAAAGGAAGAGGCAGCTATCGAACGCTGCCTCTTCAGGAGAAGGTATTTTTTACTATTGGGGTTAGCAAAAAACTAAAATAATGTATTGGGGGTTTTTACGGTTATTATAATAACAAAACCTGCTCCCGAAGTGTGCATAAACTTCGCATTATTTTCAATTGTTTTTTGTTAAAAATGCTACAATCATTGAAAGTTGTAGTTCGCTGCCTGTTGTACATATTGTCACAATTTTAACTAAATGCTAAACTTCCTCAAAAGCAATCGGCTCCGCCGGATCCGGTTTCTTCTCGAAAAGCGCTTCGAATTCTTCTCTGTGAATCTTCTCTTTTTCCAGCAGCAGTTCCGCACAGCGGTGGAGCACATCTTCATGCTCCTCAATGATCCGGCGTGCTTCCCTGTAGCAGTCATCAATGATCCGCTTCACTTCCGCGTCAATCTCTGTCTGAATATTTTCCCCGTAGCTGCGCTGATGGGCAAGATCCCGTCCGATAAACACTTCATCATCGTCACTGGTATAACTGATGAGGCCGATATTATCCGACATGCCGTACCGGGTGACCATTCCCCGGGCTACCTGTGTCGCCTGCTTGATGTCCTGGGAGGCGCCGGTGGTGATATCGTCAAAAATCATCTCCTCCGCAATGCGGCCGCCCAGTGCCACCTCAATATCCTGCAGCATGTGTCCTTTGGTGTAGAACATCTCATCCCGGTCCGGCAGCGGCATGGTATAGCCTGCCGCACCCTGTCCGGTGGGAATGATGGATACGGTATAGACCGGTCCCACATCCGGAAGCACATGGAACAGGATCGCATGGCCTGCCTCATGGAAGGCAGTGATCCGTTTCTCCTTATCAGAAATCACGCGGCTCTTCTTTTCGGTTCCGATTCCAACCTTCACGAAGGCCTTGCGGATATCATCCTGACGGATAAAGCTGCGTTTTTCCTTCGCTGCCCCGATTGCCGCCTCATTCATAAGATTCTCCAGATCCGCGCCGGTAAATCCTGCCGTGGTCTGGGCAATCTGCTTCAGATCCACATCATCGCCGATGGGTTTGTTTTTGCAGTGAACCTTCAGGATCTCTTCCCGGCCCTTGACATCCGGACGGCCGACTACGACCTTCCGGTCAAAACGGCCCGGACGCAGGATCGCCGGATCCAGAATATCCACACGGTTCGTGGCGGCCATCACGATGATTCCCTCGTTGGCTCCGAAACCGTCCATCTCCACCAGCATCTGGTTCAGTGTCTGCTCCCGCTCGTCATGGCCGCCGCCCAGGCCTGTGCCCCTGCGTCTGGCCACAGCGTCGATCTCATCAATAAAGACGATGCAGGGCGCGTTTTTCTTGGCGTTTTCAAACAGATCACGGACACGGGACGCGCCGACACCCACGAACATCTCCACAAAGTCCGAACCGGAAATGGAGAAAAACGGTACTTTCGCTTCTCCGGCCACTGCCTTGGCCAGCAATGTCTTACCGGTACCCGGAGGGCCCTCCAGCAGTACGCCTTTCGGAATTCTGGCGCCGACTTTCGTATATTTGAACGGATCCCGCAGAAAATCCACGATTTCCTGCAGTTCTTCTTTTTCCTCTTCCAGGCCGGCTACATTTTCAAAGCTTACGTTGACATTTTCGCCGTTTGTCATAGATGCCCGGCTTTTGCCGAAGTTCATCATCTTGCTGTTGGCTCCGCCGCCCGCGTTGGCGGAATTGCTCATCATTGCGAAAAAGACAATCATAATGACGATCAGGATAATGGACGGAAGAATGTCTGCCCATATGTTCTCACCGGGCACATCCTTCACCGCATAGGTCACGCCTTCCCGGTCCAAATATTTCTGCGCGTCATTGACATTTGATACATACAGTGTCATCTCCTGACCGTCGGTCAGTGTGACTTTCAGTGAACCGGTGGGAACTTCTTCGTTCTGGTCCACCTCCACACTGCTTACTTTTTTATCCTGTACATCTTCCTGAAACTGGCTGTAGGAATACGTACTGTTGGATGAGCCCCATCTTCCGCTCAGCGACGGGATAATCGCCAGAACGATCAGAATGAGGCAGATATAAATCCATAACCCCCTCGATCTACGCAATGGTCTGTTCCTCCTGTTTTTCAACGGTGTCTCTAATCAAATTCCACAATTCCTATATAGGGAAGGTTCCTGTATTTCTGTGCGTAATCCAGTCCGTAGCCGACGACAAACTGATCCGGAATACGGAATCCGCAGTAATCAATCGGCACCTCCACCACACGGCGTTCCGGTTTGTCCAGCAGGGTGCACAGCATGACTTTCTTCGCGCCCCTGGCTTTCAGTTCCTTCAGCAGAAAGCTCAATGTACGGCCGGAGTCAATGATATCTTCCACTACCAGCACGTTTTCCCCTTCTACCGGATCGTCCAGGTCCTTCTTGATGGTAACCTGTCCGGATGACTCCGTGCTGTTGCCGTAACTGGAAGCGGACATAAAATCAATATATACCGGTGCCTCAATCCGTTTGGCCAGCTCACACGCAAAAAAAGCTGCTCCACGAAGAATGCAGATCAGCTTGACCGGCTCTCCCTTCAGTTCTTCCGTGATCTGTCTGCCCAGTTCGCTGATCTTGGCCTCTACTTCCTCCTCGCTGATCATGACTTTGATTGTTTCACTCATTGAATAAATACCTCTTATTTCTGATTAACCTGAACCTGCAGTACGGTCTTTGTCTGTTCGGTGACTTTATATGCGGCGCTGATCCGGTGTCCCAGCACCCACAGGATGTGGGAACCGTCCGCTAAAAGCAGGATCTGATCCCGCGCTTCCCGCGGAATTTTCTCATCGATAAAGTAATCTTTGAGCTTTTTTCTGCCGCCGGATTCCGTCACACACAGGTAGTCCCCCGGCCGACGATAACGTATCTGCAGACTATTTTTAATTTTATCACAGTCAAACCATTTCGTATATGCTTTTTCTTCTATTTTTTTTGCATCTCCGGCATAAGGACTGCGCTGCACCCGGCAGGAGGTGCCGTCCGGCAGCAGATAGTCCCCCGGTCCGTCCAGCGAAACTGCTGCCGCGGGTTTTCCGCATTCCGCGGGTTTTGCCTTCCTTTCCAGCAGCAGTGTATCATAGCTCCGGCGGGCCGTCATCCCATAGGGAAGGCTGATCTGTCTGCCGGTCTGTCCTGCCGCCAGTTCCAGCACTCTGTCGATGTGCCGCTGGGTTAGATCCTTCCGGCTTCCCGCCGTTTCTCCCAGAAGCTGATGAATCATCTCCTGGCGGATCACCGGATGAAGGGTCTCAAGCGCCCGGCAGGAAATTTCCGCGCCGTTTTCGGTTTTCCGCACTGCTGCCCGGCGGGCCTCCCGGATCTGCCCGGCCAGATAGTCCTCCACTGCGATCAGGTGCTCCGCGGTCCGGCGCATATGGTCCACCGCCCGGCTGTTGATCTGTTCCAGCTGGGGCAGCACCCGGTGGCGGATCCGGTTTCTGGCGTAGTTCAGGTCACTGTTGGTGACATCGGTAACATAGGTCTGCTGCCGCGCCGCCAGATAGTCTTCGATTTCTTCTCTGCTGACGCACAGCAGCGGTCGGATAATCTGTTCCCGCACCGGCCGGATGCCGGTAAGTCCGGTGAGTCCGGTTCCCCGTACCAAATGGAAGAGCATGGTCTCCGCGCAGTCCTCGCCATGATGGGCCACCGCAATCCTCGCCGCCCCCAGGGCATCCGCCGTCTGGTGAAAAACCTGGTACCGCAGTCTTCTGGCCGCCTCCTCCAGCGTCTCATGGGCGGCCTCAGCCGCGGCCCGGGCATCCACCTGCTTCATGAGAAACGGGATTCCCAGTTCTTTGCAGAGCTGCTGCACGAACCGACCGTCCGCTATGCTGTCCGCGCCGCGGATGCCGTGTTCCACGTACACCGCCGTCAGCCGGATCTTAAGCTGCCCGCTTAAGGCATGCAGCACCAGAAGCAGGCAGACCGAGTCCGCGCCGCCGGACACCCCGGCCAGCACCAGCTGTCCCGGACGGGTCATCTGATGCAGTCTCATATAATTCAGCACCTGTTTTTCCATATCTGACTTCCATTCCTCTTTGTTTGACCGGCAGAAAAAGAGAAAAGGCCCGTCGTCCGGGCCTTTCTGCTGTGCTGCGGTTTTTTCGGAAGCCGCAGGCGTACCATGCCTGTGCTTCCTGCTTCTGCCTGTTATTTTTCCTTAAATACGATCTCGTCATCACCAGCCATGCCCAGTTTGGATTTGGCTTCATTTTCCACATACTGATCGGAGTTTACGTATTTTTTCTCTTCTTCCAGCTTTTTCGTGCGGTTCTTCTCGCTTGTCAGCTGGGTCTCCAGCTGCGCTTTCTGCTCCTGGTAGGATTTGTTTCTGGCATCCAGCTGCAGGATCTGCACCGAGAGGATCGCCACCAGCGCGACTGCCATCCCGGATACGCACAGCTTCGCGATCCGGTTGCGTTTTTTATCTTTGAGCGCGTTCAGACGATGTACCCTGCTCTGGGCATGCCGTTTCTGGGCGGCGGCGCGTTTTCTGTTTTTCTGTGTTCTGCTTTTGGATGATTTGTCTGGGGATGACATAGATGCCATATACACTTCCTTCTGCTTGCATACCGCCCCGCCTGCGCATCCTGCTACAGATAGCGGAACATTTCCTTAGCTTCTTCTTTGCGGGAGGTATCCGCGATCTGAAGGATCTCTGCCTTCACCGCCCGGTTGCCGTAGGCAATCTCAATAATATCTCCGACTTTTACATTCTGGGATGCTTTGGCTGTTTTGCCGTTCACCGTGACGCGTCCGGCGTCACAGGCCTCATTGGCCACGGTCCTGCGTTTCACCAGGCGTGACACTTTCAGATATTTATCCAGTCTCATATCGTATCCTGTACTGTCTGTATCCTGTACTGCCGGCGGCAGTCCTTCCGCCGCGCTGTGATGATAAGAGAGGGAACGGCTTTCTGCAAAGCTGTTCCCCCGTTTTATCTGTCTTCCTGACGCGTCCTGCAGGACGCGCACTCTGTATGGAACGATTATTTCTCGTTCACGAGATCCTTTAATGCCTTTCCTGCTTTGAATTTAGGAGCTTTGGAAGCCGGAATCTCGATGGTCTGCTTTGTCTGCGGGTTTCTGCCTGTTCTTGCGGCTCTCTCGGTTACTTCAAAAGAACCAAAACCAACTAACTGAACTTTATCTCCTGCCTTTAAGGCATCCGCGATAACATCTGTGAAAGCAGTCACTGCCTTTTCCGCATCCTTCTTCTGCAGTCCGGCTCTCTCAGCTACTGCTGCTACTAATTCAGATTTATTCATGTTATGTCCTCCTAAATTATGATTGGCGGGAGCGGGCAAACCCGTGTAAATTCCCACTTTCTGCGTAAAATCGCTATAAATCATTTATACTTTATTTTCTCTGCCCTGTCAAGAAAACTGTTACGGATTCATTACATTTCCTACAAAACTGAGAATTTTTTTACTTTTCTGTAATACCTGTATGCGTATCCTGCCGGGAAACCCACGCGCTTTCCGGCATCAGTGCCTGCAGGAAAAGCACACTTCCCCTCCGCCATCGGTTTACTGCAGGAAGGGCGCCACCACTGCAGCCACATCCCGGCGCAGCTCTTCGGCTCTGGCCGCGGCATCCTCCATGGATGTGCCCCGGACGCCGAAATAGTACTTTAATTTTGGTTCTGTACCGGAGGGCCGGAAGCAGACCCAGGCGTCTTCCGGAAGTTCAAAGTAAAGCACATTGGAGGCCGGAAGTCCGGTTTTTCCTTCTTTTCCGGTACGCAGATCCCGAAGGATGCCGGTCTGGTAATCCCTGAACACCTCCACCGGGTGAGAACCGATCTTTGTCGGCGGATTCTTCCGGATGGTTTCCATGATATTCCGGATCTTTTCGATGCCTTCCTTGCCTTTGAGGGTAATCGACTCTACATGGTCGCTGTAATACCCGTAGGTCTCATACAGCTCCAGCATAGCGTCCCACAGGGTCTTTCCCTGAGCTTTGTAATAAGCCGCTGCCTCGCACAGAACCATGGAAGCGGCTACCGCGTCCTTATCTCTGGCATAGGTGCCCGGCAGACAGCCGTAACTTTCTTCCATGCCGAACAGATAGGTGCCGGTTCCCTTGGTTTCAAACTCCAGCATCTGACGGCCGATGTATTTGAAGCCGGTCAGCACCTCCACCAGACGGATGCCGTAGTGTTTCGCGATGGCATCTGCCAGATTGGTGGTAACAATGGACTTGATATACGCCCCGTCCGCCGGCAGCCCGGATTTTGCCTTGCGCTGGCTGATTTCATAGGCGCCGATCAGGCAGCCGGACATATTTCCGGTCAGCGGATGGTATTCTCCGGTCTGTCCGTCTCTGACATACACGCCCAGGCGGTCGGCATCCGGATCCGTCGCCAGTACCAGATCTGCCTTCTGCTCCCTGGCCATCTTCAGCCCCAGAGCAAAGGCTTCCTCAGACTCCGGATTCGGATAGGAAACCGTGGGGAAATCCCCGTCCGGAAGCTCCTGCTCCGGCACCACATGCACATGGGTAAAGCCAAGTTCCTTCAGGATCCGGCGCACCGGCAGATTTCCTGTGCCGTGCAGCGGCGTGTATATGATATGGATGTTGTCTGCCTGCTCTTTAATCACATCCGGGTTCAGTACCAGACGCTTCAGCTCCGCGTCGTAGGGATCATCAATATCGCTGCCGATCACCTGATACATTCCCTGCTGCACCGCGTCTTCCTGCGTCATCGTCCGTACGGCGCTGTAATCTGTAATGGCCCGCACCTGCGCCATGATTCCGGTATCGTGGGGCGGCGTAATCTGGGCACCGTCTTCCCAGTATACTTTGTATCCGTTGTATTCCGAAGGATTGTGGCTGGCTGTGATGTTGATTCCCGCAGTGCATCCGAGTCTCCGCACCGCGTAGGACAGCTCCGGCGTCGGCCGCAGGGACTCAAAAATATAGGCCCGTATCCCGTTGGCTGCCAGGCAAAGGGCCGCTTCCTGGGCAAATTCCGGCGACATATGACGGGAATCATAGGCAATCGCCACCCCCTTGGACTGGGCCCCCACCTGCATGATGTAGTTGGCCAGTCCCTGTGTGGCCTTGCGGACGGTATAAATATTCATCCGGTTGGTGCCTGCGCCGATGACGCCCCGCAGACCGGCTGTGCCGAATTCCAGTTCCATGTAAAACCGGTCTTCGATTTCTTTCTCATCATCCGCGATGGATCGGAGTTCCGCTTTGGTTGCCTCATCAAAATACGGATCTGACAGCCACTGTTCATATGCTTCACGATAGCCCATAGTCTTCCTCCTTCATTTTCTGTCCGCCAGTTCCGGCGTTTCGAGTATATACTTTTGCTGCGTTTTCTATGACTGGCTTCGGACCGTTCCGTCCTGAACCAGCTCCAGAAGGATCTCCTTCTGATTGTCTTCCGGGACTTCCAGTACATGTTCCAGCAGACCATTCAGTATCTCGCCGATCTGTCTGCCCCGGGGCACGCCGGCAGCGATCAGGTCGTTGCCGGTTACCGCCAGCTCTTCCTTGGTCAGGCACTGATGCGCGGAAAGGATCTCGTGGTACAGACGGATATGCTCTTCCAGTTTGCTTAATTTGTCCTGACGCATATAATCGCTCTGGGCCAGGATGTCCGCCCGTTTGATCCGGAAAAAATCCGGATAATTCTCCGGTCCGGTGCGGCTTAGGCTCCTGCGGACCGCTGCCTCCGTCAGCGCCGGCCGGTCTTCGTGGATTTCCACAAACCGGGATACCCGGCGGATGGTATGGTTGTCAAATTTCATACGGCGCAGAATCTCTCTGGTCATCTGCGCCCCCACAGCCGGATGTCCCTTGAAGTGATCCACGCCGTCGGCGTCCGTTGTACGGCAGGCCGGCTTGCCGATGTCGTGAAAAAGCATC
>OCVV011165762.1_pt1 | contig 9996 bp, 6 predicted proteins | sample 1539721 | NCBI WGS metagenome assembly OCVV01 (sample SAMN02144230, study PRJEB22623) | gut metagenome | biome: sheep rumen | host: Ovis aries | place: New Zealand
AAGGGATCTTATCTTTTCATTTTCTATGTGCAGCATACTGTTATCCTTTCTGTTTCAGCCGCCGTTTCGGAAGCAAAAAACCCTTTCCATTTCTGGTTTCTCGTGATAATACACCTTTCAACCTACTATGTCAATAGGTGATTAGGAGGGGTTTCTGCCATAGGAAATCGATGAAATTTCCTATGGCAGAAAAAAATTGCCTTCCCCTGAAGGGAAGGCAATCGATCACTCTTAACGCTGCACTGTGAAAACAGGCACTGTACGCTCGTTTTCATGCGCCACTATAATATTTTCCTCACAGGCCATCCTCATCAGAACACCTGCGAATCTGCCGTTGTAGGTATAAAGACCGGGCATATTTATATACGGATGCCATGCGCCGTCGCCCCAGGCAAAATCAATATTTTCCGTCATATACTGCGTACAGTATTCCTGACAGATAAGCCCTTTCCCGTAAAGATCTCCCGCGATCTTTTCCCATTCGGCAGGAGCATACTCTCTTCCCGATGCGTAAACTCCCTTCGAAGCATAGGCGTCCATCGGTTTGATAATATATTTATCCTTATGTTCACACACCTCGTCCAAAGAAATGTAATCTTTCGAGAACTCCACTGTCAGCGGAACATGCGCCTCCACGAAAGCACTCTCTTCTTCTGTCAGAACAGCCTTTGTCATCTCATGATGAAGCACATAGAACAGCCACTTTGTGTGGATGACCTGGGTGGAAAACGCTCCGGCAAAGAATACGGCGTCATCCCGCACGGCATTCAGGAAATCAGACACCTCATCATAATGCGCCATTATATCCGCTGTTACGGCACGTCTGTATATCGCGTCGATCCGGTATCCTTCGGACGAATACAAAACTCCGTCTCTGTATTTCAAACTACGGATATCGCAGATCTCACAGTTCACGCCGGCATTGCGGAAACGCTCTGCAAATTCTTCAAACTCCTTAAGGGTCGCGTTTTCCAGAAAATCCACCATGGCCACGTTCGGCCTGTCTTTTTTCTTCTTATAAGTGTCATACAGCGAAAGGAACGTTTCCACCCAGCTGTCGAACAGCTCAAACGGCTGCAGTTCAAAAAGATCCTCCAAATAGCGGTGGGCAGGATTAAATTTCAGCGCTTTGCGCATCTCCAGATCTCTCTGCATGGCCGCAGTTCCGTCTGTATTTATCTCACAGAACTGAAAATCTCCTGTGTCCTCATGATAAAAAATGTCTATGCGGGCTATCGGCAAAGAACCTTCATACTGCTCCGGCAGAAGGATAAGCTCCTCCAGCTCCTTCGAAAACGGAAACAATGCCCGATACTTCGCGTTCTCCCGGTACTCTTTGATCACCTTTCCGAATATCCGGTTACTGGTCTCCACGATATCGTTAAACACCCCGACAGTTTCTTCATCAAAGACCTTTGGAATATGGACGGTCTTCTCCAGAACACCATTCCAGAGCAAAGGAGAGTTTTCCAGCTGCTCCTTCACTGCCAGCGCTCCCTTTCTGTTCTCCTCCATATGAGAAATGATATGATTTTTATAAGCCTCGTATACCTGTTCCTGTAATCTCATTTAATTTAAAATCCTTTTCTACTACAATGTATTTATGTTAAAACGCCTGTAAGCGCAGTTTCTCTGCTCGCGGCTTTCTCTTTTTTTAATACACTTCTGAAACTGTGAAGTGATTATTATATCCGGCTTCTGCCTTTTTGTCAAAATATTCTGCACGGAATATATTTCAATCAGATCTCTTCTGCCGGGATCCTCTGAATACCGCCGTACCGCACTACAGCGTAAAACGGATCCAGACATGCCCTTTCATTCTCCTGAATATTTCTCTTCGCCATTTCCAGCATATGTTTCGTCATTTCTGAAACGGAAATTCCGTAAACCTCCCCATTCCATCCATGCTCCATCAGCTCATCCTCTGCCTGAATGATATCCTTCTCAGATAGATTTCCGGCACGGATATGTTCCTTCGCATATCCGATGCCCTCCTCTGAGTAAAGCAGCCCCTTCAGCAGTACGCAGTAAGCCGCCATAAAGGGAACGGGAACGGTATCCGCGAATCTAAGCTCCAGATATTTCTTCAGACGCACGTCCGGAAACACCATCGAAAGGGCATGCGTGACCTCTTCTTCATTCATCGCTCTTCCCTCAAACAATTCAGCGACGGTCTCATTTCCCGTAGGCGTTATGTTTTTCCCTTCCTTCATAAAGATCGGCTGTATGCCTCCGATATATTCGGCGTAATCTTCAAATCCGTAAGAATCCGAAAAAACGCCCGGCAAAACGCCGCATCTGGAAGGATCTGTTCGCCGCCAGATGTCTGTCCTCTTCAGGTATGTTTCCTGCTTAACGCCCTGAAAATAAGGGGAATTATCACAGAGAAGCTTGAATACTGGTCCGTAGAAATACGCCGCCTGAAGTTTTTCCCTGAAATCCCGCTCGGACTGATAATCGATGGAAACCTGCAGGGAAGCCGTTCCCCTCATCATTTCCATTCCCCCGGTGCCCGATGTTTTAAAATAAGCGTTCATCAGATCATACCGCCTCTTCGGTATCATCTCCATCTCTTCTACCTTCGTGAACGGATGGCATCCCGCATAAACCGCTGTATATCCAAACTCCGAGAGGACAGCGTCAAGCTGCCTGCGGAATTTATTATAAACTTCAACGATCCATAAGACAGAATTGCACGGAGCAATGCTGATCTCCAGCTGCGCCGCCGGCTCCAGCGTGATCGCAAATTCCGGTACCACAAAGCCGAAAAAATCATCTTCTTCCGGTATTTCAGCTTCCGGATACCTTTCGATCAACCGGGTCAGGATCTGCCTCACTCCCCGTTCTCCCGAATAGGGAACCGCCGATCTTTCAACGGGATCCACTATAAAATGTTCCACTTCCATTCCCAGATTTGCCGAATGGTCTGTTTTCACTCCTTCTGAAAAAAACTTCACAAGAGAATCTTTCCACTTATTCATATCAGGCCTCACTTTTTCCAGCATTTAAACACAAATATCGTTGTTTTCAGGTCTATTTTGATATATTAACCCCGGTAATAAAGATATTCAAGCAATAATAAAAGGAGTATACTTCATTGTACAGAGAATCGAACAATTTCCTATGCCGCAGCAAGGCGGGATGTCTCAGCATCCCGCCTCTTCAGACAAGTCCGTTATCGGCAAGCCACCTCTTCACATCCGCCTTTGAATGTGCAGCCATACTTCCCGTGATGGAAAGTCCTCTTTTTATATCTGCCCCGGATGTATATTTTCTGATATCATTCTCGCTGTGGCCCATTCCGCTTCCCTCATTCGTACAAAGGGGAAGTATCCTCTTTCCGGCGAAATTGTATTTCTCCAGGAAAGTTACTACCGCCATAGGCATTGTTCCCCAGTAGTTCGGGTATGCAAGCACCACCGTATCATACTCGTCTATGCTCTCAGGACAGCTCAGAAGCTCCGGTCTGGCGTTTGTCCTCAGGTCTCTTTTTGCCTCGTCGATACATGTCATGTAAACAGGTGAATAAGGATTTTTCATCTCTATTTTAACGCTGTCCGCATCAATGATCTCTTTCATGAGCTTTACAACGATCTCGGTATTTCCGATTTTTACATATCTCATTGCTCCGCCGAAATAATTTTCATCTGCTCTTGAAAAAAAAGCTATAAGTGTCTTTGCCATTTTTCTGTCCTCCCTTGATCGTCCGTCTATAGAAGCCCCTTTGGGGGCACACTTCTTCTTTATAATTATCTTCTCATAAAACCATTGTGAAATCCAATAGAATGATTATATAATTAATTTAATAATCAAATAACAGGAGGTATGTATATGACTACGAAACAGATCGACTATTGTATAGAACTTGCCCATACACTGAACTTCAGCCGTGCCGCGGATAACATGTTTGTAAGTCAGCCCACCTTTTCATATCAGATAAAACTCCTGGAAGAAGAGATCGGCTTTACGATCTTCGACCGCAACGGAAAAGGAGCCTCTCTTACGCCCGCCGGCTCCCAGTTCGTCATTCATCTGACGAATATCCGCGAAGCGCTGAAACGTGCCATTGAACAGGGTCAGAACTTCAGTGCAAAGTATAAGGACAACATATCGATCAGTCTGATGGTGAGGCAGGCTGTCTATTTTCTCCCGGAAGCCATACGGCTTTTCGAGGAAAAAGAACCCGGCGTACAGATCACTCCCGTATTCCATTATACAAACGGTCTGGAAGCCTTTCTGAAAAACGAGACCGACATTCTCTTCACCCTAAAGGAAGATATACGTCAGATCCCCGGTATTAATATTCATGAACTTTTTGAAAGCCATCTGTATCTGATCACAGACAGGGATGACCCGCTGGCAGAAAAAAACATGGTATCTGAGAGCGACCTGTATGGACGGACACTCATGATCGGCGGAGGCTCCCCCGCCGCGCTCCGATCCGTTCAGCAATCTCTGATCTCCTCCGGAAAGATAAACTACTTCAACAGTCCGGATCACGATACCACCCTCACAAATGTCGCCGCAAAGCGCGGCGTATGTCTGGCGCCGGGATTCCTGAATGATCACAGTCATCAGTTTGCCTGGATCCCCTACGACTGTAAGGAGACCATTTCCTGCCGGCTCATCACCCATAAGAATGATGCGAGGGAAAGTCTCTCCTGCTTCCTTGACATCCTGCAGCAGCTCTACAAAGACGCCGTGGCCTTCCCTCTGTAAGTCCCTCATCTGACCTGCATTCACCTGACCTTCCTATGAGATTTCAGATGATTGCGAAACTCCGGAGACGGGAAATCTGTGTGAATGATTCAAACAATCTGCACAAGCATTAGAACTTCTGTATGAACGGAATCTGCTGTATGAGCAGAAATCATACTGTCTGAGCGAAGCGAGTTTATGATTTCACGAATGTTAGTAGCAGATGAAGTGAATACATAGAAATTCTTTGCGCGGAAGCCGTTTGAATCAACACACAATTTCCCGCCTCCCAGTTTTCTAAATCTCCTGATATGATATTTATCCCGCATTCATCTTATATTACCCGAAAGCAGAACACTGCGGGAACAGCATGATCCTTGCTGTTCCCGCAGTGCCTGCTTAAAGATTATCCATAAATAAGAGATTACTCATAGTCTGCTACATTATCTTTCGTTACCGGCTCAAACGGTACCCACAGACAGTCAGACAAATCTGCTGAAGAACTGTTCCCAGATACGGAAGCTCATCTCGGGCATGGTAGCATGAGGCATGTAGTCTACCTGTGTGAACCATACCGGAGCGGTTCCCTCTTTCTCCACCTTACGGTCCAGAAATCTTCCGTTTATCTCTATCGGATACTCATTCCAGTTCTCAGGGATCATATCTTCTTTCCCATTGCGCTTCATCCACATATCGATGGTAAAGCCTGTCTCATTGTCATGAAGAGGCTGTGCCGGGATGAGCCATTCTTCTTCGGTTCCCCAGTGCATCCAGACCGGAAGCTGAAGATCGTTATATTTATTCAGGTCCGGAAGCTTCGTCATGATCTTTGAAGCCCCGCCAAAGAATACTCCTGAACACGGAGCGATCGCCGTCAGGCGGTCAGTCATTCCCAGACCCAGCATCTGTGTCATGAGCGATCCCCATGAATGGCCTGTGGCAAAAACTCTTTTCTCATCTATAGGATACTTCTCAATTGTGCGGTCCAGCATCTGACGGAAAAATGAAAGCTCGTCAGGACGGTCATCCTCCTGGAAGATATTCCATGCAGGAAGCAATGTGTATTCCGGCATGAGTCCCTGTTCCGGCATATTGACATGTGCGGGCAGCGCTGACGGGAACACAACGATCATTCCATATTTATCAGCTACACGTGACCATCCGCTGTTGCCGCTGTATATTTCTCCGTTACATGTATAGCCATGCATGGCCATGACAAGCGGTACTTTTTTATCAGGAGCAGCCTTTACGGAATCAGGCACATATACATACCACTCGCGCATCCATCCGTCTATCTCCTGATAATAATAGTCTGTATGGAGATCTCTTACCGGATCTGCCGTCACGCGGAGATCTCCTCCCGGGCAGCTCATCCAGCGGCGTTGACGATACAGAAAGTCTTTCCACACGCGTCTGCACAGATCATATGCAAGTCCTTCTGAAGCTCCCGGAATAGAACTGCTGCATACCCGGTAAGCTTCTTTATCCTGATTCAATGGATACTCTGTTTCCATGCTTCTTCTGTATTCCACACAGTCCGGATCGATCTGATGAGCCTCATCTGTCGTTCCGCATGCTTCCTTCCAGTATGAAAGCATGGTATTTTTTCCTGTGCTTCCATCAGTCGGATCATCGATCATCCATGCCGGTACAGGGATATCTCCCTTTCGGATATTTTTCCGATGTTCCGGATCTTCATATCCATCCAGCATAGTACAGAAATCCTGCTTTGCCTCTTTCAGATAATCCTCTGAGACTGAAGACCCTCCTACAGCAGCGATTCCCGCATAAAAGGCCGGGTTGTCTGCAACTGCCATATTTGCGAGGACGCCGCCTTCTTTAACACCGAAAACATAGAACTTTGACTCATGGACACAGTAATTAAACCGCTCAGATGCCTTTAACGCCGCCGCGTTGATATAAGCCACATCACCGTCAGGCCTTCCGTAAGCCTCGTCGGTATTCCATTTTCCGTTCTCCGGCTCCAGGAAGAACACGATCATTTTTTCTTTATATTCTTCCTGATCCGCAAGAGCACACCATGGACTTTCCCTGAAGAGCTCATCTGCGTTCTTTCCGTCCGGACCTATTACGATCACTCCGGATGTTGATTCACGATAGTTTTCCGGCGTATAAGCCAGCATGCGTCTTGTCCTGGCGCCCACCTGTACCGGCACTTCGAAAACGCCGTGAAACTCAGGTCTGTAAGGCTCGCCCGGATTTACTTTATCTTTTTTATAATTTGTATACATGGAAACTTCCTCTCTTCGTAAAACCCAACTAACTTTTATTATGCCTTTGCGCGCTCTCTTTCATCAAGCTCTTCTATGATAGTATCATACTGTTTATCGAGATGGTAAACGATCATGAGAACCGCAACCAGGCCCCATGCGAGAACTGTTCCCCAGATGTACAGATTCTTTACCATGGAAACTGCGGATGCGATCTCCACTTCTTTACCTGTAAATCCTGAAGCCTCCATCAGATGACCGATTGCCCATGCAGCAAGTCCGCCGCCAAGCTTCTGTCCTACTGTGAATGCTGAGAATACCAGAGCGTGAACACGAAGTCCTGTTTTCCAGTGACCATATTCGATTACATCTGCAAGCATCGTAAAGATACATCCGTAGAAAGGAGCCTCACCAAAACCTCTCATGACAGCTGCTGTCAGAAGCATCGGATAGCTTGTCGGTGCGATCAGTACGAGTGCCATGGATGCGATACAAAGGATTGCTCCGAAAAGTACCAGGTTTCTCTTTCCGAATTTTTTAATGAAAGGTGCCAGAATGATAACTCCGATTATCCACGGGATCTTCTCTGCTGTCTGCAGGATACCCATTCCCTCAGGATTGCCGAGCATATACTGTGCGTAATAAGTCGTACATGTTCCGTTTACGTTCTGATAAAGAGAAACGGAGATCATTGTCAGTGTCAGAATGATAAAGTATTTATTTGCGAAAAGAGCTTTCAGACGCTGGCTGAACGGAAGACCCTCTGTCTCCTTGGCAGCTGCCGGATGGAAACGCTCTTTCGTTCCGAAGAATGTCCACAGAAGCATTAATACAGCGATCACGCCGTAAATCGTAGTTACGATGATCCATGCTTTTCTGTCGCCGCCCATCAGACGGATGAATGGAAGTGTCAGTGCTGTAATGATCAGGTTTCCGATCGGTGACATAGACATACGGAAAAGATTCAGCTTTGCCAGATCCTGATCATCGTTTGTCATTGTCGGTGCCAGTGAAGAGTACGGCAGGTTCAGTGCTGTGTAGCATACCGTAGTACAAAGGTTATAGGTGATAAAGATGTATGCCGCCTGAACTGCTGTCGAAGAGTTGCCCGGGACGCAGACCAGAAGGATCGCGCTTATAGCGTATGGAATAGCCATCCAGAGAACCCAGCATCTGTATTTTCCAAGTTTTGAATTAACCTTATCTGTGATCTGCGCCATCATCAGATCAGATATGCCGTCAAAGATTCTGGATGCCAGAAGGATCGTTCCTACGAGTGCCGCGGAAACGCCGGCTACATTCGTGTAAAAGTAAACCAGAAGACTGGATGTGATCGCGAATACGACGTTACATGCTACATCTCCCATGCCGTATGCGATCTTTTCGATTAAAGTTGTTTTATAAACGGTCCTGGCTGGTGCCGTGTTTGTACCGTTCGTGTTTGCCATGTTTCATACCTCCCTTGATTTCTCAGATCATCAGTTTTGTTATCTTCGCCGCTGCAGGTCCGCAGCCGCTTCACAATGCATTGTTTTTTTGTTAATGTTATTTTAGATAAAAAAAACTTATTCAGATATTCTGTATGATTCCGGTTTATATCGGATTTTTTCCTTTTTCAGATCCTAAAAACGGAATTAAAAAAGATCCGATGACAAAAAACTGATATTGAGAAGTCAAACAGCGGATAGCACCGGAAGATTTGTTCTTATATTATTAAGGAAGGTATTGCAGGAAGCCCTCTACTCTTTGTGAGAAGCAGTCCTTCTTACACGATAAAACGGGTGATCAACAGGAAAGGAAAGATCATGCAGGAAAAACAAAACGACTCTAAGATCGCATTTCATGTCATGCAGAAGCAGGAGACCTTGTTTCGTATAGACCGCAATCTCAACCTGTTTTTCGGTCTGAGCGGAAAGACACGGATCTTCATATATGAAAAAGAATATGTATTATCGGCAGGAGGACTTCTGGCCGTGAATTCGGAGAGATTATTCCGCGTGTCCTGCATTGATTCATCGGTGATCATGCTGCAGATCCCCCGTGACATCATGCAGCTGACCGGTACTTCCGATGTCTATACTTATCATTGCTACACCCGGGACAGCAGCGAGCTGCTGCCGGAATATCAGCATATGCGGGAGCTTTACGCCGCTCTTTTATATGAATATCTGCAGAACCGCCATGAAGTATCCAGATCCCTGAACAGCACGCTGATGCAGCTGCTCCAATACCTTCCCGAACATTTCGGAGTCAAAGGCGACGGGAACGGCGTTGATCCGAAAACGGAATTTATTATTCGCTATATTGACGGGCATTGGAATGAGGAAATATCTCTGTCATCCCTGGCTTCGGAAATACATTTTTCATCCAGCTATCTGTCCAGATTTTTCCAGAAAACTACAGGAATGAATTTTTCTTCCTATCTGAGAAAAGTACGAATGATCCACGCCCGCCAGATGCTCGCACAGGAAGACATATCCGTCACACAGATCGCGTATGACTGCGGTTTCCGCAACGCCAGCGTCTTTATCGAGACCTTCAAACAGGAATATCAGATGACCCCCGGACAGTTCCGGCAGATACATCCGGCATCCGGACAGATGCAAGCGGGAGTTCTTTCTCTTCGCGATCAGCGAAGTGATCTTTCTGTTCTGCTGGTCCATATGCCTGAAAAACCCGAAAGCAAAGTGACTCTTCGGAAAGAATTTCTCGAGATAGACTGCGAAAAACGGGAGAAAAAAGATCTTTACTGGACCAGAATGCTGAATATTGGTTACGCACGGGAGGGACTGCTTTCCGACGTTCGTGAACAGATAAAAAGAGCACAGAAAGAGATCGGATTCAGATATTTCCGTTGTCACGGACTTTTAGATGATGATATGTATATCTATGGCGAAACCGCGGAAGGAAAGCCTATATTCTCTTTCTCTTACGTGGATCTGCTGTTTGACTTTGTGACAGGACTCGGAATGACGCCGTTTGTCGAACTCAGTTTCATGCCTTCCATACTGGCAAAGGAACAAACTCGTATTTTCGACCGCCCTTCTGTCATTTCCGGCTGCTCCGA
>OCVV010680350.1_pt1 | contig 9994 bp, 22 predicted proteins | sample 1539721 | NCBI WGS metagenome assembly OCVV01 (sample SAMN02144230, study PRJEB22623) | gut metagenome | biome: sheep rumen | host: Ovis aries | place: New Zealand
GCCAGTCAGTGCAGAAGTAATTGATGCGCTGATAGAGGCTGACCTCAACGATGAGCCGTTCACATATACCAGTGTGCCGCAGGGCTACGATGAACTGGAGTATGAGTACCGCCGATATGCCAAGATGAAAGCGGAGGCGGAGCAGGGCATTGAGCAGGTCAAGACACGGCTCATGGAACTTATGAAGCAAGAGAACTTGCAGACCATCAAGTCGGGCTATTATACGGTGTCGTATATCCCCGAAAAGGTGGGTAAGCGTTTTGATTCGACCTTGTTCAAGAGTGAGAACAAAGAACTATACAACAAGTATATGAAAGACAGCGTTACGGCTGCATCAATTAGATTTACTGAAACTAAAAACAAATAATCATGAGAGTATCAATCAAGCAAAAAGAGGGTGACCAGTTCTTCATTGAACTGCCCGTATTGCCGAGAGTCGGCGATGAGATTTTCCTACACACTGACACAGGAAACCACAGCCTAAAGGTCACAGATGTGATTTTCTATGCTGACAAGATAAAGACATCAACAGGCGAAGACTTGTATATGTATGACAATCTGATTGCATTATTCGTTGAACGTAATTACTGATATCATTATGGCTAATCAATTAACAGGAAGAATTGAAGTGCTGGGACAGACCCAGCAAGTTGCAAGCAAGAGCGGCAATACATTCAGCCGCAGGGAATTGGTGTTGAACTGCGCACGTTACGACCAGTATACAGGTAAACAAGTAAGCGAGAACCATCCGCAGTTCGAGTTTTCGGGCAAGGCGTGCGAGAAACTGGATGGACTGAAAGTCGGTGACGTCATCGTGGTATCCTTTACCTTGCAGGGTAGCTGGTATGAGAAAGACGGTGTAAGAAAGAACTTCACCCGAGTTATCGGCTACGATGTGGAGGTTAAGGAGACGAAGCAAGCGGTGACAAGTCAGTCACCAGTAGCGGACAACATACCACCTACACCTCCGATGGATAGACTACCGTGGGACTAATTATGTGTAGCTATGGCACTATTTGACCTTAATAACAGCTACGATGTTGAGAAGTTCCGCAAGAGAGTTGCGGTGCTTCTTGACAAGGGCTGCCAAGTAGAACTGAAAGAAAAAAAACCATTAAGGACTCTCAGCCAAAACGCATACGCCCATGTTTTGATAGGATATTTCGCAAGCGAGTTTGGTCTCTCAATGGAATCTGTGAAATATGATATATTCAAGAAACTATGCAATGCTGATTTATTTATTTGTAAAAAGAAAAACAAGAGAGGGCAGGAAATAGAATATATTAGAAGTAGCAGTGACCTTGATACGGAAGAATTTAGTTTGGCAATAGATAGGTTCAGAAACTGGTCTGCCTCTGTTGCAGGTCTTTATCTGCCTAATGCTAATGAAGAAGATGCTTTGTTTTATGCACAACAACAAATTGAAAAAAATGGAGAATTTATCTAAAGAAGTTTGGAAAGATATCAGAGGTTATGAAAGCAGATATCAAGTCAGTAATATGGGGAATGTAAGAAACCTTCATTATTATAGCAAAAATTTAACAACAAAAGATAATGGTGTTCGTGAAATAAAGAAGGTATTAAAATCAACTGGGTATTATGTAGTCTCTTTACATAAAAACGGCAAACAAAAACAGATTCATGTTCACAGACTGGTAGCTGAAGCATTTATAGAAAATACCCAACAATTACCAGTTGTAGACCACATAAACACCATCAAAACAGACAATAGAATTGAAAATTTAAGATGGGTAAGTATTAAGGACAATGTTAACAATCCGATATCTTCGGAGAGAAGATTAAATACACTTAGGAAACTATTGGTAGGCAAGTTCGGAGTTTTGGCAAATAAACACCGAGCAATAGCCCAGTATAATTTGAATGGGGAATTTATCAAGTTATGGGAGTGTATGTCTGATGCGTGGAAAGAGTTGGGTATAGATAGCGGTTGCCTTACAAGAGCCTGTCAAGGCATACATAAAACTGCTGGTGGCTTTATTTGGAAATACATTAACAATGAAACTAAGATTGAGACAACATGAGGTGCAGTTGATTTCCGATGTGCTAAGCCAGCATATTAGACTGATGAAGCACGCAGGGGTCAGCTACACGGGACAGATACCATACAAGATTACCTATGATAAGATACGGGAGCAATACAAGAAACAAGTTCGGGGCAAGGAAGTTCCGAAACGAGTGGGGAGAGTGGGCTTCAAAAGCTGAATTTTGGCGGTTTGCAGAATTGATGGAAATGCAGCGCAAGGGGCTTATTTCGGGGCTACAACGGCAAGTAAAGTTCGAAATAATACCAGCTATTAGGGTGCAGAAAGAAATCGCCTTGAAAACGAAAACAAAGGTTGTCGAGAGGGTGGAGGAAAAGGCTGCACACTATACCTGTGACTTCCAGTACACGCAGGATGGTGTGCTGGTAATCGAAGACGCCAAGTCAGAGGCTACACGCAAGGAGAAAGACTATGTCTTGCGCCGTAAGCTGATGAAGCACCTTATACAGGAGCAGAACGAGGTAGCAGGGCGTGAGGTGATGCGGTTTAATGAATGGGTATCAACGGGGAAACGTAGGAAAAACAGCGACAAATAGAAATATTGTACAGAAAACAATAAAATTATTTATTTTTCTTTTGTGATTATCAGAAAAATATGTAATTTTGGCAAGTAGATTAAAACACTTGGTGCAACAAGTGATGAGATATAAGGCTGGAACAGCAGCCGTAACAGGGTATTATTTAATCTTGGTTGCACACAAGGTTATTTAATACCCTAATTTTTTTAACAAGAAAGGTATTCTACCACAGGCTCTCGCAGCCAGATAAGTCGCAAGGGGAAAACTGATAAACAGAGCAATCAGATGGGTGTAAAGCTGAGAATGAGCGCAGGAGCGTTACCTGCCCCCTTGCCAATAGTTAAAAAAAGAAGTAATATGATGCAAGTATTTTCGACAGAGTTGGCAGAGTGTGAGGGCATATATGGTGCAGTCATCATCCAGCGTCTTGCCTATGTCATAATGAAGCGTAAGGCTTCCGAGAACCACATGGAGGGGTATGCAGAGCATAAGTACTGGTACACTACTGGCATTATGGGCTTGCTGCGTGACCTACCATATATCAGCTACGGGCATATCAGAGGAACGATAGACGGGCTGGTAAGCAGGGGACTATTGCAGAAGATAGTATTCAAGCAAACGAAAGAGCGAGGGCGCAGACCTAACTGGTACACGTTCACGGCTGACGGGTGGCGTATGCTGTATGAGTTTCACATAATATAACAGGCAAGATAATGGAACTTAAAGACAAGAACTTCATTTGTATTCCATCATTTATGAGGAAAGAACATGACCTCAAAGGTAATGATATGATTATTGCTTCAATTATCTATGGTTTTTCACAAGACAGAAAAACAAGATTTACGGGTTCATTGCAATATCTTCAAGAATGGACTGGACTAACTAAACACGCAGTAATTGATGTTCTTAAAAAACTGGCAGAGAAGAAGATTATCGTAAAAAATGAGGAATATATAAACAAGGTTAAGTTTTGCAGTTATTCATATAACTTCACCAGTAGTGAAGAAACTACACCAGTAGTGAAGAATGACAATAAAAAGTGGTGTAAAAACTTCACTGGTGGTGGTGAAGAAACTACACCTAATAATATAGATATAGATAATAAAGATAATAATATACTTACTGACGTAAGTAGTACAGACGACACGCAGACCGAACAACAACCAAAAGACAACGAAAAGACAGCGTCAGCTATACCCGAGAAGAAAGCTAAGAAGCTGGAGAGTTCAGATATAGCGGCGGCGGCTGACCCAGCGTCACGGTATGGGAAGTTCCTGCTATGGATGAAACAGGACACGCCATACTGCTACAAGAACCTAACCCTGCCAACGGAGAAGCAATTTGAGAAGCTACTTAACGATTACGGGGGCGAGAGCGTCAAGGACATAGTAGAGGAAATAGAGAACCGAAAAGACAAGCGTAAGAACTATTCCAACCTCAATTTGACGATAAGAAACTGGATGAAATATCGAGAAAGCAAAAAACAATAGACCTATGGAACTATACGACATTGAACTGGAGAATGTGGTGGTAGGTTCGCTGATAAGCGATGCGAAAGCCTACGACGAAGCGAAGGAACTGCTCAACGAGGACTGCTTCCATGTCACGCAGGACAGGCAGCTATACAAGTGCGTGGTAGAGATTATCGAGAGTGGACGGGATGCGGACATCATGGCGGTACACTCGCAGATGATTGCACACGGCTGGAGTTGTACGGTGGCGGACATAGCGAAGATATGCAGCCAGCGTTCGTTCAACATAACGCAGCAGGCGGCGGCACTGCTCGACCTGTCAGTGAGGCGTAAGATGGTGGCGATGGCGGAGCGTATAAAGGTACAGGCTGCTGACCGCTTCACAGACCCTAACGAGATGGTGAGCGAGTACACCAGGCAGATGGATGAACTATACAGGCAGGACAGCGGAGGAATAGTGACCCTTTCCGATACCCTGTATGAGTTGTCTAAGAACATGGAGCGTAACATAGCCAACACTGGAGGCATGACAGGGACGCCGACGGGCTTCAAGAAATATGATGACGTGAGCAACGGCTTGCAGCAGGGCGACCTTATAGTGATTGCTGCGGAGAGTTCGCAGGGCAAGACTTCACTGGCGATGAACATAGCGACCAATGCGGCGATGCAGGGCGCAAGGGTGGCAGTATATTCGATGGAGATGTCAAGGATGCAGCTTGCGGCTCGTATGGTGTCGGGTGAGAGCGATGTGTCATCTTCCAGCATACTATACCACCGATTGAGCGAAGCACAATACCTGTCAGCTACGGAGGCGGCGAACAGGCTGGCGGTGGCAAAGATATTCTTCGATGACAGGGCAACATCTTCGATGGGTAACATACTGGCAAGCATACGGCACTTGAAGCGAAAGGAGAACATAGACGGTGCTGTGGTGGATTACCTGCAACTGCTATCCCTGTCACAGCGTAGCGGCTCAACGGATGAGCAGGCACTGGCGGAGTATGCACGCCAGTTGAAGAACATAGCGAAGGAGTTGGGTATATGGGTCATCGCATTGTCGCAACTGAACCGTGACAAGCTGAACCCCGAACCGAACAACAACAGACTGCGTGGTAGCGGTCAGATACTGGAGGCGGCAGACGTGGTGATGCTCCTGTACCGACCCGAGGTATACAACAAGGACAGATACCCCGAACCGTTCCAGTATGTCAAGACGGATGGCACGGCGATGATAACTATCAGCAAGGGGCGCAATATAGGACTGATGCAGTTTATTGTGGGCTTCGATGCAAGGCATACGAGGTTCTACGACATAGACGAGCAGTCGGACGAGTGGAAGCATCCCAATATTGCGTTGATACAACAGGAGGAAAAGAGGGAGCAGGCTAGACGTGAGGAAAAGGAGAAATTGCCATTCTGATGCGATTATGGAGACGAGAGACGAATTGATTAAGCAGTGCAAGGATAGCTGCGAGAAGCGAGACATACAGGGCGTGGTGTCTGTCCTCGCATCGCTATATGGATTATGGGATAAGGAGGGCATGAAATGAAGATGACGATATACTTCGCTACCAACCATCCCGACACCATACGCAGGATAAGGGTGAAGTTCGGTATGCCGCAGACAGGTATGACGGTGAACGGCGAACAAGTGGCGGACATCAAGGACGAGGACTTGCCACTGCTGCAAGAGGTCGAGAAGTTAGGATTTATTCAGATAAGGAACAAATGACGAAGATAGTAGTTGATTTAATGACAGGCAGGGACGAACGATACATCGCTACCCTGCGTATAGAACCAGCATTGAACATGATAACAGGTTACTATGGTGACCGACCAGTGGTGAGCGTTGGCGCATTGTGCAAGGAGATAGAGAACAGGAGACCGACATTGAGGGGTAGGGACTACAAGGTTCTGCCTTGCAATGATAACTATATTCTAAATTACGATTGATTATGAAAACAGCATTATTGAAGAAGTTGAGAACGGAGGCGTACAATATGTACGGCATTAAGGGTTTCATCGAACTGGGTGGAGGCGGTGGCGTGTACATCGTAGGAAACAGGGAACTGACAAATAAGAACGATGTGGCGGAGTACACATTGAAAGCTGCACGCAGGAGACTGGGCGATATGCGTAAGGAATACTGCAAGAACAGGGTGCAGGAGTTGAGGAATAAGTATGACCGAGAAAACAAGTATATGAGATTATGAGCAAGTTATCATTATACGAAGTCATGTTTGAGGGCAAGAAAGAGCATACCTGCGAGAATTGCATCCACGAAGATATATGCGAGGCGTACAGCAATGTCGCACCGATGGATGATAGTGGAGACTGTGAAACATGGGAAGAAAAGGAGGACTGAACTATGAAGTTTATACAGACTGCACCAACAGGCGGTGATGAGACTGCTCCATTTGTAGTACTTGACTATCAAGCTAAGACAGTAGCTGAGTTTGTCAATGAGGTGCTGAAAAATAATAGCGAATGGGGCAGCTTTACCGTCAAAAGAGAAAGGGGTGAATTTAATGCCAAACAATTTGTATTAGATTTTTGGGATAGAACTTACGCAGAATATGCACAAGGAAAGTTGAAAAGTGAAATGCCTGCAAGCTGGCATGAATTAAAGATTGAAAGAATCTGTGCGAGTGGAGGATGGTCAAATATGGACTATTGTATATATACGAAAGAAGAAAAGGAGGACTAACAATGGATAGCAAGAAGAAACAACAGTTGATTGACTTCGGTAAAGGATGGGTGGAACGAGATATATTTTCTGTTGAAGTTAATGAAGATAAGGGAAAGTATGTAGCTGGAATTTATTACGGCGAACACTACACTGAGACCGACCATTACAAAAGAAGAGACCATGCTCTGTGTGAAGCGAAAGGCTATCTTGAAGGTATCAAGATTCAAATAGATGGTTGTCTTGAATATATTGACAAGGAATTAGAAAAGGAGGGCTAAAAATGGCAAGAGTTGTGATAGAGATTAATGGGGAGCGTCACATACTGACGAAAGACAAGGGGTCATTTGAACTGGAGTGCGTCAAATGTTCATTGACGGACAAGTGTAACAGGCTGGAGGCTATATGCTCAATATTCAAGGAGCATGGCGGCAGCTATCATTTTGAGAGGGAGGACAAACAATGACGGTAAAGGAACTAATAGGGTAGAATATGGTTTTTTTAGATGAACAAAACAGGTTGAGTATTGCTGTGCAAAAAGATTGTGATATGGATAGCTATTTGAAAGGATATGCGGAAGCAATAAGAGATGTACAGCGTTGCATTAAAAGCAAGCCAAACAACAAGGAGAGGCTTGAAATGGTCTCGAATTTTTGCAACAAAATATGTGGAGAGTTAAAAGAAAATGAGTTACAGGGTACGCAGAGGAAGCCTCGCAGACGATACCACCATATTGAAAATACGATGGTGTAAGCTGCACAGGTCGGAGTATTGGGACAAGTGCTGGACGGCATGGGCTGGGCGTGCTTTCATGCCCATACAATGCGAGGGGTGCGAGTTTTTCAACAAAAAATTTGCAGATACAAAGCGGAATGAATTGTTTTGCAGATAGATGAGCGATAAGATGTCAAAAAAGTACAAGTGTTTGTTTATCAAGCAGCCGTTCGCTGATGAGTTCGCCAAAGGACGCATGACCGTTCACATCATGCCGAGACCGATAGCGTACAGGGGTGAGATAGTCATCTGTGCAGAGGACGGTAGCGGAGAGCAGTACGGTATGTATGACGGTGCATGGCTGGCAAAGGCGGAGATAGTGGACTGCATACCAGTTATAGAACTTACCTGTGAACAGATTACGCAGTCGGATATGATGGGACACCGTAGGAAAGCGTATGCGTTGATACTTGGCAATATCCGCAGACTGGTGGAGTTTCCCTGTCACGGGCATGGATTCGTGACGATGGAACTGAATGAGGATGACATGGTGGAATATCCCACACTTGTACAGCTTGACCGCAAGGGCTACGAAATGCTACTTACAGGCAGATGGAGAAAGAGATAGACATGAAAGAATATGCCCGTCTGCTGGAGGGTATGAAAGCGGAGGACATCATTGCCAGTGGAGCTTTCCGAAAGGCACTGACAGGCTATGCAGCCATAGAGGTGCGGCTGATGAAGCGGCACATACGGAGCAAGTTCCTCTCTACGGTGCATGGTGGGCTGAATACTGCACTGCGTATGGTGATGCGTGACGAGTGGAACGCCGACACCTTGACGGAGATATTCAGACAGGTCATTGAGAAGCGCAGCCTAAGACCAGCCAGTGAGCGTGAACTGGTACGGGCAATCTGCATGAGGGCATACGCCTCTGCGATGCGTGAGATAGTGGAAGATTTGAAAATGAAAATAAAATAGTTATGAGTGAGACGGTATTTGAGTTAAGCGTAGAGGTAAAGGAGCTGCCAATAGAGCTGCTCGTTGAGAACATGGGGCAGATAGAAGGAGTGCCTAAGAACCCGAGAAAGATAAGCAGGGAGAAATTCAGTGCTTTGTGCGAGAGTATCAAGGAAAGCCCCGAGATGAAGGTGCTTGACGAGATAAAGGTTTACCCGTTTGAAGGCAGATATGTCATCGTAGGAGGGACGCACAGATATAAGGCATACAAGGAACTCGGGTGGAAAGAAGTGCTGTGCAAAGTCCTGCCGAGCGACACCCCGAAGGAGAAGCTGAGGGAGTACGTCATAAAGGACAACATGAGTTATGCGGAAAATGACATGAAATTGCTCAAGGATTGGGACTTGAAAGAGCTGGCAAAATGGGATGTGCCAATGAACCTCAAAGGAGGCGGAGAGAAAGGGATGACGGATGGAGAGGTGAAATTTACTGAGGTATTGGGAGAAAGCCACAACTATGTGGTTCTGTATTTCGATAATGAGGTGGACTGGCTGCAGGCGCAGACGTTGCTGGGGCTTGAAAATGTTCAGTTAAGAAGCACGGCAAGGGGAGGCGTGAATGTGAACGGCAAAAAATCGGCATAGGCAGAGTTTTGAGAGGGGCAGATGTATTTAATAGACTTTTCGGAGAAAACGGCTCACAACCTAAAAAAACGGAGGAATAACATGAACATATCAGTAAATGCACCAAGTTACAAGAGGGCGAGCAATGTCTTGACGCTGGACTATCTGCCTTTCTGCCGTATTTGGGTGGATTGCAAGGAATATGATGCATACAAGAAGCATTATCCCGACAGCGACATTGTATCCTGTCCCGAGGGTGTGCAGGGGAATTTGTGCAGGGTGAGAAATTGGATACTAAAAAGCGAGTTTGAGAGGGGCATGGATGTGGTGCTGATAATAGATGATGACCTCGGGGCGGTGGAGAGGTTCGAGGAGGAAAGCGATACGGGGTATGCGTATAAAAGGGTTACGGTGGAAAAGGATGAGTTCCTGCCGTTCTTGGAGAAGTACTCGATAATAGCAAAAGATTTTGGTGCGAAGTTTTGGGGCTTGAATTGTAACCCCGACCCGATGGCTTACAGACATAACAGCCCGTTTTCTACGGTCAGCTATATAGGAGGACCATTCCAGTGCTTTCTGAAAGGAAACAGGTGCTGGTATGATGAAAATCTGCCGTTAAAGGAAGATTATGACATGACGTTGCAGCAGTTGAATTTGGAAAGGGTGGTGCTGAGGGTGAATGCCTACCATTACCTTTGCAAGCAGAGCGAGAATGTAGGAGGGTGTGCGACATATAGGAACAGGGAAAGGGAGCGTGAGCAGTTCGAATTGTTGCAAAGGAAATGTGGCAGTAAGATTGTCAAGGAGGACAGCTCAAACAAAGGAAGAACGGACAAGCAGAAGATGTTCGACTACAACCCTATAATCGTGGCACCGATAAAGGGTATTTAATTAGTAATAATACACATGAGATTATGGGAAAGGGCAGAGTAGAAAATTTAATAAACCCGAAAGACAG
>OCVV010645504.1_pt1 | contig 9993 bp, 18 predicted proteins | sample 1539721 | NCBI WGS metagenome assembly OCVV01 (sample SAMN02144230, study PRJEB22623) | gut metagenome | biome: sheep rumen | host: Ovis aries | place: New Zealand
AATAAGGTTCTTATTATCATCACAGTTCTTTAATGCTATTCGGTATAATAAATGAACACCATTGCCGCTATAGCCAAATATAGGTTGTTCAAATCCTATGCTTTTTAAAAACTGATATATTTTGTTGCCAAGGTCCTTCGCCATCTGAACCTGCTCATTTGTTGAACTAGTGTCTGTAGGCCTACGAGGATCCAAGTCAATCATGATATAGTCGTAAGCACAGATGTCATTGTCTGAGGTAGTGGCTTTTGAGTACTGCATCAGCTTGTCTTTTTGCTGTCTGTCATAGCAAGCTTCATTAACAGAGTTGACTGAAAAGTAAACATTAGCACCAGTTAAATCAATCTTTTTAAGCTCATCCAACATCACGTCTACATCGCGGAAGTATCCGCTATAATTCTTTTTGCCTACCCCAAGTATGCGAATTTCAAATATCTCACCATTAGGCTTTAAGATTGCTAAAGACTTCCTGATTTCTGCTTCATCATAAAATTCCATATATCCCCCTTATTGGAGTCCATGTTCTTCCTCGTACTTCTGCTGTTCTGTTCTCCTGTCGTATGTCTCATACTTCTCTCTTATGTCGCTTATCTTAGGACAGTACCTCATAGTCTTTATTAAATCTATTACAGCTTTATCAACCCACTTGGCTTCAAGGTCACGCAGACACTCATACCACAAATCAAATGTGTAATGCTCCTGAAAAGCCTCTCTCGGATATGCTGCCTTAAGTTTGTTTGCAATAGCAAAAAATTCATTCTGTTCCAATTTCCCCACCCCCATATATATTATTTGAGCCAGTCAAGCGGTAATGCACTACTTGTTGGCTGCTCGACTTCTTTTTTTCTACTATCGTTATAATTACCCTCTAAGACTTTCGGGAAGTTACTAGGGCATATCAGCCAGTCGAAAGTAAAGCCTGTCCACGGTTTCTTTGTTTTACCCTGTAGGAAAGAACTCTGCTTTACCTCTTCCATACATTTGAAGAAAGACTCTTTCCCATATTCTTTTATTCTGGCAGAAACCATTGTGGCTCTCTTACTTCTTATGCCATTGATCTTAGGTATACCCAAAGGAACCATCTCATTGTTCCATGCATCAACAATATCCTGATGAGTTCCTTTTTCCCCCTCAATAAAAGTAAGAGGTTCCTTCTTTAACGCTTTTTCCAGTTCTTTAATCTGCTCTGGACTTGCGTCTATTTTAGGAACCGCTGTCATCATTTCTAGGCAGTCAGCTATCCTTTTTAACTGAACTGCTATCTCTGTTAAATTATCCATTCCCCAACATACTCCTTTCTTTTTTTGAAAAGGGCAGGAGTAGCAGCCTGCCCTAAACAGAGGTAAAAACTACCCATGGCGAACGGGTAGCAGCAGGAATTAAGGACTTGCACCTTATCTATGGTTATTCCCCTATTTCTCTCATCAGCACTCCGACTTCATCGGAACGTGTTCTCTGCTTGAAGAGTGTCCTATTACCCACACCTACCCACGTAGGCTGAATCGGCTCTTCTTCATATCCCTGCAGCAGCCCCTGTCGGATTCGAACCGACACATATGGGAACCAAAATCCCAGGCCTTAACCTTTTGGCGAAGGGGCGGCATTTTGCTCTTGTTGTCGCACAAGATATGTTATGTATACATGTTGTAAGCGCTGATCACCACTCGGACCAGTTGGAGTATGATGTTCCAAGACAGGAAGTGCCTTACATCCACAGCTTGGAATATTTAGTTGTTGTGGCTTCAGTTCTTTTCACTAGCAAGTTCTACGTACTTTAGCCAGTTCTCACAGAGGGCGCGACCCTCTGACTTGCGTTTTACTATCCTGCCATTGCAGGCCCCTTCCTCTTGGCGGACTTCTGCAATAGTTTTTCCATGGTTAACTATTGCTGGCTTGCCACAACTATCTATAACTTTTACAAAATTATCTTCCCTACTGAACAAGGAACTTCAACATACCTTACAAACTCCAAAGTTCCAAGCTCAATCGTGCATACATAAGGTTCATTGATCAGCCCCATCATTCCCGGCTTATAGGTGAATATACACTGCGCAGTATTGGTTGTTATCTCACTGCTCCCTTGGGTATTGGTAACTGGGTATTCAACGTAGAACCCCTCGACCATCTGGTCACTGTCTCTATCTTTTGCCCTGAATATTGGTATCTGCATACTGCACCTCATCAGTTAAAAGGCAACTCTTCAGGGATATTGTCAGGAATGCTCATGAAATCATTGTTATTCTGCTGTGCCGGCTGAGAATTGTTCTGCTGAGAACCATTACTAGATCCTTTACTTCCTACGAACTCAGCCTCATCTACGTAGCAATCCAGCGTGTAAACTTTGCCGTTCTGACCTTCATAGGATCCACTCTGCATACGACCAGTAATACCAATCATGTCGCCTTTCTTAAAGTACTTCTCAATAAACTCTGCACTCTTGTCAAAGGCAACACACGGGATAAAATCACTGTCATAATTACCTTCGTTATTCTTGTATTTTCTCTGTGCTGCAACCGTAAATCTTGCAATTGTTTTGCCATTCTGTGATGTCTTAATATCAACATCACGTACAATTCTTCCAACTAAACTCAGTTTGTTCATGTTGTTTCTCCTTTATTGATACTTAAAACCTTTCCATTTGTTATAAACTAAATCTTCTTCATTCCAATCTGGATAAATCGATTTAAGATATTCCTTTGCCCGCTCACGATACAATTCTTTAGCCTGTCCCTCGTCAAGCTGTCGGTGGCAACTACGGCAAACGGTCAAAAGGTTTTGAGGAATACCTAACCCTGCCTGACTTCTTCTTATGTAATGAGCCTCGCCCCGAACTCCATCCGTGGTATGGCAGAATACGCATTGATGATTATCCCTAGTTTCTACTTCTTCACGGATCTTCGGTGGTATCGATGTCGCTTTTGTTCTGTCGTGCATACTTTTGCTCCCATAACATAGCCATATGCGCAATTTCTTCTGGCGTCGCAGTTTCTATATCTTGTACTTTGCACTCCTCTATTGTGCCCTGGATTAGTTTGGCCATTTCGGTTGTGTCGTATGTGTGACTACCTCTATACACCCTATAGAAGAACACTGGCTTACCATTTTCCTCTGAAACTTTCACACACTTAGTATGAATAGTTTCAAGCTCCATCATGTAATCCTCAGGGGCATTGGTTTTATATATAAGAGGAACTCCCTCTTCGATATACATAACCCGGCCGTAATCAGCTATCAGGTGATTTTTACATCGAGCCATTGAGATTCCAAGCTTTTGACGGAGCTTGTCACATAAGACGTGAAAATAAGCATTGCTGTCGAGGCTCCTGTGCTTCTTCTCTTTGTGCTCTTCTAAATCCCATTGTTTTGCTTTGTCCTGCTCCATAAGGAATGTTACAATCTCAAGTGCTGTGCCCGTCATTGTGCTAAGAACTCCTTATAATCATTTAGCGTTTTCTCAATCTCGACCTGCATAACATCTAATTCAGAGAGTCTAACGTCAGTTTCGTCCATAATATTGTTATCATTTACAGCATCAGCTTCTGCCCAAATACTTTTGTAGTACCCACGTACAAGCTCAACACCTTTAAGAGCTTCTTTCGCATCTGTATACTTGCAAAACACTTTCAAATCAAACATAACCACACCTCTTTATGCTGTTTTGTTTTTCATAGCAGTACTGTAGGCAACTGCTAATTGTTCGCTACTGAGTGCGTCAATAGAATCAGCCTTGTAGAAAGTTAAAAGCTTCTGAAGATTGTCTCCGTTAAAATGATTTTTGCAGACACCTATCATTTCATCACGTGAAGGATATCCTGGGATAGGGCCATTCTGTGCAGGTGCTTGCTGTTGGATCTTGGCTGTCTCCTGTGCTTTAACTGCCTGTTTAGGAGCTGACTGTGTGTTGTATGTCGTGTACTCCTGTGAAGCATTCTGATCAGGGTCATCACCAGTAATAATCTTGTAAGCTTTAAGAAGTGAATACTTATCTGAGTATGTCATGGCCTTTCCGGGAGCCTTATCCTGTGTATCAACACCATCACCGTAGGAAACCATGTCTATAAACTCGTCTGTCTTATCCATGTTTACGAAGCGGTATGTGGTTGCTACTCTAAGAAACTGTGACTTACTAACAGAACCATCACTTTTAATATTCTCAAGTATTCCAGAGTCAATTATATTCCTCTCAAGAGGATATGAATACACTCCGTATTTAGCCTCAATAGGTTTCACTGCAGCAAGAACATCTGCTTCCCCCACTGCTTTGTACTGTGACTTGCCAAAACCTACATTAAGGTTCTTGGCTACTGCTGAGATCTCCTGTGTGATAGCCTGCATCTTCTGAAAGATGTTCATTGTCTTTACGTCCACAACAGTTACTTCAATGTTTTCTTCTGCTTTCTTTGTCGCCATGGTTACTCCCCCTTATCCCGGTATCTCTTCTACTTCTATTCCGTTAAGTCCACAGAAATCTCTGATAAACTTAATGTTTTCATTACCAACAACCTTGAAGTATATTACTTCCTCTTCCTTGCTTTCTGTCTTAGGAAGTTCTGCTGGCTTTTCTTCCTTAACTTCTACAGGTGTTTCTTCTTTCTTAGCAGCTTCTTCTTTGACCTTTTCTTCTGCAAGCTTCTTGGCTGCATTGTAATCGTTATTTTTCTGAATAGCAGCCTTAAGATCATTGCCAGCCTTTTTATATACTGCAAGACACTCTTCCTCGATTTCGGAACCAAGAGCTTTAATTACTTCGATATCCGACCTGACCTTTGTGACAGCTTCTGAGATATCAAAAAGAATATCCTTGTCACTGTATGTAGCATTATCCCACTTCTTTGTTGCCACAGACTCGTAAGGAAGGTATTCTGCAAAGTCACCTATGTTGGTGACGTACAGCTCGTGCAGATGTGCTTGTTTTTCCTCTATCCTCTTAGCCTCAAACTCCTTGAGCTTGCCATTGATCATATCAATTGGCTCGTCAATAACTGCAAGAACTTCCTTAACCTCAGCCTCAAAAGCGTCATAAGGCTTACTGAATTCCTTTTTAACACGCTTACGCTCATCATCAACAGCAGTTCTGATTTTTCTGAGAGTGGCAAGATCTGCTTTTCTTTCTTTAATATCAGCCTCTGTGATTTCAAGACTTGTGTAAGCTGTCATTTGAAGCTTTAAAGCTTCTTTAATTTCATCAAAGTTACACTTGATTATGCCGGGCGATTGCTCGACTTTGACCTGTAATTCTTCCATACCTTTTTCTCCTTTTAATCTTTATCCACATCTTGTGCTTGACTTTAAAAAAACACAAGATGTTGACTTTTGTTATTGTCTGTTATATTATAAAAGTGTAGGGGGAATAAATCCCCGAGAAGAAGGGAGATAAAGCCTTCATGTTTAATATTATCGCTTGAGGCATCTGCTTTGTGACTGGGAATCCGGAGCAGGTGCTTCTACTTTTATATTATACAAATTTGTGGTCTTTGAAGAAGACAACACGACCACCACAAGCAGGACAAGACTTCTCCTGTACCACACTTGAATAGAGCCGTTTTTCTGTTATTACTATCTTCTCTTTTGGGAAAATTTTATTGCACCTTGAACATTGATAAAGGTGCTCAGATTCTGATTTCATACATTACCCCCAACCAACAGCCTAATATAACTATATCATAACTGTTAATTATTTGCAGTGTACAAAACTCTACGAAATTACCCGCTGAGTTTTATGCATTTTAGACAATCACCTCTGTCTATGCTATATTCCCCATCGTTAAACTTGACCTCAGAGTCTTTATACAATTCCATAGTATGCCCCTCAGCATCTTCCAGATAGAATATATCCTTGTCTTCTGATATGTGATCAATATCAAAGCGGTAACTATCTCTTCCCACTGGTGTAACATTTAGAACGTCTACCGTTGCAAAGCCTATAGTTTCAATCATTTCTGCTACTGTCATATTCCAAAATCCCCCAAAAACAAATAACAAACAACCTATAGCTACATTTTAGAACGTTTGTTCGATATAATCAAGTGTTAACTATATTTTATTCCAAGTCTGTGTCAATGTAAATTGTTAATTTTTAACAGTTATTACAGAGAAAAAGAGTGAGATTTTCTCACTCTAGGTATTTCTCATATTTTAGCAGCCATCTTCCTACGGCTTGTATCTCGCCGTACCTTACCTTCATTTCATCCCTGCATAATCGCATAGCCTTGCGAGGGTCAGTTTCTTTCTGCTCCAACATAACCCTTTTTATGAGGTCTATTCTCCCGGACTCTATTAGATGGCCATTCAAAAAGGCTTTGGTACCTGCTCTGTCAGAAATTCTTCTTAGTTTATTGACAATATTGTAGGCCTTTCTGCGATCAGAAGAGTCTGCTTTAACATTATAAAGACTCTTGATGATGCCTGGTTCATCCTTGAATTTAACCTTCTCGTACTTTTCGGCAGATGCATTTGGTGGATAATAAAAGTATTCGTCTGCTGATTCCTGAGCTATAGCAACAAGCTCAGAAGGAACAGAGAGGACTCTTCCCGATCTTAAAGTAACGGTATTGTCGTGAAACTGGCTCAGTTGAATATCTACTAGGTCCATGCAGCCAACACCGCCAAGCCCCTCAAATACAGCAAATAGAACAAACTGTTCCACAGGATTTTCAAGTAGATGAACCTGTTTCATTAGGTTCTGCCTGGAAATAATCTTATCCTCTGAAAGGCTTTTGTTTACACAATCCAAATACATTTCATTGGTAACTTCTTCGTAATGATTAAGCTTATCTGTTACACCATTCTCCTTGATACAGTAATATGTGTATCTGCGAAACACGCTGGTTCCCATCATAAGTGTTTCCATAGATGGAGTGCAGAAGTGTTTAAGCATACCAATTATCTCGTTAATATTAAAATTGGAAAGATCCTTTTGCAATGCTTCTTCAACTGGCTCAGCCTGTTTAAAATACTGAGAAGCTACAGCTTCAATAGTTTTGTTGATTCCAGTATCCACCATTGTTTGAATAAAGGCCCGCTTTAAATCTTCGTTATACATCTGCGACCTCCTTCCATACAGCGTCTAAGCGAGATATATCTCTTTGGTTCAGCCTTGTGCTTATTTCAGTTTTTGCATTATCAGCAAAGGAATTTATCTTGTCAACCTCAAAGCAGCCTTTGTACATACAGTAAATAACGCAAATAGTGTATTCTCTGTCCCATCTGCTATCAAAGATAGTAGGATCATTTTCTTCAATCTTTCTAAAATCCTCGCTTATCTTTCTAGCCATGGCAATCTCTTCGCTTCTAGTAAGGTCTTGTTTTCCTCTAAGATATGTAAAATCAAAAACATTGGTAAGAACTGCAGTATCGATTATTCCACCATTGTTATTTATGATTCCTCTAAGTGCTCCACTGTTAAGCCTCTGGGCTATAATATTAGACATCTTATATTGGTTAAAGGTAGCAGAATCCGCTTTAGACATCTTGGTTTTTTGGTCTTCCTGCCATATAAACTGCTTAGCTTTCTCCTCACTAAATGAAACTATCCTAAGTTCCATTGTGTAATCAAAATCAGAATTATTATTAGTCAGTTCACTAATTGCAATGTATCTGTGATATCCATCCAGTATATCAAAATGACTTATGCTTGTTATAATGAGTTTATTCTCGTCTTCATCGTAGTCAAACTCTGCATCTTCCGGAAGATTAAGTGTTATCGTGTTAGGTATGTATGCATTTCTAGCAAAAGACTTTTTAATCCCTTCTACTGCTTTTCGGTTTAATGTTATCTTATAACTTTCAAAGATGCCACGATTAACCCTTGTCATGGTTCTTTGAGTATTCTCATTATAGTTAATGAATTGAGTATCTCTAAACAGCATAAGTTGCTTGGCAGTAATACTACCAAGCCACTGATCTTCTGCTACTTGAATAACATTAAACTCTATAGGAAATGTTATTTTTGATTCTTTTATTCTGTGCTTTGAATACTTTTTAATCTCTATAGGTGTAAAATAATTTTTAATAAGCCCCTCGTCCAGGGTATTCATTATTGCATACAATTCAAAATCACTTGCCGTGCTTATATGTGTCTTTTGAGATATAAGGTCGGATGCCTCTGAGAACGGAATATTATATTGCTTGTTTAAATCATCAGTAATAGCAATAATGTTTTTCTTGTAAGATGACAGATCCTTTTCAATATTTTTTAGCTGCCGCTGGATTGCCTCTTCTGCTTTTTCTCTTGGCTTAAGCATAATATACCTCGCAAATAGTTCACACAAATTGTCGCACAATTATGTGTCAACATAGTGACAAATTTACTGTACAACTCTAAGTATAGTATACTATTAACAGTTAATATATGCAAGTTGCTCCACGCTATTTATTCGATTACTGTTATATCTTTTATTATTACTGCCATGTATTTCAATGATTGCCCTCCGAAAGAATCTCATTGACCATAAATTTAAACTCATCTGCAAACTTAATGAAGTCAATATCTATTCCATTTATGCCTAATACCATACTAAGTTCACCGTCCTTTTGAATACACATCATATGTTTTTCCAAAGGACAAGGCGGCTCTCCTCCCATTGAGCAGTTGTGTTTACTGCAATATTCAATTCCTAGTTTCTGAAACTCTTGTGCTGTCATTTATCGTCCCTTCCTCTGCATCTTCGTCATATTTGTACATGTTTGGCTCAACATAACAATGTCTGCATATAACACCTTTTCTTGGTAAAGTTCTAATCTTGCAATACTTACAGTATTCAATCTCTTTATTTATGGCATCAGATACCTCACTTAGAGGACAATCATCAGCTTTTGTGCCATTGTCTATATTCTGTTCTACACAGTTTCCTGTGAGGTCGCAGAAATGATAGTTGTGCAGATCACAGTTAAAACAGCTATCAGGAAGTTTTTCCATATCTTTTATTATTACTGCCATTGCATACTCCTCACTTAATGCTCACCTCTTGCGCTTCGCCTTGGTTAATTTCTTCAATCTTGGCCTTTGTATATTTCACAAGTTCTTGCTGATTGTCAGAAAAGGTAATCACACTTGAGCAGGCATTTGTTAATCCCCGGTTCTGGGCTACCATATCAGCCTGTACTTTCCTGTCGTAGTTTAGCCTTGTCCTCATATTGAAATAATCTGTCAAAATCTCGTCTATAATTGGTTTTAGTTGTTCGTTTGTCATGTTTACTCCAATCCGCTAATCATTACAAAATCTTCTATGTCAGCCACCCACATGTTATTGTCAAAGGTGTTGTAAATATTGTCACAATCATCCTCATCAAGCAGCTCTGATAACTGCTCAGAGAAATCTTTGTCCTTGCTGCACAATCCGCTGATCGTACCATCTTCTCTCTGCCAGGTCTTAGATACTATATGGCTATCTACCTCTAATGTTTCTATGAATTTCCCATCTTTATATTCAACGCTATATTTCATTTTTGTCCTCCTTTAAGCTGTTGATTTTCTGTTGGATAACTGCTTTATACTCTGCTTTAATTTCAGGAACAGTTTTCCACTCTGCTTTTCTGCAAAAACAAATTTCGTCAAACTGTAAATCAATTTTCTCCAGCATAGCTATCATATCAGCCTTGGTGAAAATATCCTTTATAGTACACAGTTCGATAGCTTTTTTTAATTCACCGCAGGTAGCTTTATCTACTAGTCCACTCCATACTAAATGAGTTATGAAATTATCGCTGTCAATTAGTGCCATCTTTATTCTCCTTTAAAGCATTTATTTTCTGTTGGATAAGTTTGTCATACGCCCTGATACCTTCTGCAAAACTAGTACAATTCCCAATAGTAGGACGTATATTACTAGCTTCATCTTTTATCTCTGTCAGCATAGCCACAACTTCATCCTTAGTGAATACCTCTCCACCCTCATACATAAGCTGATAGGCTTCGTCAGTTTTAAGAGAAGAGATTGCATAAGCTAAAGAATCTCTCCACTCTGCACAGGCATCATCGGGCATTGAATCTGC
>OCVV011153409.1_pt1 | contig 9993 bp, 13 predicted proteins | sample 1539721 | NCBI WGS metagenome assembly OCVV01 (sample SAMN02144230, study PRJEB22623) | gut metagenome | biome: sheep rumen | host: Ovis aries | place: New Zealand
TCCTACGATGACGGCGGCGAAGCATGGGACTGGTCGGAACTTGGGAACGCAAATAATTAAAAAGAGGTTTTGGATTTGAGAAAAAGAAAAATTGCAGTATTTCTGACATCGGTAGTTATGGCGCTTTCAATGGCGATGCCTGCGAATGCTGGTGAACCTGATCCCGCCCACATAACAGACGGTCTGGATGTCGGAAAGTACGGTGATGTCAACCTTGACGGCAAGATCAATGTGAGTGACACTGTTCTGGCAAGCGCATATCTGGAAGGCAAACGCAAGTTATACGGTGAGAATTTAGCGCGTACCGATATCAATAATAACTTTATAATAAATGTGTCTGATGTGGTCAAGATAGCGGCGCATGTCAAGGGCATAAAAAAGCTGGGAACAATGGTTTACGGAACGTATAACTGGGTATTCCACAGATCTTTGGCAGACATGGGCGGATATGCCATTCAGACCGTGACTCAGAATGACGATGGGAGCAAGACATTTACGCAGTATATGCGCTACGGAAATGACTACCGTATGGACATCGCAAATTATATTGAAAATGTGCGAACTGTATCCTATATGTCATATGTGCTGTACAACGGAAAATTCTACACCATAGACAGGCTGAAAGATACATACAGTGTCGCACCTGCGAAGTCTGCAACAGTCGATATACAGGGTAAGATAGATGTTCTTCTCGGAAAAGGTCTGAAATACAAGGGCGAACGGTGGACGCTGGCAGGCAGTAAGATAACTTTATCAGATGACATAACTTCATATGAGGTATATGAGAGCAATACGGGTGATAACAGTTTTTATGTCTACAATTACTTCATTGAAAGTCTGTCAAGTATCGACCATTATGACAAGAACGGCAATGTTAAAAGCGTAGAGATCACCGATATACACGAGATCGACAGTCAATGGCTGGGTGAACTGCGCAAAGAAGGCGTAAAATTTGAATGACCTTAATAATGATAAAAGCCGATGCACTGCGCATCGGCTTTTTGTATTGCTATTTTTTGCCCGCAACAGATATACGGTTGACTGCCCTTTTGAGCTGTCTTTCCGCAAGGTCGAACTCTGTGCGGCTGGTCTGCGCTTTGAGCTGTTTCTCAGCCCTCTCTTTGGAGCGCTGGGCGCGGGCTACATCTATCTCATCAGACCATTCCACTGCTGAGGTAAGCACCGTTACACTGCCGTCCTCAGATACCTTTACAACGCCGTCAGAGATCGCCGCCGAACGGAATGCACCATCGATCTTTATCTTCATCTCAGCAGGCACAAGGCTTGCCACATACGGCGAATGATTTGCCAGTATACCCACATATCCTGTGGTCGTCTTCGCCACCAGCTGTTCGGTATCGTCCTGAAAGAATACCTTTTCGGGGGTCAGCACCTTTAACTTGAAAACTGCCATAGCTGCCGCCTTTCGTTATTCTTCTTCGGCGGACTTCTTCGCCTTCTCCACAGCTTCGTCTATTGTGCCCACAAACAGGAACGCCGACTCAGGCAGGTCATCATGCTTGCCCTCAATTATCTCCTTGAAGCCGCGTATGGTTTCCTTAAGAGGAACATACTTGCCCTGATAGCCTGTGAACTGTTCTGCCACAAAGAAAGGCTGTGACAGGAAACGCTGTATCTTTCTCGCTCTCGATACAGTCAGCTTATCTTCATCGGAAAGTTCGTCCATACCCATGATGGCGATGATGTCCTGAAGTTCAACATATCTCTGAAGTATCGACTGCACCTGTCTTGCCACCTGATAGTGTTCATTGCCCACTATTTCGGGGGTCAGTATGCGCGAGGTGGACTCCAGCGGGTCAACTGCGGGGAATATACCCAGCGAAGCTATGCTTCTCGAAAGTACCGTAGTAGCGTCCAGATGTGCGAATGTGGTAGCAGGTGCGGGGTCAGTCAGGTCGTCCGCAGGCACGTAAACTGCCTGTACCGAAGTGATAGAACCCTTATTTGTGGAGGTTATCCTCTCCTGCAAAGCACCCATCTCGGTCGCCAGTGTGGGCTGATAGCCAACGGCAGATGGCATACGTCCCAGCAGAGCCGAAACCTCAGAACCTGCCTGTGTAAATCTGAATATGTTATCAATGAAGAGCAGTACGTCCTGACCTTCCACATCGCGGAAATACTCCGCCATCGTCAGACCCGACAGACCAACTCTCATTCTCGCTCCGGGCGGTTCGTTCATCTGACCGTACACCAGAACGGTCTTGTCGATAACGCCCGACTCTTTCATCTCCCAGTAAAGGTCGTTGCCCTCACGGGTACGCTCACCAACGCCTGTGAATACCGAGATACCGCCATGCTGGTTGGCAACGTTGTTGATAAGTTCCTGTATCAGCACCGTCTTGCCAACGCCCGCACCGCCGAACAGACCTATCTTACCGCCTTTAAGATACGGTGCTATCAGGTCGATGACCTTGATGCCTGTTTCCAGTATCTCGTTGGCAGCAGTCTGCTCTTCGTATGTGGGAGGCTCACGGTGTATCTCCCAGCGCTCTGCATCTTCGGGCGCAGGCAGATTGTCAACAGGCTCGCCCAGCAGGTTGAACATTCTCGAAAGGGTCGCCCTGCCCACAGGTACGGATATAGCCTTGCCTGTATCAACAGCGTCAACGCCCCTTACCAGACCGTCAGTCGAGGACATAGCGATGCACCTTACCACATCATCACCGATGTGCTGTGCCACCTCGACCACCAGCTTAGTGCCGTTATTGTCTATTTCAAGCGCATTCAGAAGGTTCGGCATATGTTCTTTGTCAAAGCGCACATCAACGACCGCTCCGACTATCTGCACGACCTTGCCTATATTTGTGCTTTCCATCAGCTTTCTTCCTTTCCTATCCATGCCGCGCCCAAAACGCCGCACAGACCACGAATTGTGAATTATCAAGCTCTGCCGCAACAGCAAAGCATCATCTCAAACCGTATCATCAGCCCTATTTTATCTTCCGCCCACATCTCTCTCGTTTTCGTAAACGACCTGCCGCCCCGCCTGTGACAGCGAGCGACCGGAGGGAGCGTAAGCGGCCGAGGACTTATGAATTATCATTAAGGCTTGCCGAGCTTATCTCGGTTATCTCCTGAGTTATCTGTGCCTGTCTTGCGCGGTTGTAAAGCAGTGACAGCTTGTCGATCATCTCGCTTGCGTTGTCGCTGGCAGACTCCATCGCCGTTCTTCTGGCAGCCTGCTCACTGGCGAAGCTGTCAACTATGGCAGAATAGAGCATGCCGCCCATATATTCGGGTATCAGGCTGTCAAACACAGCTTCGGGCGAGGGATCGTATATGGTCATCGGGTGCTTTTTGCCCAGATATTCCAGATTTTCAACAGGCAGTATCCTGAGATGCTGAGGTTCCTGCGTCATCACCGAAACAAATGTGGTGTAGACCAGTTCCACCGCGTCAAAGTCGCCCAGCCTGAACCTTTCCACAACCTTATTGGCAATCATCATCGCGTCGATAAGTTCGATGCCCTCAGCTATCTGCGGGAAACCGTCTATCAGCTTGTATTCGCGCTTCTCAAAGAACTCAACAGCCTTTTTGCCTATTGCCATTATAACAGCCTCACCGCCGCTTGCCTGTATCTCATCAGCCTTAGCCTTAGCCAGCTTGAGCACATTCGAGTTGAAGCCGCCCGCCAGACCTCTGTCACCTGCAATGACGATCAGCAGTACCGAGTTCTTGAACTTCTTCTTGGTGAACACCGAAGTAAATTCGTGGTCGCGGGAGATATCCGCCATCACCTGAAATATGCCCTCAAAAAACGGGTGTACCGCCTCAGCACGCTCTTTGGCTTTCCTCATCTTCGAGGACGCCACCAGCTGCATCGCTTTGGTGATCTGCATGGTGCTTTCCACGCTCTTTATACGGCGCTTAACGTCCTTCATGTTAGCCATAAGCCGCTCTCCTTACCTCTGCTTTAAAAACTTCTCCGCGAAATCTTTCAGCACTTGCTTCAGCGCCTTTTCGTTCTCTGCGGTAAGTTCTTTGGTGTCCCTTATGGAAGCCAGTATATCGGGGTGAGCCTCATCAAGGTGTATGAACAGATCCTTCTCGTACTCACGTATATCCTCAACAGGTATGCTCTTGAGATAGTTGTTTACAACAGCGTAGATTATCACTACCTGCTTCTCAACATCAACAGGGGAGTTCTTCGACTGTTTCAGCACTTCAACTATACGTTCGCCTTGTGCCAGTCTGTCTTTGGTATCCTGGTCGAGGTCTGAACCGAACTGTGAGAAACTCTGCAATTCTCTGTACTGCGAATAGAGCAGTTTCAGCGGACCCGAAACCTTCTTCATAGCCTTTATCTGCGCCGAACCGCCGACACGCGATACCGAGATACCGGGGTTTACCGCAGGTCTTACACCTGAGAAGAACAACTCAGTTTCAAGGAATATCTGACCATCGGTGATGGAGATAACGTTTGTCGGTATGTAAGCCGAAACATCGCCCGCCTGAGTTTCTATTATGGGCAGTGCGGTTATCGAACCGCCGCCGTTCTCTTCATTCAGACAGCAGGCTCTTTCAAGCAGTCTTGAATGCAGGTAGAATACATCGCCGGGATAAGCCTCTCTTCCTGTTGGTCTTTTCAGCAGGAGTGACATTGTTCTGTATGCCACCGCATGCTTTGAAAGGTCATCATAAACGCAAAGCACATCCTTGCCCTGAAGCATGAAGTACTCAGCCATAGCAACGCCCGCATAAGGCGCTATGTACTGCAAAGGCGCCATCTCGGAAGCCGTTGCCGAAACTACGATGGAGTAGTCCATAGCATCGTTCTTTGTCAGTGTATCAACGATGTTTGCAACCGTCGATATCTTCTGACCGATGGCAACATATATACAGATGACGTTCTTGCCCTTCTGGTTTATTATGGTATCCAGCGCGATAGTGGTCTTGCCTGTCTGTCTGTCGCCTATAATAAGTTCACGCTGACCTCTGCCGACGGGTATCATCGAGTCGATAGCCTTGATGCCTGTTTGCAGTGGTCTGCTTACTGATTTTCTTGTGATTATGCCGAAAGCGGGGCTTTCAACCGGTCTTGTTTCGTTTGTGAGTATCGCACCCTTGCCATCGATGGGCGCACCCAGCGCATTAACGACTCTGCCCAGCATAGCATCGCCCACAGGCACCGAAACTATCCTGCCTGTACGCTTAACGTTCGAGCCTTCTCTGATGCCCTCCTCAGTACCCAGCAGAACACAGCCCACGAAGTCCTGTTCGAGGTTCATCGCCATGCCGTAGGTGCCGTTATCAAACTCCAGCAGTTCGCCCGACATGCACTTTTCCAGACCGTTTACTCTGGAAATACCGTCGCCCACTGTGCAGACAGTGCCGACATCGTCCAGCACCAGCTTGGTGCGGTAATTCTTGATCTGTGATTTTATCAGACCTGTTATTTCATCAGGACGTAAATTCATATTTTTCCGTTCCCTTCTGTACGTTTAAATAAAATAGCACTACGCGATAGTGTTTGTGATCTGTGCTTTCAGCTTGTCAAGCCTTGTCCTCACGCTGGAGTCAAGCTCTGTATTGCCGTAGCGCACCACGATGCCGCCTATTATCGACTTATCGACCTCTTCGGTCAGCACAATGCTCCTGCCTGTGGACTTTGACAGCTTATCAGTCAGGCGCTTTCTGAGTTCAGCCGACAGCGGTGATGCGGTTATGGCAGTTACTTCGAGTATGTTCTTCTTGTCGTTGTACATCTGCCTGAACTCGGCATATATCTCGCCCAGCCTGTCTGCCCTGCCCTTTTCAGCCACAAGGCACAGGAAATCCAGCAGCAGACCTTCCAGCCTGCCGCCGAAAACAGTGTTAAGGCTCTCAGCCTTCTCCCTGCCCGCGATAAGGGGCGATGACAGGAACTTTATGTAATCGGCGCAGTCGTCAGTCCGCATAAGTTCATCAAAATCGGTGAACCCGCCGAAAACGCTCTCCAGCTTATCCTGTTCAGTACACAGTTCAAACAGCGCGGTGCTGTAAACCTTGCCTACCGTTTCAGCCATCAGTTCTCACCCACATTGTCGATGAATTGACCGATCAGCCTCTCATTATCGGCACTGGAAAGATCCTTCTCGATAACAGCCTGCGCTGCCTGGAATGCGATATCTGTGATATCGTCCTTGATCTTGTTCACAGCGATCTTCTTCTCGCGCTCTATCTCGTTTCTCGCCTGCTCGGTGATGCCCTTAGCCTCGACCTTTGCATCAGCGATTATCTCATCACTTCTCTGCTGCGCCTTGCGGGTAGCCGCCTGTATTATCTGCGCAGACTCTTCCTTTGCGCCGCTTATGCGCTGCTCGTACTCCTTTTCAAGCTGCTTGGCATGTTCTTCCGCCTCGCCGGCTTTCTTGTAAGTTTCCGCGACCTCGTTCTTCCTGTCTTCCATGACCTTGTTCACTTTATCGAACAGGAAGTGTTTGAGCACCAGAAACAGTATGAGCAGGTTGAGCCATGTGGCGATAATGGTAGTGAGATTTATCGACAGAAAATCCGTCACATCTCCTGCTGACATTATCATCTGCAAAACCTCCCTTTATCTGTATGCAAAACCGTTATAACAATATTATGCTATATTACAGCTTGCCGATGAAGGGGTTGCCGAACATCAGTATCAGTGCTACAACGAAAGAGTAGATACCTGTAGACTCTGCCATAGCGACACCGATGAACATTGTTCTGGTGCAGTCGCCCTGTGCTTCGGGCTGTCTTGCGATGGACTCGATGGTCTTACCGACAGCGTAGCCCTCACCGATACCCGGTCCGATACCCGCTATCATAGCCAGACCTGCGCCTACTGCGGAACAACCTAATACAAATGCCTTGTCACTCAACATAATAAAATCCTCCAAAGTTTTGTTAACAATATTTTTTCGCAGAAAATTTCTGCGCATCTTACTTATTTTTCTTCCGACACACGCGGGTGTTCAAAGCCTTTATAGCCCAACGCCCGCAAAATGTCATCGCCGTTTTCAAGCCTTACTTCACCGACATCATCGCGCCTGCAAAGTCCCCCGAAAACATATCCTGCCCCCTTGCCGCACAGGAAGGTCTGTGCAGGTCAGGCACAGCATCCGCGCCGCAGAAAGTGCGGTTAACGGCTTCTATATTCGGCACGCCCGGCGCCATACAGGGCTGGTATTCCCTGAAAAACACCCTTACCGTCAGCCGTCTGTTGTCTTTTGGCACAAACAGCAGGTAAGATATCACAGGGAAGACCTATAGCAATCCAACTATTTAAATTCACAAAATCCGGTCGCAAAAGCTCGGATTTATGGATTTTGTCTGAATTTTAAGGCGGATTGCTATAAATATCGTTTTCATCATATCTGTACGCCCACAGGTACTCTCTGCCGCCGACAGAAAGTTCCCTCAGTTTCGGGCTTTTCATATCATTCCTCTGCCGCCGAAGCAACGTTGACCATCGTCAGCGTAGAGAATATGTATGCCTGTATACAGCCTGAGAACAGGTCGAAATATACCGACAGCACCGCAGGTATACCTACCTGCAACACACTGAATGCCCAAGAAGCAAACTCAAAATGCAGATGCAGTGCCTCAGAAGCCGCGCCCAGTGCGGAATACAGCAGTCCTGTTATTACCATGCCGCCCGCAACGTTACCGAAAAGACGGAACGCCATCGAAGCGGGAGTAGCTATCTCACTGATAAGGTTCAGCGGCAGTATGAAAGCTACAGGCTGTGCAAAACCCTTGAGGTAGCCCAGAAAACCGTTCGCCTTTATCTTGTGGAACGTTATCAGTGCGAATGTGACTATCGCCCACGCCGCTGTAACGTTGATATCCGCCGTCATCGAACGCAGACCCACCATGCTTATCAGTGCGCCCAGCACCGCCGATATCAGCAGTGTGCCGATGTACGGGGCGTAATACATCATCTTCTCGCCCATCGATGTCCTGACCATGTTGTTTACAAAGCCCACGAACATCTCAGCCACTATCTGCTTTTTGCTTTCGGGCTTCTTTTTGAGGTCTTTGGTCAGCCACAGACAAAGCAGTGTGACCACAACAATTATCATCCAGCCCATTACCACCGTTTCGGTGAATATAAGCGGACCTATCGTAAAGACGATCTTGGGACCGTCACCTAATCCTTCCATAAACGCCTATCCTTTCCTGCCGATGAAGTGATCGGCTGTTAGTATCATTCGCGGGAAAAGCTGAGGTATCAGCACGCCCGTAAAGTTCGCAATACCTGTATATGCGGCGGCACAGCTTATCAGCACCAGCGCCGACATCCTCAGCGCATAGCAGGTGCGCATCTTCCTGACGGCGGCTTTTCTGTCCAGTGTGACAGCGATCTCACAGCACCGCCCGAAATAATGATACTGCCCGCACATGAAAGCGTACCCGATGCCGAAGCCGAGAAGCTGAGAGAACTTAAAGCCCCACAACAGCGTCACCGCAAAGCAGACCGCCGTCATTACAGCGCCCCACTTACATATCATCGACAACAGCGGTCTTATCACCGAACTGCCGCCCGAAAGTGCCGTATCTTCTTTGTTTTCCAAGTCTGATCTCCGCCTTTCGGTCACAGCACATAAAATTACTCGCACATACAAATTTATTATATCATCTTTTGCTAATTTTTTAAAGGGGTTTTCAAGTTATCTTCCGACATTTTACAAAATGTTAACAATTATCCTTGCCATTTCACTGACCGTCGGTCATTTAAATGCCGCTGATACTCTCAGAAACCATTCCGACTGTGCGCATCTCTGCATTTTCCTGAAATCGGATTACGCGAGCCATTCATATTTTAGGCTTGACATTGTCAGGCGTATATGCTAAAATTAAACTACATATAACATTTATGGTATACGCTATGTAAATTTTTACCTGTCCGCAGTCCCATACTGCGGCGGATCGCTATATCTTGCGGGAAAGGAGGTCTTTCGCATGGCGCGGCGCACAGGCAAAAAGCGCGTAAAAGACAGCGTTGCAGGCTATAAACTGCCGAAATACAGCGTGCTTATGTCGGTCTATGACCAGGAATTGCCCGAAAATCTCAACCAGAGCCTTGAATCTATGCTTAAACAGACCTATCCTCCCTCGGATTTCGTGCTGGTCTGTGACGGCAAGCTGACAAACGAACTCGATGTTATCGTAAAATCTTTCCAGAACGAATACAAGAAGATATTTCACATAGTGCGCATAGACGAAAATGTGGGTGCGGGCAAAGCGGTCAACAAGGGCATAAAAGCCTGTCGCTGTGAGTACATAGTTCGCATGGACAGCGATGATGTTTCAAAGCCCGACAGGTGCATGAAAGAGATGCTTCTGTTTGCGGTCAAGCCCGAACTTGACATCGTGGGCAGTTTCGTCGAAGAATTCGACGACTTCACCGACAAGACCATCTCACTGAAAAAAGTGCCGCTGGTGCAGAAAGATATACTCAGCTATTCAAAGCGCCGCAACCCTTTCAACAGGCAGACGGTGGCTTTCCGCAAAAGCAAGGCTATGGAAGTCGGCGGGTACAGCGACCTCAAGCTGTGCGAGGACTATGAGTTTGCTGTGAGAATGCTGGCAAACGGTGCTGTGGGGCAGAATATCCCCGAAGTGCTGGTGCGCTACCGCGTAAGCGAAAGCACCCCTGAGATACGCCGAAGCTGGCGGCTGACAAAAGGCTTCATCGCGGTACGCTGGAAGCTGTTCATGGAGGGATATATAGGTTTCAGGGATTTCTTCCCGCCATGCTTTTTACAGCTGATGCTTTTTGTACTGCCCATGCGCTTCACAAGATGGTTTTACAGGAAATTTCTGCGCGACACGAAGATAACTCCGCCCACTGCGGATAATGTATGAGAGAAGAAAAAGGATAAAAAGGGTATTTCAAACGGCATCATATGACGGGAATGCCGTTTTATATAGGATAATGGTAAGAGAGTTTCATAAGGAAACGGGGGTATTAAAAATGAAGGGTAATATCAAAAAAATGCTGGCGATGACACTTGC